>OHGW01001186.1_pt1 | contig 10245 bp, 9 predicted proteins | sample 1567821 | NCBI WGS metagenome assembly OHGW01 (sample SAMEA3879572, study PRJEB24766) | human gut metagenome | biome: human-associated habitat; feature: feces | place: USA | collected 1985/1987 | reverse complement strand
TACCCCGACACCGACGTCTATGTGTTCTACATCGACGTGCGCACGCCCGGCAAGAATTTCGACGAGTTCTACCGCCGTGCGGTCGAGGAATACGGCGTGCATTACATCAAGGGCATGGTCGGCAAGGTCGTGCCGGAAAACGGCAAGCTCAAGGTGCAGGCATCGGACCTGCTGGACAACCGTCAGCTCCACATTGACGCGGATATGGTCGTCCTCGCAGCCGCCATCGAGCCGGATGCCTCCGCCCGTGGTCTTGCCACGATGCTGACCGCCTCCATGGACACGAACGACTTCTTCACGGAAGCCCACCCGAAGCTGCGCCCGGTCGAAAGCCCGACGGCGGGCATCTTCCTCTCCGGCACCTGTCAGGGGCCGAAGGACATCCCCGAAACCGTCGCGCAGGCGGGCGCCGCAGCCTCCAAGGTCATTGGCCTTCTGTGCAAGGATCAGCTTCTGTGCAACCCCTGCACCGCCCAGCCGAATGAGCTGATGTGCAATGGCTGCTCCAGCTGCGAAAAGGTCTGCCCCTACGGTGCGATCACCTATGTGGACAAGGAATTCCGCGGTCCGAACCGCACAACCCTCCTGCGCCGTGTGGCACAGGTCAACCCGGCCGTCTGCCAGGGCTGCGGCGCGTGCACGGTCGCCTGTCCCTCCGGGGCCATGGACCTCAAGGGCTTCTCCAATCAACAGATTCTCGCGGAGGTGGATGCGATATGCAGGTAAGTGAATACCGTCCGACCATCGTGGCCTTCTGCTGCAACTGGTGCTCCTACGCGGGCGCCGACCTGTCCGGCACGAACCGCCTGAGCTATCCGGCCGACGTAAAGATCATCCGGATCCCCTGCTCCTGCCGCCTGAATCCGCTGTTCATCCTGCGTGCCTTCCAGCGCGGCGCGGACGGCGTGATCCTGTGCGGCTGCCATCCCGGCGACTGCCACTACACCACCGGCAATTACTACGCCCGTCGGCGCATGACGCTGCTGTTCTCCATGCTGGACTACCTCGGCATTGAGCGTGAGCGCACCCGTGTGGAGTGGGTCTCCGCCGCGGAGGGCGCAAAGTTCGCCGCCACGATGAATGAATTCGTACAAACCGTCGCCGCACTGGGCGAAAACCGGAAACTGGAGGATCTGCGATGCAAAGAGTAAAAGAACGGGCGCTTTCGCTGCTGACCTCCGGCGAAGTGGATCGCGTCCTCGGCTGGAAGGCCGGCGAATTCTTCTATGACCTGACGCCTGCGGTCTTTACCGACGCCGCCGAGGCAGAAAAGGACTTCGTCTACGGCGTGTTTTCCGGTGCAAATCTGTCAAAATATCTGATTGCGGAATCCCGCAAGGGCGGAAAAATCGCGGTCTTTCTCAAGCCCTGCGACTCCTATTCCTTTGTGCAGCTTCTCAAGGAGCACCGCATTCTGCGCGAAAACGTCTACGCCGTCGGCGTGCAGTGCGAAGGCATGTGCGACATTGAAAAAATCAAGGCCCGCGGCGCTTCCGGTGTGACCGCCGTCGAAGACGGCGGCGATACGCTCACCGCCCGGACGATCTACGGCGACGTTACGCTGAACCGCGCGGACGTGCTGCTCGGCAAGTGCGAAACCTGCAAGAGCAAGAAAATCGTCTGCTTCGACGAGCTGATCGGCGAGCAGGGCGAGGAACAGGACAGCTCCCGCTTTGCCGAAGTCGAGCGGCTGGAGCGCATGACGCCGGAGGAGCGCTTCGCCTTCTGGCGCGGTGAGCTCTCCCGCTGCATCCGCTGCAATGCCTGCCGCAACGTCTGCCCGGCCTGCTCCTGCGAAAAATGCGTGTTTGACAACCACGATTCCGGCTTTGAAAACAAGGCCATCGCCGATTCCTTTGAGGAAAACATGTTCCACGTCATCCGCGCGTTCCACGTTGTCTCCCGCTGCACCGACTGCGGCGAATGCTCGCGCGTCTGTCCGCAGCATATCCCGCTGCACTTGCTCAACCGCAAGTTCATCAAGGACATCAACGAGCTGTACGGCGACTATCAGGCGGGCGCGGATTTCACCACCAAGCCGCCGCTGATGGACTTTGACAAGGGCGACTGCGAACCCTCGGTCGTCTACCGGAGAGGAGGAGCAGAGGAATGAAACAGCTTCCGCTTTCTCGCCTGAACGAGCTCTTCGCGGCGATCGCCGCCGGGCAGCAGCTCTATCTCCCCGCGGACGACGCCGCGGGTCAGGCCAATTACACCCGCTGGCAGGAGGGCATCACGCTCACGAAGCGCCTGAACACCATTCGCAGCGCGAAGGATCTGTTCTTCCCGCAGGTGGAAAATCTCGTTGATTTCCGCGTGGAGGGCAAAAATCTGGAGCTGGTCGAGCACCGCGCCGAGGTCACGCCCTTTGTGCTCTTTGGCGTGCGCGCCTGCGACTGCCGCAGCTTCGATATTCTCGACCGGGTGTTCCTCTCCTCCGCGACCGACACCTTCTATCAGGCGCGGCGCGAAAACGTCACCGTCGTGACGCTCGCCTGCTCCCGTCCGGAGGAAACCTGCTTCTGCACTGCCTTCGGCATTGACCCGGCTGACCCCGCCGGGGACGTGACCTGCTGGATGGATGAAACCGCGCTCTACTGGCGCGCCAACACGGAGAAGGGCGAAGCACTGACGGCCCGTCTTTCTCTTCTGGCAGACGGCGGCGCGGACGCTGTCGCCGCGCTTCAGGCGCGCACGCGGGAGGTCATGGAAAAGCTCCCCCTGCACGGTCTGTCCCTCGAAGGCTTCGGCGCAGGAAAGACCAAGGCGCTCTTCGACCGTCCGGAGTGGAAGCAGCTCAGCGAGAGCTGCCTTGGCTGCGGCACCTGCACCTTCGTCTGCCCGACCTGTCAGTGCTACGACATCGAGGAATTTGACACCGGCAAAAAGGTACGCCGCTTCCGCTGCTGGGACAGCTGCATGTACTCCGACTTCACCAAGATGTCCGCCGGTCAGCCGCGCCCGACCCAGCTTGAGCGCTTCCGCCAGCGTTTTATGCACAAGCTGGTCTATTTCCCGGATAACAACGACGGGATCTTCGGCTGCGTCGGCTGCGGCCGGTGCCTGGCGAAGTGCCCGATCCACATGAACATCGTCAAAGTCGTCAAAACGCTTGGGGAGGAAACAACATGAGACCTGATCCGCTGATCCCCAATCTCGCCGTCGTCACGGATATCCGCGTCGACACGCCCGACGTCAAGACCTTCCGCGTGGTCGGCCTCGACGGCAAAAAGCCCTTCGTCCACATCCCCGGCCAGTGCGCCATGCTCTCCGTACCGGGCGTCGGCGAGGCGCTGTTCTCCATCACGTCCAGCCCCACGCTGGAGGAATATGTGGAGTTCTCCATCAAAAAATGCGGCTGCGTGACCGAATGGCTCCACGCCATGGAGCCCGGCCAGCAGATCACCGTCCGCGGCCCCTACGGCAACGGCTTCCCGGTCGACACCGCCTTTGCGGACCGCTACGGAAAGATCGACATCGTCTACGGCTCGCGCTCGAAAGAGGATCTGGTCGACTTCCCGGAGATCGAGAACGTCTGGTGCCAGGAGGACGGCATCAACGTCCATCTCACCATCGACCGCGAGCAGCCGGAGTGGGACGGGCACGTCGGCTTCGTGCCGAACTACGTCAAGGAGCTCGGCTTCACGACCGACAAGACCGTCGTCATGTGCGGCCCTCCCATCATGATCAAGTTTACCCTTGCGGGTCTCATGGAGCTCGGCTTCGCCCGCGAGCAGGTCTATACCACGATGGAGCTCAAGATGAAATGCGGCCTCGGCAAATGCGGCCGCTGCAACATCGGCGACAAATACGTCTGCAAGGACGGCCCGGTGTTCCGCTTCGATCAGCTCGACGAGCTGCCGAATGAGTATTAAAGGAGAACAGGTATGGAAAATATGGTGACGGTTTTCCTGTTCGGCAAGAAATATGAGGTGCCGGACAGTCTGACCATCATGGAAGCGATGGAGTATTCCGGCTATCAGCTCGTGCGGGAGCTGAAGGCCTGCCTCGCGTGCTCGACGCGCGTGGAAAACAACATGTACGTGGCGACACTCCCGTTCTTCCCGCTGGTCAAGGAAGTCTACGACATGGAGAAGCTGAAGCCCACGCAGACGGTCATGATGCAGCTGTACCCCGAGATCTATGCCTGCGTCGGCTGCAACGCCTGCACGAAGGCCTGCACCCAGGGGCTGAACGTCATGCAGTACATCGCCTACGCCCAGCGCGGCGAGTTTGACAAGTGCGCCGAGGAGAGCTTTGACTGCGTGATGTGCGGCGTGTGCTCCTCCCGCTGCCCCGCCGGCATCTCCCATCCCCAGGTGGCCATGCTGGCCCGCCGCCTGAACGGCAAGTATCTGGCCCCCAAGAGCCAGCATCTGGAAGACCGGGTACAGGAGATCAAGAACGGCGATTTCACCGACCTGATCGAAGCCCTCATGGGCAAGCCGGTGGAAGAACTCAAAGAGCTGTACAACCACCGCGAGATTGAAAAGTAAGGAGGGAGCCGCATGTATTCCGAACAGTTTCAAGGATCCCTGAAGGCTGTGGAAGCGGCCCGCGCGGCCAACGTGGCCTACGAGCCCGCCCGCATGACCGCCCAGGAGAAGGACGACCTGCTGGCCGCCTACCATCCGGACTACAAAAAGAGCGAGTTTGCCACCCTGAAGGTGGGTCCCAACAAGGGCGAGAGCGTGCCGCACGAGCTGTGCGAGCTGCTGCAGTCTCACAGCCGCATTTCCGCTGACGACGTGGATCTGAATGACGTGCGCTACGATGTGGACGTGCTGGTTATCGGCGGCGGCGGCGCGGGCGCTTCTGCGGCCATCGAAGCCGACAAGGCCGGCGCGAGGACCATGATCGTCACCAAGCTGCGCATCGGCGACGCCAACACCATGATGGCCGAGGGCGGCATTCAGGCCGCCGACAAGCCCAACGACTCCCCCGCGCAGCACTTCCTCGACGCCTACGGCGGCGGGCACTTTGCCGCGCAGAAGGATCTTCTCTACAAGCTCGTCACGCAGGCGCCGGAGGCCATCGGCTGGCTGTCCGAACTGGGCGTGGAATTTGACAAGGCGCCGGACGGCACCATGATCACCACCCACGGCGGCGGCACCTCCCGCAAGCGTATGCACGCGGCCAAGGACTACTCCGGCGCGGAGATCATGCGCACCCTGCGCGACGAGGTTCTGAACCGCGGCATCGAAGTCGTGGACTACACCGCCGCCATCGAGCTGATCAAGGATGACGCAGGCCGCTGCGCGGGCGCGGTCCTTATGAACATGGAAACGAACGACCTGCTCGTCGCGAAGGCCAAGACGGTCATTCTCGCCACAGGCGGTGCGGGCCGTCTGCACTATCAGGGCTTCCCCACCTCCAACCACTACGGCGCGACGGCCGACGGTCTTGTCCTCGGCTACCGCGCGGGCGCGAAGCTCCTGTATCCCGACACGCTCCAGTACCACCCCACCGGCGCCGCCTTCCCCGCGCAGATCTACGGCGCGCTGGTCACGGAAAAGGTGCGCTCCGTCGGCGCAATGCTGGTCAACGCCAACGGCGAGGTCTTTATGAACCCGCTGGAAACCCGCGACGTCGCCGCCGCATCCATCATTCGTGAGTGCACTGACCGCCGCAACGGCGTTCCCACCCCCGAGGGCTTTGCCGTCTGGCTGGACACGCCCATGATTGAGCTGAAGCACGGCGAGGGCACGATTGAAAAGCGCATTCCCGCCATGCTGCGGATGTTCGGCAAGCACGGCATCGACATCCGCAGGGAGCCGATCCTCGTCTACCCGACGCTGCACTACCAGAACGGCGGCCTGCACATCACCCCGGACGGCCAGACCGACGTGGAAAACCTCTTTGCCGCCGGCGAGGTGGTCGGAGGCATCCACGGCCGCAACCGCCTGATGGGCAACAGTCTGCTGGACATCATCGTCTTTGGCCGCAGCGCAGGCAAGAACGCCGCTGCGAAGGCGAAAACCGTAACGGTCGGCAGCCTGACGCTCGCGCACGTGGACGAATTTGAAGCGCAGCGCAGGGCCGCCTGTACGGATGCGCCGCAGCTCTCCCCGAAGCTTCTGCCGGACTACACGCGCCACCGTTGAGGAAAAAGGAGAAGCTTGAAAAATGAACTGGGCAAGTTTTTTTGAAACGCTGATGATCGTCTGCTTCGGCCTGTCGTGGCCGCTGGCGATCGTGCGTTCCCTGCGCACCAAATCCACGAAGGGCAAAAGTCCCTTCTTCATGTGCTTCATCGCCTTCGGCTATGTCTGCGGCATCATTGCGAAGCTGCTCACGCACACCTACAATCTGGCTTTCTGGTTCTATTTCCCGAACCTGCTGATGATCTCGGTGGAAATCTTCCTGTATTTCCACTATCGGCACAATGAGCATGTCTGCCCAAATTGCCAGACAGCAAAATAAAAGCACCCCCGGGCGCTGGAATTCCAGTGACCGGGGCTGTTTTTGTTATGATATGTGATAAAAGGGAAGCTGCCTCCCGGCTGCTTCCCTTTGGTGCCGCCAGCCGGAATCGAACCGGCACGGTATTTCTACCGGCAGATTTTAAGTCTGCTATGTCTACCGATTTCATCATGGCGGCAAATCATAAGATCGCTCCTATTTTAGCATTGATCGCCGTCCGCGTCAAGTGGGCAGAAAAAACTTGCGCGGCACGGGTGGGAATTCCCGCCCGTGCCGCGCAGAAGCCGTCAGTAGCCCCACTTGCGCAGAATGGCATCCATCAGCGCTTCGTTCTCTGCGGAACGCTGTAAGACGCCGGCAAGCTGCTCGTCACTCTGCTGGTTCGCGCGATCCACAAATTCCTGTGTAAACTGCAAGCTGGATAAACACATAGCCAGCGATTTTGCCACGTCCTCCGGGCAGTTCTGCGGCATCACGATACCATTGACCTCATAGGCTATCATGTAATATGTATCGATTCCCTCTTCAAAAATATCAAGATAACCGGGGTCAAATATTGCAGCGGATAAGGTCAGGTATGCATTCCGGCCGGAAGCCGTCGTGCCGCTGGCCACAGCGACGGTCTGATCCTGTCCGGCCGCCGCAAGCGAACCCGCATAGCTGTCGCAGCTCAGAACCGTGCGATTGTTAAACTGCGGAAAGAGCACGGCGCCAAGATAATCCTGAAAGGAAATACACTCGTCCCAGCAATCAATCAGTCCCTTCGCCGTCTTTTCCATACACACGGGTGCCTTACTGAAATAGAGTGTGCCGTCACCCGTACGGGGATCCCAGTACTGCCAGGACTGGCGCGCCTCCTCGGACTTCAAAAACGGTTCCAGCCTTCCAAAATGAAAAACCATCCGGTCATCATTCTGCGGGTCGGCCATTATGAAGTAGAAATTCACGCCGTCTCCCCCCGTTGCAACCCGCCACCCCTGTGGCGCAAGCATGGAAAAGCCGTCTCCTGTATAGGCTTCCAACACCAGCCCGCCGCTCTGCGAGCCGGACTCGGAGGACGGCTCCGTCGGTGCGTTCTCTGAGGGGGTGCTGCCCGACGGCTGGCCGTCGCCGCCGGACGGACTCTGCGCGTCCGATGTGCTCAGGCGATCATCAGTTCCGAGGCCGCCGACGTCCGTCTTTCCGCAGGCGGACAGGCACCCGGCAACCAGCAGCACCGCAAGCGCCGCCGCGATCCATTTTTTCATATACATTCTCCTTTCAGTTTACGCGGAAGGACCAGAGAATATCGCCGTGCAGCGTTTCCAATGCAGAAGCGCTGGCCTCTGCTCCGGTGCTGAGCACCGTCCAAATTGTCCCGTTCGCGCCGTCGCAGGCGCTCAGGGTCAGGACACGCGGTGTTTCCTCATAGGTATAGGTGATTTTTACCGTTTCAAATGCATAGCGGCCGCCCGACTCCGCCGCCGGACCGGACACCGTGTAGGCAATCTCCGGATGGTTGGTCTGAAGCTCCTGCGCATATTTGGTCAGGTATTCCGATGCGGAGCTGACACCCTCGGTGCTCTGCGACAGCGGCGTGACCAGTACAAAATCACTGTCCGACAGCTCGATGGCCGCTATGCCGCCCATATCCTGCGCAGTTTTGTCCGTCACACCGGCACGGTAGAGGAAGGAAAAGCTGTGCTGGCTGTCGGTAAACATCTGGTACTGCGGCGTATTCTGCGGGGCACTGTCGGCCGAAAAGCTGCTGATACACTGCTCGGCAAGCGACTCCAGTCCGCTTCCCTCCGCAACGGCATAGTAGAGGATGTAGCAGCCGGCGTTCGCGGCGTTCGTCAGGTAGAGCTTTCCGTTTCCCGTGAAGCTGCCCGCGGCGACCTGAAGCGGGAACACGTAGGCCTGGAAATTTCCCACCTGCTCCGCGGCGCCGTTCTGGATGGAGACGCTGTCTACACCAAGCTGTGCCTGCAACAGTCCCTCCACAGAGCCGATCCGCGCGAGAAAATCGTCCGCATCATAGATCGCGGCGCCCGCTGCGTCGCTGTTCTGATAGGACGCAAAGAGCAGCATATGCTCATCCTGCGCGAACAGGCCGATGGGAATCTGCTGCATCTCCAGTCCGCCGGGGGCAGACATAGAGATGCCGACCTCGGCGTTTGCCACGGAGCGAAGGTCACCGTAAAGCGCAGGCTGCTCCGGCTCTCCATAAATGTCCGTGCCGAAACAGAGGCTTTCCACCAGCGCGGCAAAGGCCGGATCTTCGCTGCCGGCATGGTTTGTCTTGATGGTATACTGCACGCTGCAATCAGGATAAATCTCCAGATACCGGTCAATGACATAGGTCGTGCCGTCGCCCTTCACCTCGCTGCGCAGCATGTAGAGCGTTTTCTCGCCAATGGTCGTCTGGGAGATCTTGCCGAACTTTGCCTCTTTGTACTCCTTTTTGACCATCCGCGCATAGCTTGCAAAATAGGAATCGGGCCGGAAGCTCGTTCCTTTGGCGTAATAAACGAGAATGTACGGCGTTTCGCCCGGAGAGACCGTGTAGACGTAAGCGCCGTCCTCATCCCACTGCACCGTTGCAGACGAGGGACACAGAAAGCAGAAGGCTCCGTCCGGGCTGACAGCCCCCTGCTGCCCCTCCGGAATCGGCAGCAGCTCACCGGGTGTCTGCGCAGTGTTGGTTTTGAATTCACGGCCGCAGCCGCTCAGAAGCGCGCCCAGCACCAACGCCGCAAGCAGCAGGCAGATTCTTTTCTGTTTCATTTCAGCCGCCTCCTTAACGGATGTCGTTCAGCCGGGTCGTCTGCCCCGCCGTGACCTCCACATAGGCAAGGCCGTCCGTTCCGGCCGCCCAGCCTGTGGAGTGATAGCCATAATAGGCAACGCCTTCCTGCGTCGGATGTCCGTAGACAAGCATATACTGTCCCGCCGGGAGGAGGAAGGACACTCTCGCGTTCACATCCGGGCAGACGGAGAATTGATACACCCCAGATCCGTCCTGCCCTGTTGTGTAGACCGCCACAAAATCATACCCTTGCGCAAGCGCATCGGAAACGCTGAATTCCACACGGCCGCAGTCGGCACGCACCGCGGCGTAGGCAGTCTGCTCGCGGTCTCCCAGCAGTCCCGCTTCGGTAAACAGGCGCGTAATCGTGTCGGCATACTGCTCCAGACCGTTGATACGTGCGCTGAAAAGCAGACAGACATAAACATCGTCGTAATCCGACAGCGGCGTAATCAGCTCAATGGAGGTAAACCAGAGCTTGCTCTCCTCCGCCAGGGACATCCCGCTCTTATACAGTCCATAGGCAATGTGCGACAGGAGGGAATTGTTCGTGTGGACGCTGCCGTTGTCATTGTACCGCCCCGGATTCAGCACGTTGGCACCGTAGAACACGTCGCCGACAAAGGCAGGCTGCGCATAGGCGTTCGGGTTGCTCATGGAGCGCATCGTCTCTCCGCACATTTCGCCCAGCAGCCACGCACCGTCGTTGGTCGCGCCCGCGCGCATCTCGATGATATTGCCCATGATGTCGCTGTAGGCCTCGTTGATCGCGCCCGTTTCGTTGGCATATTTTGTGCCCTGCATAGCGCTGCGCGTCACACCATGGGTAAATTCGTGCGCAACGACATCCAGCGCCTCGCCATAGCGGTTGACCTGGCTGCTGCCGAAGCAGGCCCAGCCATTGTTGATGCCGTAGAAGCAGGCGTTGTTTTCTGGGTTTCCCTCGGCATCGCACATATTGACGGTGATCAGGATGGGCGTTTCAAAGCCGTCGATGGAGCGGATGTTCATATCCGCATAATAATCGTAGGCCA
>OHGW01001177.1_pt1 | contig 10288 bp, 8 predicted proteins | sample 1567821 | NCBI WGS metagenome assembly OHGW01 (sample SAMEA3879572, study PRJEB24766) | human gut metagenome | biome: human-associated habitat; feature: feces | place: USA | collected 1985/1987 | reverse complement strand
TCCCCTGCTGCTGGTAGTCGATGGCGTCGGCCACGTAAACGTCGCCGTTGTCCGGGTCGACCGTCAGCCCGTAATATTTCGTCTCCCGGTATTCGAGGAACGGGCGCGCCGGGAGCTGCTCGGCAGCCACGGGCATGCGCCAGACATCCTTGTTGATCCAGTACAGCGTGTCGCGCGTGCCGTTGAGCTGCACTTCTGAGGGTGCATCCCCCTCTCTGAAACGGAACTGCTTTTCCAGGCGGAACGAGGCGGCGTCGATGCGGTACAGTGCCGGAACATCATATCCGTAGGGGCTGCCTTCGTAACCGCCGTCGGTGATCGTCCACAGCTTGTCGTTGGCATCCAGTACCAGCGATGTGGGTTGTACGCCGACAACCAGTTCGTCCACCACCCTGTCGGTTCGGGTGTCGATCTTCAGCAGCCGGTTCTGGTACGACCAGCAGTTCACGTAGACGTATTGACCGTACTGTACCATCTGCTCGGTCGATCCCGATCCGGGCGTCATGCCAGGACACTCGATGTAGCCCGTGATCTCGTACCGCCTGGGGTTGACGATGAAAATGCGGTTGTCCCAAAGCTGGGTCACATAGGCCTTTTCGTCGGAGACGAAGTGGATGTACCGCGGCGAGGTGAGGTTCGTGATGCGGCCCACCTCCTTGAATGTACGGAGGTCGATTGCGAAGACGACATGAGAATTGTTCACGACGATCCATCCCAGATCGTTGTGGATGGTCATCGACTGTGCCACGTCGCCCAGCTTCATGGCGTTGGCACGGTAGAAAACCTCGTTCTCGACCTTTTTCGTTGCCGGGTCGTAATAGGAGAGCGTGGCGTTACCGTACTGGAAATTTCCCTCGTTGGTGATGAACAACCCCGGCCCCGTCGCGGCGAACTCTTCCATGTCTGCGTAGTCCCACTTCATGCAGCCGCCCAGTGCCGGCAGGCACAGGATCACGGGCAGGATATGTCGTAAAATCCGTTTCATGCGTCGAAAATTAAAGAAACGACCGGCCCCTCCTCTTCCCTGGTGCGGGGCTACGGCCGGCTGCATCGGACGTCCGGTGCGGCCTTCGTATTTGTCAAACTGATTTTACATCCGGGAATATGCCTTGCCGGCAGGCTCTTCATGCCGATCACGATCCATTCCCCTGGATTGTAAAATCATTGCAACGGCAGGTCTTCTGACTCGTTCCCGTCGAGACGCCTTCCCGGCCGGACTGGGGCCAGTGGCAAAAGATTGTCAGGACTTGTTGTGCCATTTCGGGTGGCAGGAACTCACAGCAGAGGGAACTGTTGCCGATTTTCACGGCATTCCCTTTTAATCGGTCAGGGGGTTGCGGAACCCCTTTGCGAACCATTGCGCAACAAAAGTATAAAAAATTCGGGTTCGCAAGGCCTTATAACGAAAAAAGGTCGCCGTATGGCGACCTTTCCGAGCCGAAACCGGGACTTGAACCCGGGACCTCTTCATTACGAGTGAAACGCTCTACCAACTGAGCTATTTCGGCTTGCCGAGAACATTAAGCTCTCTTTGGGATTGCAAATATCTGAAAAAAATATTTTTCTCGCAACAATTTTCGGAAAATTCTCGCATTTCTTGCTATATTCGCGTCAAAACTAACCGAAAACAGACCGGGTTATGATTACTTTCCTGGGGTGCCTGGGGCTCCTCGTGGCAGCATATTTCACCTACGGACGCTATCTCGAACGCCTGTGCGGCGTGGATGCTGCGCGGCCTGTGCCTTCGGCCACGTCGTTCGACGGAGTGGATTATATCCCGATGCCGATGTGGAGGACTTTCCTCATACAGCTGCTCAATATCGCGGGGCTGGGGCCGATTTTCGGTGCCGTGCTGGGGGCGGCATACGGCCCCGTGGCATTCCTGTGGATTACCTTCGGCGGTATCTTCATGGGGGCGGCGCACGACTTCATCGCCGGGATCGTCTCGCTGCGCAGCAACGGTGCGAGTTTGCCCGAGACCGTCGGCACCTACCTCGGGCCGGGGATAAAACAACTTATGCGCATCTTTTCCGTGGGGCTGATGGTGCTCGTCGGCGCTGTCTTCCTGTCGCAGCCCGCTTCGCTGATCGCCAACCGCATCGAGGCCCCGGCGCTGTCGGGTATTGCCTTCGGCAGTTTCTCGTGGTTGCTGCTCATCATTCTGGGCGTTATCCTGATCTATTATATCGTGGCGACGTTGCTGCCCGTGGACAAGATCATCGGCCGTATCTATCCGGTTTTCGGCTGCGCACTGCTTTTCATGGCGCTGGGAATCCTCGCCGTATTGCTTTTCAGCGGCAAATATACGATCCCCGAGTTTACCTCCCTGGAAAATTGCATTGCCGACCCGGAGCGGTTCCCGATCCTGCCGATGCTCTTTACGACCATCGCCTGCGGCGCTATTTCGGGCTTCCATGCGACCCAGTCGCCGCTGATGGCACGCTGCCTGCGTTCCGAACGGCAGGCCCGCCCCGTGTTTTACGGCGCCATGATCTCCGAGAGCATCATCGCGCTGATATGGGCGGCCATCGCCATGGCCTTCTGGAACGGTGCCTCCGGGCTGAATGCCGCGATTGCGGAGTATGGCGGGCAGGCGGCCGTGATGGTCGATGTCATCGCCCGCACTACGCTGGGCGAAGTGCTGGCCGGACTGGTGATCTTCGGGGTTGTGGCCTGCGCCATCACCTCGGGCGATACGGCGTTCCGTTCGGCACGGCTGATCGTGGCCGATTTCATGGGGCTCGAACAGCGCAGCCTGCGCAAGCGAATCTATATCAGCATCCCGCTCTTCGCTGCGGGGCTGGTCATTATTTTCTGCCTGCCGTTCGAGGCCATGTGGAGCTATTTCGCATGGATGAACCAGACACTGGCGATGGTCACGCTGTGGATGATTACGGCCTACCTGAACAAACGGGGCCGCAACCGCTGTGTGGGGCTCCTGCCGGCGCTGGTCATGACCTATGTCTGCATGTCCTATGTCTTTATATCGCCGCTTATGTGCGGCATGCGCGACCGGGCAGCGGCCTACCTGCTGGGCGGCGCGCTGACACTCGCTATACTGATAACCATGATTTTTAAAATGCGCCGCGATGCAAAAAGCATATCTTAACCCCACGCCCGACCAGACTTTCGAAATCGTCGGCGACGGGCCGTATAATTTCACCAGGGTTTTGGCACACACCCGTGAGCTGGAGGCCGCGGGGAATGTCGAAGATGCCTGCAATGAACGTTACCAGGCATTCCAGCGACTTGCGGGGTTGCTGCCCGAAGACGAAGAGATCAACCTCGAATGGAGCCACCGCAATTCGCAGTCTGCGCTCGAACTGATCCGTGCCTCGGCCATCGACCACTTTCTGATCAACGATTTCGAGATGTCTGCGGCGCTGCTGGAGATGCTCCTGGAGCTGGATCCCGAAGACCACCTCGAGGGGAGCGAACTCTTGGCGTTCGATTACCTGGCGATGGACGAGCAGGAACTGTTCGACGAAGTGATAAACGACGTTTCGGACAAATGTGCCAGCCGCGGGATATTGCTGCTCTGGTCGGCATTCCGTCGTGAAGGGACGCTTCCCGAAGGGGAGTTGCTGCATTTCAAGACGCGGTTTGCGCCTTTCTTCCGGGAATTTACGGCCGCCGAGCACCCTGCCGACGATGCTTACCTGCGGGATATCGAGGGCGAACGTCCCTCCGTGCAGGCGCAGGCGCGCGAACTTTGGTTGCAGACCGAGAACCTGTGGGTATTGTGGCCCGGGTTTATCGCTGCGCTGCAGGCTGCGCAGTAGGCCGCAGGTGTGTCCGCTATTCTTCGCAGGCTTCGGCAGGGCGGGCTTGTTGCCGGCTGCGATCCGCATAGGCCATGCGACGTTTGAAATGTCCTTCGGTGGCGCGTTTGTAGCCCTCGGTGTGCTTTTCTTGGTGTAGGCTGGCAGGTGCCCGGTTCCCCGTGCGAGCCCGTTGCGCTTATTTCTCTTTCTTGTCGCGTACCAGCTCTTTGAAGCAGTGTCGGCAGATGGCTTCGTAGGAGTCCGTTTCGCCCAGTACGACCAGCTTTTCGTCCTGTGTGAGGCGGTGCGAGTGATGGGCGAGGTTGCCGCAGCGGACGCAGATGGCGTGCACCTTGGTGACATATTCGGCCGTGGCCATCAGCGCTGGCATCGGCCCGAAGGGTTTGCCGGTGTAGTCCATGTCCAGCCCTGCGACGATGACCCGCACGCCGCTGTCGGCCAGTTCGCGGCAGACCTCGACGATGCTGTCGTCGAAGAATTGCGCTTCGTCGATGCCCACGACGTCGACCTCCGAGGTCATCAGCAGGATGTTGCGCGGCGAGTCGACCGGCGTGGAGCGGATGGCGTTGGCGTCGTGCGAAACGACCTCCTCCTCCGAGTAGCGCACGTCGATGCGGGGTTTGAATATCTCGACTTTCTGGTTTGCGTACCTGGCGCGTTTGAGGCGGCGTATCAGCTCCTCGGTCTTACCCGAGAACATCGAGCCGCAGATCACTTCGATCCAGCCCTTGCGGCTGGCATTTTCCAAAAACATAAGTTCCCAATCGTGTTTCTTAATCTTGTTTCAGTCTTGTTCCCCGCTGCGGCGCTGCCGTTTGCCCTTCCCTCTTATTCGCAGTCGTCGATGCGGGTAATCCGTGCGCCGAGGGCGTTCAGACGCCCGTCGATGTCTTTGTAGCCGCGGTCGATCTGGTCGATATTCTGGATCGTCGAAACCCCTTCGGCCGACATGGCAGCGATCAGCAGCGCCACACCCGCACGTATGTCGGGTGAGGTCATGCGCGTAGCGCGCAGGCGGATGCGGTGGTCGTGGCCGATGACCGTGGCGCGGTGCGGGTCGCAGAGGATGATCTGCGCCCCCATGTCGATCAGCTTGTCGACGAAGAACAAGCGGCTTTCGAACATCTTCTGGTGGATAAGCACGGCACCCTTGGCCTGCGTCGCCACCACGAGGAAGATCGACAGCAGGTCGGGGGTAAGCCCCGGCCACGGGGCGTCGGCGATCGTCATGATCGACCCGTCGAGGAAGGTGTCGATGCTGTAATGTTCCTGCTGCGGGATATAGATGTCGTCGTCACGCTGCTCGAAACGGATGCCCATGCGGGCGAACTGCGCCGGGATGATGCCCAGGTTCTCGAACGATACGTTGCGGATCGTCAGTTCCGACTGGTTCATGGCGGCCATGCCGATGAAGCTGCCCACCTCGATCATGTCGGGCAGCAGCGTGTGCTCCGTGCCGCCGAGCGACTCGACGCCCTCGATGGTCAGCAGGTTCGAGGCGATGCCCGAGATGCGTGCGCCCATGCGGTTGAGCATCTTGCACAGCTGTTGCAGGTAGGGCTCGCAGGCGGCGTTGTAGATCGTCGTGAAGCCCTTGGCCATCACGGCGGCCATCACGATGTTGGCCGTACCGGTCACCGATGCTTCGTCCAGCAGCATGTAGGTTCCTTTCAACTCGCGGCCTTCGACCATGAAAAATTCGTCGGCGATGTCGAAATCGAACTTCGCACCCAGCTTCTGGAACCCGAGGAAATGGGTGTCCAGCCTCCTCCGGCCGATTTTGTCGCCGCCGGGTTTGGGTATGTAACCCACGCCGAAGCGCGCCAGCATGGGGCCGATGAGCATCACCGAGCCGCGCAGGCGCGTGCAGCGTTGCCGGTAGTCCTCCGTGCGGAGGTAGTCGAAATCTATTTCGCGGGCGCAAAAACTGTATGTATCCTCCGCGAGTTGTTCGACCTCGACGCCCATGCGCCGCAGCAGTTCGATGAGCTGCATGACGTCGAGGATCTGGGGAATGTTGTGCACCGTGACCCGTTCGGGGGTCAGCAGCGTGGCGCAGAGTATCTGCAACGCTTCGTTCTTGGCGCCCTGGGGCGTGATGCTGCCATGGAGCCGATGGCCTCCTTCGACTTTGAAAATCGCCATAATCCGTGAAAATTAACGGCAGGAACCGTTTCCCGCCGTAAGCCGCCCCTTGTCGTGCGGACATGCCCCGTGCGGGCATGCTGCTTTGCCGGCGGCCACTCTCTCGTTGACAAAGATAAAAAGATTTCATGCTTTTTACCCGGCTTTTTGAAATATTTTCTTGAAAAATTTTTGCGGATAACTTTTTTGTTGTACTTTTGCAATCCGTAAAAATGTCTGAAACAACAAAAATTATATAGCTATGGCAATGAAGAGAACTTACCAGCCCTCGCGCCGGAAGAGAATCAACAAGCACGGTTTCCGCAGCCGTATGGCTACGGCGAACGGCCGCAAGGTGCTGGCTGCACGTCGCGCAAAAGGTCGCAAGAAGCTGACCGTATCGGACGAGTCGACGTTCAAGTACGCTTAATTCCTGCGGGAAAATGACTAAGAGGTCGGCTTTCGTGCCGGCCTTTTTTATTGGTTCAGATGATGCTGACGATACGATGGGCCTGTGAGGCCGATTGCGCCCTGATACGCCGCCTTGCCGACGAGGTGTTCCCTGCGACCTACCGTGGGATCATCACTCCGTCGCAGATGGAGTATATGATGGAGTGGATGTACGGGGCGGAGGTGCTTGCGCGCGAGATGTGCGGGGAGTTCGCCTGGTTCATCGCCTCGGCCGACGGCGAACCGTGCGGTTACCTTTCGGTGCAGCACGAGGCCGAAGACCTTTTCCATTTGCAGAAAATCTATGTCCTTCCCCGCTTCCAGGGAATCGGCGCCGGGGAATTCCTGTTCCGCCATGCCGTGGAATATATCCGTTCGGTGCATCCTGCGCCTTGCCGCATGGAGCTGAACGTCAACCGCAACAACCGGGCGCTGCACTTTTACGAGCGGATGGGGATGCGCAAACTGCGCGAAGGCGATTTCCCGATCGGTGACGGATATTATATGAACGACTATATCATGGGGTTGGATATAAAGTAGGGCCGGCGCGTCGCTGCTGCGGTTCGCAAGATAAAAACGGATGCCTTTGTGGGTGTCCGTTTTTTCGCTTGGAGGCCGGTCGCAGGTGATTTGGCGCGGCTCTTGGCCCCTCCCGGGCTGCCGGAGTCTTCGGTGGCGGGGCTGTTGCCCGATGCCGGCATCCGGCTCCCCTGATGCCGGGGCGCGCTATCTGGCTGCGTTGCCTCCGGAACGGCCTATTTCGCCGTGTCGGTCTTGAACAGGTCGATTTCTCCGCGTTCGACTTTGCCGTACATGTCTGCCAGGTTGGCGATGACGGGCGAGATGTATTCGAGCGTGTCGGTGACGGCCTGCTTGTCACCCTCGCCCTTGATGCGGTAAAGCATCGCCGCGTAGAGTGCCCGGAAACAGAGTTCCGTGTCGTTCATGCCGGGATTGCCCACGACGGCGCGCAGACGAGGCAACTCGGGCTCCAGTTTCGCGTAGGTCTGGCGGTAATGTTCGCCGACGGACAGCTTCATCAATTGCAGGTGCAGGTCGTGCAGGTCGCCGATCAGGTGGAGCGTATGCTCCAGGTGCCCTTTCTCGTCCTTGCCTTCCTGGTGCAGGAGGTTGGCGATGTCCATGTACCACAGCAGGTAGACGTGCTTCTGCTCCTCGGCGATGTCCTTGCGGGGGGCGATCAGTGTCGAGAAGATCGCCTCGGGACTGAATTGCAGCGCCCGCAGCAGGTCTTCCAACTGCCAGAGGTAAAGAATGTATTCGGCGATGTTCTCCCGCCGCTTGGCCTGTGCTATATCCATGTCGTATGCGTTTTTTTGTGTAACCTGTCGTGTGCTTTCGTGCAGGATGCGCTTATGTGTTTTCTCTGCAAAAAAGCAATCTCGAGTACCTTTGGGTGACAAAAGGTAGCTAAAACCATCTGCAAGCTGTTTTGGGGGGAGCGTTCGCGGTTTTTCCCGAACGGCTGCGCTTTCCGCCCGCCTGCTCCGGGCGCCCGTTGCCGCGTCTGCTTTTATCCCGCTGCAAACGGAATGCAGGGATTTATACGTAGTCGTTATTTAATCCACTTCTGCGGCCCCGTGCGGTGCTTGAGAAAGTATTGCTGTGATTTGAGCAGGTTGCGCGATTGCAGCACCATGTTCTTGGTTTCGGTGAGGATCGTCAGGTACAACATGCTGGCCTTGGTATTCGAGCGGGCTTCGTTGATGCGCGAGAGCTCCGATTTAATGGCTTCGGCGATCGACTCGAACAACTGGTCGCGCAGCGTGAGCACCATCTCGATTTCGGAGAAATCGCCGTCGCGCAGCATCTGGTTGATATGGCGGTAGATCGACTCCACGTCGTCGTTGATCGACATGAGGTCTTTGGCCTGCTCCTTCGAAAGCCCTTCGTGGTTGTTGTCGATGTGCTCGAACGCCGGACGCGTGATGTGCATCAGCGCCTTGGTCATTTCGTTGAGGTAGTCGACCACCTGTACGTAGTAGTGGGCCGTGTTGACATCGCTGCTCTGGAGTTTCTTGAGGGTGGGGAGCAGCGTGTATTTGCGCTCGCGCGACTGGTAGAAGAGGTCGTTCGACTCTTTGACCATGTCGCGCAGCACCTTGCGGTTCTCCTTGAATACGGCGATCAGCGTACGGTCATAGATCTTTGTCGCCGACTCCATCGTACGGCATACTTCGTCGCGCAGGTTGATGATGATGTCTTCCGTGCTCTGGGATTTCACCCCGGCTGCGGCTGGGGCGGCGGATGTCTTGCCTTTCTTGAGGAAATTGCTGTGGATGAGCATGTAGCCGCAGAGTACCGTGACGATAACGAAGGCCATCGTGCCGCCATAGATCAGGGTAAGTCCGACGACGAAGGCGATCAGGAATCCGCCCAGCGCCGTGATGAACCACCCGGCGATGACGGTCATGACGCCAGAGATGCGGTACACGGCGCTTTCGCGGCCCCATGCGCGGTCTGCGAGCGACGAACCCATGGCTACCATGAAGCAGACATAGGTGGTCGAAAGGGGGAGTTTGAGCGAGGTGGCTATGGCGATCAGCATGGCCGAGGTCGTGAGGTTGACCGTAGCGCGTATCATGTCGTAGGGGGCGCCGCTATGTTCGATGTCCTCGTATTCGAAACGGTGTGAGACGGCTGCCCGTACGCGTGCGGGGATGATCCGTTCGATGCCGGCGTTGATATTGAGCGCTGCGCGGACAATCGTACGGGACATGACCGACGAGCCGTACTGTTCGGGGCCTTCGTCTTCCTGCGCTGCGGAGAGCGACAACTCGGTTTCGGAGACGTGCATGGCCTTTTTCGAAGTCCAGAGCGTGAGGATCATCATCGCCCCTGCGGCAAGCAGAATCAGGAAATTGGCCGGGACGTTTTCCGAGAGTGCCCCCATCATCATCTGCGGGTCACCCGAATGCTTGGCGATCGAGAAGGCGTCGAATCCGGCGACGGGTACGCCGATGAAATTCACCAGGTCGTTGCCCGCGAAAGCCAGTGCCAGGGCGAACGTACCCGACAGGATCGTGATGCGCAGGATGTTGATCTTGAACCGTTGGATGAAGAACAGCAGCACGGAGCATGCCACCCAGCAGATGAAGAGCGACAGCAGCAGGTGCCGGTCGACCATTCCGACGAAGGCATTGTCCGCAAGCAGCGATTTGAGTCCTTTGAAGACTGCGAAATAGATGATCGCCGTAAGCGATGCGCCGCACCACAACGACCCGAAGCGGCGAAAGATCACCGTATAGCGAAACGAGAAGATTGTACGCGAAATATACATGACGATCGTACCGCAGGTGAAGGCGATGACTACCGACAGCAGAATCGCCGAGACGATACCCATGGCGCGCGAGGTGTTGATGAAATGCCCGAGCGAACCGACGCCCAGCGCGGGGTCGTTCGAGATCTTGTAGATCGACACGGCGATGGCCGAGCCCAGCAGGCAGAAGATCAGCGAGACGGTGGTCGAGGTGGGCAGTCCCCACGAGTTGTAGAGATCCAGCAGGATAATGTTGGCGAACATCACGCCCAGGTATAACATCATGACCTCGTGGAATGTGAACAGTCCGGGATTGAACATGCCGCTTCGGGCCACTTCCATCATGCCGCTCGAGGTGACTACGCCGACGATAATGCCGACAGAGGCGACGGTGAGGATGACCCGCATCGAAGCGGCCTTGGAGCCGATGGCAGAGTTGAGGAAATTGACTGCGTCGTTCGTGACGCCGACGAAAAGACCGGAAATAGCCAGAATGCCCAGAATGCCGACAATGACGGTGTAGATTTCGCTCATGTTAGGGTTTAGTGCAAATTGTGAACAAATTTACGCCATTTTTTCCGATGAAACGGTTTTGGCACCGATTGTTAACATTAACTTAACATGAGGCGGCTCTGTTCGTTGCGGCCGC
>OHGW01001173.1_pt1 | contig 10312 bp, 9 predicted proteins | sample 1567821 | NCBI WGS metagenome assembly OHGW01 (sample SAMEA3879572, study PRJEB24766) | human gut metagenome | biome: human-associated habitat; feature: feces | place: USA | collected 1985/1987 | reverse complement strand
CGCCGAAATAATACAGGCCGTCTTCCTCGACCTTGATGAACATTTCCGGCGCTCCGGCGCAAGTGGCGTGTTCACACGCCGAACCGTCAAAGTTGAACGTCATCGCGTCAACTCCGAGCGTCTTGCTGATAAGAGGCTCATTCCCTTGATAAATGCAGACGGGATTAACTGCCTTGTTGATTGGTATATAATTGTTCATTGCTATTGTTGTTGTTTACTTTTTGGAAAGACTGAACCATCAGCCTTCCGGTATTCTGGCGGCGTTCCCTGAACCCATCAACACGTTTAACACGTAGTCCCCCCTCATTCGGAACGAAGAGGAACGACCTCCCCTCTAATTTTACGTGCTGCCGTGAACTTGCAAAAAAACTCCTGGTGCATTTTTATATCCTGATTCACGCCATTTTGGAACAAAGTTGCTCCATATAGATCTGACAACAGGCACGGGCGGCATTCCGCCGCACAATCATGATGCCTTAAAAAACAAGCATTCTCTCCTTCTCTGTCCGTTCCGCCAAAGAAAAAGGCTGTTTCCAGAGAGTCCTTCACTTAAAAACAAAGCATCTTTTCCAAAAACGAGATTGACACCCGCGGTTCTTTTCCCTAGTATCCGCGCACAGCATCAGCGGCGGGGTAGCCAAGTGGTAAGGCGACGGTCTGCAAAATCGTTATTCGCGGGTTCGATTCCCGCTCCCGCCTCCAAGATGTTGTCAAAGCCGGTTCAAGTCGCGTTCGTCTAGCGGTCCAGGACTCCCGCCTTTCACGCGGGCAACACGGGTTCGAGTCCCGTACGCGATGCCAATTCTCGTCAGCATGTGACGGAATGACCCTTGATTTTCCTACGTTTTGCGCAGTTTTGAGCGCACCTGAAAGCGCCTGACAGAAAAAAGCGCCCTGTACATGCGACTGTACATTGTCTAAGGACTGTACAGCACTATGGCAGGCATCATTAAACGCAACAACAAATGGGTGGCCGTCTTCCGCTCTCTGGACGGCAAAGAGCTTCGGAAAACCACCGGCATCGACGTGGTTCCCAAGGCGCTGCTTCCGGGAGCCAATAAGAAATCAATCATGTCCCAGAATGAAGCCCGGGCGCGGCTCGTCGCCCAGGAGATGGAGAAGGAAGCCCGGTACGGGGTTTTCGACCTGGACAAGGTGAAGGCCATTGCCGGGGACCAGGCCGGCGTGCTGAAAGCCACCATGAACGGCATGACGGTGACGCGGTTCCTCTTTGACTGGCTGGACGGAAGGAAAAACAAGAAGAGGGCCTATGAGCGGGACGGCATGGCCGTCCGCCGGCTGCTGGCTTTCCTTGGGGACCGGCGGAATATGCCGCTGGCCGCCCTAAATAAAGGGATGGCGAAGGATTTTGTAGAAACGGAATTGGAGCGCGTTTCCGCCGGAACCGTCATCCGCTATGTGTCCACGCTGTCCACCGCGTTCAATGTCGCTGTAGACCGGGAGATTCTTTCCCGGAATCCGTTCCGGGGCGTCATGCCTTCCCGGGCGGACCACCAGGCGGAAAAGCAACTGCGCGGCGCCTTCACCATGGAGGAAGTGAACACCATCATTGAACGGTTCCCGGATGAATGGCCGGATCTGGTGCGGGTGTGCCTCTACACCGGAGGCCAGCGCCTCGGAGACCTGGCGACGCTGAAATGGGACCAGATTGACCTGAAGAACTCCTTCCTGTTCATGACCACGCAGAAGAGCCGGCGCCGCATGAACAAGCCGATCATCCAGCCCTTGAAAGAGGTTCTGGAAAGGCGTCTGCTCAACCGGGTGAACGATTACGTGTTTCCCCTGGCCGCGCTTCGCCATGCCCATGCCGGCGGACGTTCCGACAAGCTTTCCACGGAGTTCACGACTTTGTTGAAAACGTACGGAATCATCCGGGAGATGCCCGGGGAAGTGAGAGGCGACCGGCACCGGCTTTCGGAAAAGAGCTTCCACAGCCTACGGGCGACCGCCGTGACCGTCCTGCGCCTGGCCGGTGTGTCCCCGGATTTGTGCCGCTTCATCGTCGGCCACGACTCCGAAGAGATTGAACGGGTGTATTTCCGCCCGGATTCGGCGGACGTTCAGGAGGCCATGAGTAAGATTGCCGTCGGACTGGCCCGTTAGCCTTCCTTCCCTTCCCCGTGGAACCGGTAGCGGAACAAGGCGTCCATCGCGCGGGCGCGCTCGGTTTTCGGAATGTTCGTGGGGCGCGGGTTGCCGAAGGTGACCATCCAGAATTCGGCGTATTTTTTCGGCGTTACGGCGATGCTGAACCAGTTCCAGGCCGTCCACTTTCCTTCACGGTAGAAGGGCGTCCACGGCTCATCAAGTCGGATCTTCTCCTGGGGAAAGAGCCCCTGGATGGTGCGGCAGATCGTCAGGTCTTCGGGAGCGAGCGCGGGGAGGTCAGCCTGCATCAGTTCCTCAGCCGCCAGTCTGGCCGCCCGTCCGCTGATCGCGTAACACGTCCCATAGGCGGAGCGTTCGGACGGGTGGCCGGGGTCCTGGTAGCCGGAGGCGTGCAACGCCAGCCCGTTGCGCTGCATGTCACGCACCCATCCGCCCGACAACAGGAGCGTGTCCGAGTCGATTTTGACGATGACGTCTTCATCCTCCGCTTCCCCGGCCAGCGTGGAAATGATGCCCCGGACGCATTCTGGGCCGCGCAGGTTGCCGTTCCTTGGCCATCCGGTTTGACCTTGCCCCGGTTAACATAAGGACGGATCTGACGCGTTCAGGAAGCGGAGCGGCGCTGTCGTCCACAACCGTAATGACGGCTTCAGGGAGGGCCGCCGCAGCGCACCGGACGCAGACGAGGGCTTCATCCGCGTCTCCGGCATAGGTGAATAGATAGATTCTGATCATGGTGTTTGTTAAGCTGGTCCGTAGGGGTAGAAGGTTCCTCCGAAGACGGGTATCTGGATCATTCCCAGCGCGTATTGTGTCACCTGGTCATCTTCGATGTCGGCTATCAAAAAGGAATAGTCGAAGTTGACACCCGGTTTCTCTTGGGCAAGCATGATAGGATAAACGGTCCCCGGGATGCCCGAGACATCAACGCCCGTCAGTTTGGCGTCCTGGTCAAAGTGGACGTTGATCCATACTTCCCCGCTGGTTTGGGGGATAGTCACCCAGGAAGAACCGGAACTGCCCCCCTGCGGATATTTGCCGAGCAGCGATCCGTTCAGATAGAGCGCGCCGGGCTTCATTTGCGCCCCGGTAATGGTTCCCTCCGTATCTTTTTGCAAGCGCACCTGGAAGCCGTATTCCGGCGCGGGCGTGGATTCTCCCGTGGATTTGGTGATGTGCTGGCTGATGGTGGGGGATTCCGGCTTGGGGTCAAAGCCGTATTCCGTCGATTCCGGCGCGCCCTGCATGTTTTCCAGTGTGGAGGACTCGCGAGATTTAGCGTTAATGCTTTTCAATCTTATCCAGTCATCAACGCTTAAATAGTTTAATGCCCCGTAAGACAACGTGATGACGTTCGTCTGCAAATCTCGGGACACGCTTTGAATCATGGTTTTAATGTTCTCCCATTCGGGGTTGCCTCCCAGCAGCGAGACGCGGCGGCCCATGTATTGCCGCGTCTGCGCTTCTCCCAGCGCGACAAAGGAAATAGAGCCGTCCCAGGGCAATTCCTGCATGGATTCCCATACCGTTTTTGCAATGTCCCCATAGGGAACGCCTTCCGAGGGTTGGGGCGATTCCCCTTCTTCCGGCCCGTTGGAGGGCTGTTCCCCGTTGTAGATGCCGTCAATGGGGTAGCTCGCGTAGGGGCGGTCCATGGTGACCAGATCCACCGAGAATTCTTCCCAGAAGCAGGGTACGCCTCCCAGCGTTCCCACATTTTTGAATTTCTCCCTCCACTTGGCAGGCGCGCTTTCCGGGATGGCGAGACGCTGCTTGACGGTAGCGTTGCACCATTGCGGGCGGAGGGATTTGGTATGAATTTGACCGTCTTCCAGGGCGTAGCCCGTCGCGCTGGTGTTATAGCCTTTCGGCTCTTCCTCCGCCGCGTCCCAGGGCTTCCCGGTGATGGTCGGAGTTTTGTCATAGACGGCAATCGCGCCAACGTCTTTCATCCACGGGAAATGACGCTCCCAGAAACTCTTGATCATGTCTTTCTGGTTAATTTTCCGCCCCCTTACTTTCATGCGCTGGTAGGACAGGCTGCCGGCCCTAGTGCCCTGCACCGGCTGCGGATCTTCTACCGGCTCCCCCGTAGAACTGTATTTAGAATAGTAGAAGTCTACTGACGTCCGGTAAACAATGGAGTGCGGCAAGGTCGGATCCCCGTCTTCCGGGTATTTGGACAGGTAGGAGACGCGGTAGCCGTTGCTGCCGGTCGTTTCCGCGACGATAGCCACGCAGGGCGGTACGAGGTCGCCCCGGGGGACCAGGGAGACGTCCATGGACTTGACCGTCGCCGTCGGCTGCAAGGGAAGCGAGATGGGCGTCAGGGCGTCATAGTCCGTGATGATGAGTTTGGGACGCGCGCCGCTGTAGTCGTAGTACGTGACCATCCGGGGCGACCAATGGCGGATGGATTGAAGGAGGCTGCCAATCGTATCGCAGGAGACGTTCCAGGGAATCAGCATCTTGTCATCGCTGATGCGCAGCTCGTAGTCCGCCGGGTGATGCTTGGCGAGATTCAGCACCCGGGAGAGCGCGGCGGAAATGCTTATCTTGGGGATGATGCCGTCCCCTCCGCTGACTTTATTCCACATGGAAAAGACCGGCTTCCATTCGGAATCCAGCGCAAAGCAGTTGTCCAGCCAATACCAGGGATCGGAAAAGACGATTTTCCAGGCACGGGATGAGCCGCTGTAGGCCTTCTCGATGCTGGAAACGAGGCCGGAAAGAATGGTGTTCCCGTTTTGGGAGATGGTGACGGTGTCGAACTGTTGAAAGGGCAAGACCTCCCCAAGCGTGCGGACGGGATAAACCGCGGTGATGGCGGAGGCGGAAAAGCTTTGCTGGTCGTGGGTCAGGCTCGACGGCTTGAGGGCCAGCAAGTCATTGATGGTGATGTCGTGGTTCCTGCTGCTTGTAAAATGGTTAGGGTTTTATTTATTGTTATTCTGCATATTTTTTAACAAGAGAACGCATTCCGCAATTCTGTCGTAAATTTTTCCCATCCACAGGAAAAACATCAATGAAAAGAAGCCCGATAAAAGACATGCTACGCCTATGCCTACCATTTTTTCACCTAAGGCAACACAAAATCCAATGATTCCAGCAACAAGTGAAAATATAGCAATTAGTACAAAGTAATAACCTAATTTTGTTTGGCTAGTTGTATTTTGTGTTTCAGATTCTTTTGGTTTCATATTATGAAGGATATGATAAAGAAATCGGACTATAGCACATAAAAGTAAAAGAACTCCTATATCCAAAACCAGCCACGCCCAACCAAAATAAAGCATAACCATGAAAACAATTAAAAATATCGCTATTATCCATAGCCTTTTAATTCCAGATGGCGATAACTTTTCTTTATTTTGTCGATATTTTTCTAACACCTTTTCACACTCTTCCCACTCTTGTCCGCCCTCTTGGAAGACCAAGGTATTCGCGTTGATCTTTTTCTGATTGAAATAATCTTCCAGAACCTGAAGAGAAACGGGACCTTCCGTTTGTCCCTCAGCAATAGCGATGTAGTACATGTCTTGATTCATGCTCTTTCTCTGATACGTTCCTTTTCCAAAAATGTCAAGATACGAACCAGTTCCCTATCATATTGAGTCCTTTTTTCTGTGCCTGCGCCTCTTTTTCCAGCCGTTGGACTCGTGATTCCAAGGATTTAATCTCAGCCTGGTCTCCCTTTCCGTTGGACGTCCCTTTCTCTACCAGGGCAACGAGTCGTTTCACTAAATTAAGCGTTTGTTTATAGGTAGTATTTTCGCCTCTTGACGACAGTTCCTGCATTAACTTTTTAGAGAGAACTTCCATTTCATTCTCCGTGACTTTATTATCCTTAAAGGCGTCTTTGATGTATCTGACGACAGCCCCGTAAGCTTCATTGATATTGGCTTTTCGCTCCCGGGCTCTACCGCTGATCGCCCTGTCAGGGCTCGATAAGGCATCAGTCAGGGATTTGCTGAACCCGGCCAGGTTGATATTTTCAATCACATTATCCCGTCTCTCCTGTTGGGTTTTCGCACCTGATTTTCTCCGGGATATTTCCTTTTTCAAGTCCCGGGCCTCATCTTCCTTCTCTCTTATCTGGGCCTTGATGGCATTTTCATACTCCTTCTGCGCCTGAACAATTCTCTTGTGTTGTTCCAACGCTTCATTCCTTTCACGCTGCGCTTCATCAATGATTTCTTCAGAAGCATTGATCTGTTGAACTTCCGCAAGCTTATTAGTGCTTGATGTTAAAGATTTTTCCGCTTCTGTTTGATCTTCTATTGCCTTTTGTAGCGCTTCCTTCGCTTCCTCCACCGCTTTATCTCTGTTTTTATAGGCTTCGGTGCGCGCATCATCCGTGCTGACGTCATATCCTGCATCGACAAGAGCGTTGTCAGAAGCAGTTCTTTGGTTTCTTAAAGCGGTTAAGCGTTCTAACTGGATCCTTCCATTTGCGGTATTTAATACATCTTCCATAAATTGCTGTGGTCCTCGGAAATTAGGCAGTGACAGAGAATTACCTATCTGAGCTCGGCTTCCTTTCAATTTAGATGTATCTCCTCCGTTTTCTATAAGAGTTTGTATCCATTCTGCTATATTATCTCTAGTAATGGACCCCGATCCCCAACGACCTGTCTCTTCTTCTAGAGTACGGCTGGCTTTAGCTATCGGAAGAAGATTATCAAATATTTGCTTTTCAGCATTAAGAATCTCTCCATTGAGCTTTTCACGTTCCTGGTAGGATAAAATATTCTGGTCCTCCAATCCTCCTAAACGTTCGCTAAGCCTGTTGGTTGTTTCGGTCTTTGATGACAAATCACTTTCCGCGATGGAAACATTCATCCTTGCGCTGTCTTCCTGCTCTCGCCGATGCCGTGCACGGGCTCTCAGTCTGATATCTTCCTGTTTTCCTTCAAAGAACAAACGCGTGGAAAAATTTTCAGGATCGCCAAACGCCCCGCTATAGTAATCAGTTTCCAGTTTCAACAAATCGGCCTGATCCTGATTGTCCAATACCTTGGATTGAAGGTCCAGCAAACGCTGCTGATCCCGTACAGATTCTTTCAGGGCCTGGGCTTCTGCTTTCCGGTTGCCGGCTATTTTTTCTGTAAAATCATTGGATTTCTGCAACGTTTCTTCATTATTGAAGGAGGCTATCACTTGCTGCGATTTCGCAATGGCTTCATTTTGTTGTTCAATCGCCTTAGCAAGCTCTTTGGATTTCGCTTCCGTGTTCCCCATCCATTCGTAAAGCTTCGCCCCGGCGAGAACGGCAAGCGACATCGCGCCGGCCAGACCTGCGCCGCCTCCGAAGCCCATCACCAGCCCCGGAATATTGTTCATGATGCCCCGGATGCCGTACTGCAAGTCATCGAAGAAGTAGGCAGCCTGCAAGGCCCCCTGCCCCATGTTCTTCACGCTCCTGGTTGCCTGCTTGCTGTCTTTATCCAACTGCTCCGTAGACTTGTTGAGCGCGTCGATCTGCTGTTTGGCTTCTTCCACGCCTTTTCCGTCCAGCGTGGGCTTGAGTTTGATTTCAATTTCTTTCTTGGTGGCCATGGTGGTAAAGGTGGAGGGTTATCGTTGAGCGCGGGCTTCCTCGATGACGAAAGCGGGCAGTTTCCCGGCGGTGAGGGCGTTGCGGGATTCTTCCACGCGTTTCTGCAAGGATTCCAGGATCATCATATCCCGGATGATGACGCCGAAGGCATGGGAGGGATCGACGCCGGCGGCTTGGGAGGCAGTAAAGACGCTTTCCTTCAATTCCTGCACCGCCTGGTTCAGGTTCGGGTTCTTGCCGCATTCTTCGGCGAATTCAATGAAAAGCCGTTCTATTCCGTTTTGTTGTGATTCATTCATCATTTCTTGTTGATTGGTATGAAGTTAAAATAATGTCTCACATAGAGACGTAGCTAACGAGAAGGGATAATCCGAACGTGCGCCCGGGAGCGTCCGCCGGCATGGGGTAGATGGCATTTCCGAGGCCGTCAAACGCCTGCGGATTGGACAACATGGCGTGCTGCACAAAAATGCCGTTCTGGTTTTCCACGACCAGCTGCCAGTCTGAACGGATTTCCACGCCGGGAGAAAACGTCCATTTCACGTTCCCGCCTTCTCCGGTGGAAACGGCTTCGTTACTGGTCGCCAGCAGCGAGGCAGACCCGTTTTCCACCCGGTAAAGGATCAAGGTCCCTGAATTGACGCTCGTCGGGTTCGTCGTCGCGATTTCCAACAGCGTGACGCTGGTTCCTGCCGGGAAATCGGGGTAAACGTCAGACGGAATCCATCGCCAGGAGGAATAACTCATGGGAGTGTCCGTGTAATTCCCCTGAGGAGGAAGCAGCCTCCTTTGTTGAGGGGAGGCCCCCTCCTGAATGATTTCGGCGAGTTTGGTCAATCCGGTTCCGTCCTGGATGACGGTGACATAGAGGCTCCGTTCCTCCGTGGTTCCATTGGCGGGTACAGTAGCGCGGAAAGATCCGTTATTGCCGTTGGTGACGTTGGAGACGGTGACGCCGTCGCCCGGCACGGCCTGCCATCCCTGTCCGAGCGGCTCTTTTCCGGCTCCCGGGCTGAAAGAAGAATCGACGGCGAAATTATACTGTCCGCCCGAGGCGGGAGCGGACACGGAATCCGGCGTGACGCTGAATATCCAGTTGGAATTGTCCGGGGTCCGGTCGGTGACCGTCATGGTCAGTGTGACCAGCAGGCACAGATAGCCGTCTTCGGGAGACGGCGGAGGAACAAAGTTCTCCGTCTCAAACTGGTAGCCGGTGATGACGGCGGCAAAACGCCATTGCGGCTGGTCGGAGAACTGCAGGTACAGATAGCCGTTCTGGTTGCTGGCCAGCCACAACGCCAGGTTCTCCTGCCAGGAAGCCATGTCGTGATAATCCGTAAACCAGCGGTAAAACGCGATGGTGCGCTGCTCCACGGCGCTTCCCAGCCCCTGCGCGAACGCTCGCGGTCCGTCTACCAGCGACGTTTCAAATGCCTCCATGGATCCGCCGAAGCGGGGAGGCTCCGGCGTATCGTCCCAGAGGTTGAGCAGCTGGATCTGGTTGCCGGCGGCGGAAACGTAGCGCGCCGCGTAGGGAGCCTGGTAAGTCATGGGCGGTTACTGGTTGATATAGTCCTTCACCCCTTCCGCAATGGCTTCGGCAACGCGTCCTGGATGGTCCTTCAAAATAGAGGCGTTTTCAGGATTGGTGATGAATCCACATTCGCACAGCACCCACGGGCAGCGGGTCTTTTTCAGGACGGCGAGGCCCGGGCGCGACTGCACAGTGTTGGCCCGTCCGGGCAGCAGCCGGGCAAGAGGTTCCGCGATGCATATGGCCAACCGGCTTCCTTTGACGCTTCCCGGGTAAAAACATACATGGGCGCCATGCGGAGCAGGATTTGGAACGTAAATGAGTTCCTTTCCTTCGTCTGTTTCAACCGTTTTTTCGGTGCTCGCGCTGTCGCAATGCAGGGAAATGCCGAAGTCATAGCCTCCTTCGTTGGCGACCTTGACGGTGGCGTTCAAGTCCTGGGAATTGGTCATCTTCGGGAAGTCGATCACATCCACCCGGGCTCCCAGCCGTTCCAGCATGGGGGCGAGGCGTTCGGCGATCGTCGCCGCGACGGCGTGTTCTTCAAGCCCGTTCCCGCGGGCCCCGGTGTTGTTGGCATGGCCTATATCAATAGCTATTTTCCTGATTATTCTCCTTTAATGGTTGATTGTTAATATAGTGGAACTTGTAAGAAAAACTTTACAGTTGGTCAGCTTTCCGCACATCGGAGGATCACAAGGCACGCAATGGGGAAACAGAACGCGGCAATGCCCGCCGCCGTGTCTCCGCAAGCGGCAAAAACGCCGGACATCACGCACCCCATCAGCGGCAAAAGAACGGAAGGGTTCAGCAGCTTATTCACTTTTCCAGTTTCCTTTCTATGTTTTCGATTCGGACGGCAAGCAGTTGGATCGCCTTGGCGGTCTCCACCTGGGCTTGTGTCTGCATGGACATCAGGTCGCAAAGGCGGTCATTGTGGTGACCCATGACGTCCCCGATGTACCAGCAGGCAGCGCCGCAAATAACCAGCGACAGCATGACGCAGGCAAACACGGGTGAAGCCTTGGCAAAATCCAAGAACCGCGCCGGTACTTCGGAGAGCTTACACATGGCCTTATTTCTTGATG
>OHGW01001171.1_pt1 | contig 10337 bp, 8 predicted proteins | sample 1567821 | NCBI WGS metagenome assembly OHGW01 (sample SAMEA3879572, study PRJEB24766) | human gut metagenome | biome: human-associated habitat; feature: feces | place: USA | collected 1985/1987 | reverse complement strand
TATCGTTGTCGGTAAAGGATAGACCGATGCGGGAGGTTATTAAAGAATTAGAGGAAACGACTGAATATCGTTTTTTCTATAATGATGGGATCAAAGGTCTGAATTCTCCGATCTCTGTTGACGTGGAAGATGCGGATATTAATGCTGTAATGGATGCGATAGCAAAGCAAGCGAATGTGGCTTATGTATTGAAATCGGGTCATCAGATCGTTTTATCATCGGTAAAAACTGTTCAGCAACAAGGTAATAAGAAAGTTACCGGTACGATTACAGACCCGAAAGGGGAACCAATCATCGGGGCGAATGTGGTCGTGAAAGGATCTACCAATGGTACCATCACGGATATAGATGGCCATTTCTCTATTGAGGTAACTCCGAATGCGATACTTCAGGTTTCTTATATTGGTTATGTGGCTCAAGATGTTCCGGTAGGCAATAAAGATAATTTGGTTATATCTATTCATGAGGACACGCAGAAGCTGGATGAGGTAGTCGTGGTGGGTTATGGTTCCCAGAAAAAAGTGAATTTGACCGGTGCGGTAGAGCAAGTGACTAGTGATGTATTCGAGGGGCGTCCTACGGCTAACGCTACTCAGATGCTAGAAGGGGTTGTCCCGAACTTGAATATTTCCTTGTCTGATGGTAAACCGGGGCGTACGGCGGATTTTAACGTACGTGGCGCCGGTTCTATCAATGGGGGTAGTGCTTTGGTGTTGATTGATGGTGTGGAAGGAGACCCTTCTATGTTAAATCCGAATGATATTGAGAGTATTTCCGTATTGAAGGATGCTGCCGCTTCCGCTATTTATGGCGCACGTGCTCCATTTGGCGTGGTTTTGATCACGACGAAGAACGCTACGGAAGGTAAGCCGAAGGTGACATGGTCTTCTAGCTATTCATTACAATCACCACAGAATGTGCCGGATGTAGTTTCCGATGGTTATATTTGGGCAAAGCATTTTTATGACGCTTATTTTAATTACAATCAAGCGAATCCTTCCGGTATCAACAAGACACAGCAATTTTCCGTGGCTTGGCTGGATGAGTATAAGCGCCGTCATGAGACGGGCGATTTCGGGACGGTGATCTCTGATGGCTCTATCGGTACAAAAGGCCGTTATGTGTATTATCCGGAAGGAACCGACTATTATGATCTGATGTATAAGAAGAGTGTCTTTGCGCAGAATCAAAATCTTTCCATCTCGGGTTCCGACGGGAAGTTTGATTATTATTTGTCAGGACGTTTCTATAGTTACGATGGACTTTTCGATAGCGATGAGCAAACGGATAAGTTCAAGACCTATAACATGCGTTTCAAGGGAGGTTATCAGTTAACTCCTTGGTTGAAGATCAACAATAACTTTGAGTTTTCCCATAATAAATACTACAATCCGATTACCTATTCGGAAGGATCTGGTGTGGTATGGAGAAATATCGCAGACGAGGGACACCCGTCATCGCCACTGTTCAACCCTGATGGTACGATGACTTATTCTGCCGTCTATACCGTAGGCGATTTGCTTTATGGACGTAGCGGTATTACGACAAAGAACTCCAACTTAAAGAATACTACGACATTCAATGCTAAGTTCTTGGGTGACCGTTTGCGTGTGAATGGTGATTTCACGTATCAACAGAAGACGCAAGAGAAGACCAAGAAACAAGTACGTTCACCGTATGCACGGTCGGTTGATGCAGATGGGGAAAGCCAGATCGAACATATTACGGGTACCTATTCCAATTTGGCAGAGACAACTGATCATACGAACTATCTAGCAACGAACCTTTTCGCAGAGTTTGAGGAAACTTTTGCCGAGAAACATTATTTCAAGGCCATGGCTGGATGGAATTACGAAAAATCTACTTTCAAACGCATCTATGCTTATAATGATGACTTGTTGACGGACGACGTGGACAACATGAATTTGGTGATGGGTACTGATAACCGGAGTATTACCTCACAATGGAAGGCTTATCAGTTTGGCGGCGCTTTCTTCCGTTTGAATTATGCCTTTGATGATCGTTATCTGTTGGAGGTAAACGGACGTTACGATGGTTCCTCCCGCTTCCCGAGTGATGAGCGTTGGGCTTTCTTCCCCTCGGCTTCCGTGGGTTGGCGAATCTCGCAAGAACCTTGGTGGAATGTTAAGTCCGAACATATCTCTAACGCTAAGGTCCGGTTTTCTTGGGGCTCTTTGGGCAATGCGGCCGGATTGAGTAATTATCAGTATATCCAGACATTGGGTATCAGCAAGTCTGATTATATTCTTGACGGTTTGCGGCAGAATTATATGTCATCTCCGGCGGCTCTTCCCGGCAACTTGACGTGGGAAACCGCTACGACGTATGATATAGGAGCGGATTTAGGATTCTTTGATAATCGTTTGACCGTAAGTGGAGATTATTATATCCGTAAAACAACTGATATGATCGTGAATGGTCCGACCTTGCCGGATGTGTTCGGTGCTTCTTCTCCGAAAGGTAATTATGCGGATATGTCTACTTATGGCTATGAGTTGTCTTTGGAATGGAGAGATGGATTTGATTTAGCTGGTAAGCGATTTAATTATAGCATCAAGGGTACATTGGCAGATTACTATTCAGTGATCGATAGGTTTAATAATGCGAATAAGTCATTGAGCGAGTATGCGAATCAATCACTCGACAAGAATTATTATGAGGGGATGCGTATCGGTGAGATTTGGGGATTTGTATCCAATGGTTTGTGGCAGGACCAAGCCAGTATCGATGCGGCTGAGGCTGCCGCGAAAGCTGCGGGACAATCCTATTATAATCCGCTCATGCAAACATCGAAAACCTATAAGTTGTATCCGGGTGATATTAAGTTTGAAGACTTAAATGGCAACGGTTATATTGATCGTGGACAGAATACGGTAGATGATCCGGGCGACCGTAAGATCATCGGTAACGAGGAGCCTCGTTATATTTATAGCTTTACGCTTTCTGCCGATTGGAACAATATCTGGGTGAGTGCTTTCTTCCAAGGAGTGGGTAAGCAGGATTGGTATCCGTCTAATGAAGCCTCTACGTTCTGGGGGCAATACAATCGCCCGTATAACCAGATGCCTTCTTGGCATGTGGGAAACTATTGGACTCCTGAGAACCCGGATGCATTCTTGCCTCGTTACGCTGGTTACTATGCGCCTTTCTATGGAGGTCATAAGAACGCTAACACGCGCTATTTGATGAATGCGGCCTATCTACGCTTGAAGAACATACAGGTTGGCTATAATTTACCGTCGGAATGGATTAAAAAATTGCATTTGACAAATGTGGGAATTTACCTTTCCGGGGAAAATCTCTTTACATGGTCTCCGCTTTACAAGTATTCCAAGGATGTCAATGTATCGAATATCGGTGAATCGGATAAGGACTTGACCTCCAGCAATAGTGGTGATGGATATAATTACCCGATGATGAAGTCGTTCAGCATCGGCCTGAATGTTACATTTTAAAGAATAGGAGATTATACGAAATGAAAAAGAATATACTATTAAGCGGTCTGGTGGCACTTTTGGCTGTATTTTCGGGGTGCGAGATGTATGAAGCTATGGACCCCAGAGAATACGAAACCCAGCGCATGCGGCGGGTATTCCAAAGAGAGAAACCACGCTCCGAGCTGGATGCCAAGCTCATCGACGCGAGCATATCCGCGATCATGGTGGATAGCAACGGAAACGTTAAAATCCGTCTGAAAAACGATCAAACAATCGAAAGAGGTGAGAAAAGTGAGTGATTCCAAAAGAATTGTTACCCTGATTCCCGCAAAACCGCTGGCAGAGCGGCAGGCTATGAAGCGGCAGCTTCGGGTTGCCGCCTACTGCCGTGTTTCCACAGAGGAAGAAGAACAGCAGTCCAGCTATGAAGCCCAATGTACCTATTACACAGACAAAATCATGACCAATCCTGAGTGGACTATGGCGGGGATTTTTGCTGACGAGGGCATCACAGGCACATCCACCAAAAAGCGGGATGATTTCAACCGCATGATCCGAAGGTGCAAAGCAAAGAAGATCGATCTGATTCTGACCAAGTCCATCTCCCGGTTTGCTAGGAACACGCTGGACACCATCAACTACACCCGTATGCTCCGGGCCATGGGCATTGGGGTGTTTTTTGAGAAGGAGAACATCAACACCCTGGACATGGACAGCGAGATGCTGATTACTATGCTGGGTGCCTTTGCTCAGGCGGAAAGTGAGTCCATCTCCCGAAATGTGGCCTGGGGCAAGCGCCAGGCGATCCGGGAGGGAAAGGTTCATGTGAATTTCAACCGGCTATACGGATATTTCCTGCAGGAAGACGGCACCCCCTGCGTTGATGAGAAAAAAGCGGCAGTGGTGCAATTCATATTCCAGTGGTACAAAGTGGGCGATTCTCCCCGGATCATTGCCAGCAGGCTGGACGAAAAGGGTATCCTGAATCCTTCCGGCGGTCAAAAGTGGGAACCTGCAACTATAAAGGCAATTCTGAAAAATGAGAAGTATTGCGGTGATGTCCTTGGACAGAAAACATTCAAGGAAGGTGTCATCGGGGGAAAAGTTCAGAAGAATACCGGACAGCTCCCCCAGGTGTTGGTACAGAACAATCACCCCGCAATTATCAGCCGGGAACTGTTCTATGCGGTTCAGGAGGAAACAAAGCGCCGGGCTGCGGCAAAGAGCCCTTCCACGAAGTCCCCCACAGGGAGGTCCAGCTATACAAGCAAATATGCCCTATCAGAACGGCTTGTATGCGGAGAGTGCGGTACCTTATACCGAAGGTGTACCTGGAACGGAAAGGAGCAGAAACGGATCGTCTGGCGATGCGTTAGCCGATTGGACTTTGGAAAAAAATACTGCCATGCCTCTCCGACAATGGATGAAGGTCCACTTCAGGAAGCAATTATGGCTGCCGTGAATATCAGAATGCCTCAAAAGATGGATGTGGTAACTCAGATTACCGAGGCACTGCTACAGGAGGCAATGCCATCAAAGGGCAGTGCAATGACCTTCGGAGAGGTGAAACGAAGGATCGAGGAGCTGACGGCGGAATTCGATCATCTTCTGGAACTGGATGCCTGTGGTAATGAAGCCAACTGGCGGTTTGCAGAAATCGCCAAAGAGATGGCAGAACTGAAACGGCAGCAGGAGCGTATCGCCGCTCAGCTCCGGAATAACCAGGAAGCACAGGAGCGTGTGCATAATACTAAGACAGCACTGGATCAGGAAGATCACCACTTAACCCAGTGGGACGAAGAAATGATCCGGCAGCTTGTGCATACGGTAAAGGTGATTTCAGCGGATCATATCAGGGTGTACCTGAATGACGGCACGGAGATTGATCAGATGGTCGGCCCTTGACAGATGGCGGAATCGTGGTATAATGAACATAGAAAAGGGCGCTGCCGATAGACGGTTAGCTCCCTCGGATTGCGATTAGTAAACCGCCCGGTTGGGGAACTTGGGGCGGTTTACTTCTTTTTTATGATCGTAATGATCAGACCGGCAAAGGAAATGAGTACCAGTAAGAGCTGGAACAGCTCTTCATATGTAACCACATTCACATCACCACCCCCTTCCGGCAAGGACAGGGGGCAAAGAAGGATCACCCCCTGTTGTCAGGGGGCTAACCGCCTACCGCGGTGCGTCGCGCAGCGAATCAGAATTCTCTGATTGCCGGTGGCAATCACACCATTATCTAAACTGGCAGCGCCCGGTTCCAGATGGAACCATGAATATTCTATCAAATATCAACATATAAGTCAAAACATATTTTCGATATTGCCAACTGCTCGTGCGGTTGGCATTTTGTTTTTTGGTGTACTCTTAACCCAAAGTAGGTAACAGCGCTCGCTCTGCTTACTTGATTTCTTGCTCAATGTTGTCAAAGAGATCGTCATTGAAAAACTGCCGCAGGGTGATACCCAGCCCATCGCAGAGCTTCTGTAGAGAAACCACACCGGGATTCTGACTCTTTGCATTGAGCTTGCTGTAAACTGTGGAGGGCGAGACTCCCGCACTTCCGGCAAGGGCATTGATGGCGATTCCTCTTTCATTGCACAGCTCCAGAATTCTTGCTGCGACTGCTTCTTTGGCGTTCATAAATCATCATCCTTCTGTACGATATATCGCTGACTGTATTCTATAAAAAGTTGGGATATATCGAGTGGGATATATCGCAATTATGCGGAACCTGTGGTAAAATATGCGATATATCGTAGAACAAGGAGGAAGATATTTATGGATTTAAGAGCGAAAACCTGCTGCTTTACGGGGCATCGAAGCCTGAGCGGTGAGGAAAAGTTGAAAGCGGCTGTTCGTTTACGCAGGGTAATTGAGGAACAGATCAAAGCCGGGATTGTGTTTTATGGAGCCGGAGGCGCAAGGGGGTTCGATACCCTTGCTGCTCAGATTGTACTGGACATGAAAAAAGAATACCCTCAGCTGCGCCTGATTCTGGTGCTGCCCTGTGAGGGTCAGACCAGAGGATGGCGCAGTGAGGATATTGCAGTTTATGAGGATATCAAGCGCAGAAGCGATAAGGTTGTGTATGTGTCCCGGGAATACACCCCGGACTGCATGCACCGGCGTAACCGCCATCTGGTGGATCACAGCGGAACCTGTATCTGCTACCTGACAAGAAGTACCGGAGGAACGGCATATACCGTGGATTACGCCCGAAAAAAGGGGCTGCGCATCATTAACATGGCGGAAGAATGCCATATCTGAGATGGCTTTGGCAGCTCCGAAATTGACTGTACGGTTATCACGCTGTAAAATGGGAAATCATAAGCAAACGAGGTGGTTCCATGTGTGGAAGGTTCTATGTACCTGAAGATGCCAGCATCCAGATGATTCGGGCTATTGTGGAGCGGCTGGAGCATCGGAACGTGAAAGTGAAAACCGGGGATGTCTTTCCGGGGGACATGGCAGCTGTGGTTGCCAGCAACCGGCAGATGCAGCCCCAGCCCTTTGCCATGGAATGGGGCTATCACCTCACAGACGGAAAACGGATCATCAATGCCCGAAGTGAAACTGCCGCGCAGAAAGTCATGTTTGCCGATGGTATTCGCCAGCGCCGGTGCCTGATCCCTGCCCGACATTATTATGAGTGGGAAAAGGCAGATGGCCGGAAAGTGAAATATGCCATTGAGCCAAAGAATTCGGATGGATTCTTTCTTGCGGGAATTTATCGCCTCGAAGCAGGGAGACCGGTGTTCACAGTTCTGACTAGGGATGCGGCAGAGGATATCACTTTCATCCACGAACGAATGCCCGTGATCTTGCCTAGTGAGGTAACCTCAGATTGGCTGAATCCCAAATACCATGGCGACGATATTTTGAAAGCAGCGATAACCCAAATGAAATATGAAAGTGGCTTTTCTTCTGGATGGTGGTTGTTGCTTGCTGCTTTTGCCTGAGCCTCGCTTACAGGCTTGTACGGCGGATTTTGGCCGTAGAAGATCCGCAGTTTATTCTTGATTCTGTTGCAGTTATTTTTGCAGCGTTTACAGCGTTCGTATCTACTGTCATCGCGGTACCTATGGCAATAACGAAATTTTTGTTTAACACAAAAGAGGACGACAATATTACACAACTCATTAACCACACTCAGGAACATGATGCAGCGGGAATTGATAAGCTGAAAGACAAGTTTTCCAAAAAACTGCCCGGTAAAGCAGGTGGCAATAAACCTAATGATAAAAGCCCCATAGAGGAATTATACAGTGATTGAAGATGAATGGAACAGCTCTGCTTCTTTGAACAACAGGATCAATGAAGCAGAGCTCTTCCTTTACAAAATAGTTGGTCTGTAATGTTTTTGATTTTTAAAGACCCTAGATGAGAAAATGAAAATAGGTAGCACCTGAGACTCTGCGCAACAGATGGATAGAAGACACATTATAAATGTGAATTCTCACTTTTTATATCATTTTTGTACGATCTATATTTAATCATTTTTCAATATATACTGTTGTCAAGCTATAATCTAATGTTGCATTTTCATGTTGTTGCGCTATAATGAAAATAAGATTCACATATTCAAGATGATAGGGGTGTATGTGATATGGCAGAGACAATTAGAAAGTCAACATTTGAAAAGGATTTTATTGAAAGAACATACTCAAGTGTTGTATCTGATGTAACAATTGCGTTTTCCGAGCTTGTAGCTAACTCGTGGGATGCTGGTGCGACAACTGTTAACATCACATTACCATCAAAAGCAAACGAGAAAATTATAATTGAAGATAATGGCTCCGGAATGACTGACGACGAGTTCCAAGAACGATGGATGGTAATTGCCTATAATCGTGTGGCTCACCAGGGGCAGTATATTGAATATACTTCGTTGCAGGGGAAAGCAAAACGTTTAGCGTATGGTCGAAACGGCATAGGACGTCATTCTATGCTATGCTTCAATGATCAGTATGAAGTTGAAACATGGCGTAACGGCACCTGTAACAAATATCTGATAAGTGTTGACGGCGGTGACTCTGCCTTTTCTGTGATTGAACACAACATTTTTTCTAGAGAAGGACATGGTACAAAGCTGAGCGTAAAAGCGGTAAAGAAAATTCCTCAGAAAAAAGAAGTTAAACAAACACTAGGATATCGTTTCCTATTTGACCCTGAGTTTACTGTCTATGTTAACAACGAGAAGATTGAGTTTCAAAAGAACCTGAAGCCCTTGGTAAGTAAAGACATAAATACCAAGGCAAAAAACAATTTAAAAATATCTATTTATACAATTCCAGAGGGAGAAAAGACAACCGCAACAAATGGAATTGCTTTTTGGGCGGGTGGGCGACTTGTAGGTAATCCTTCTTGGTACGTTGGAAATACGCGTGTCGAAGACGCGCGGCGAAAATTTGCATTACGACATCTTATTGTTGTCCAAGCTGACTGTCTTATCGACGATGTGCAGTATGATTGGGCGAAGTTTTTGAATACGGAAAAGGTTAATGATGTCTTTTCTGCAGTGATTCAATATGTACGGGAATACCGCGTCGAATACTACAGGGGAAAAGTTTCTGAAGTTCGTAGTGATGCCATTCGCCGTAATTTGAAGAAAATCGAAACACTGTCTATTCCTGCATTGTACGACCTCAAGGGCTTTTTTGAATATTATCTTGAGCAGAGGCCGGAAGTTGATAATGATGAACTGAGCATAATTATTGATGCACTTGTATCTGTTCTTCAAGCAAGAAATGGTGTTTTCCTGCTACAGAAACTGGCAAATATGGATAGTGCAGATATTGATACCCTAAATGATATCCTGGATGAATGGTCGATTAGTGATATCAAGGATGTGCTTGAGGAAATCGACAACAGGCTAAAAGTTATCAATGCAATAGAACAACTATGCAGTGATCCTACCACCGACGAACTGCATGTACTCCATCCGTTAGTCAGTCAAGCAAAGTGGCTCTTCGGTATCGAGTATGATAATCTGAACTACACTTTCAACCGGCAATTAACAACAGTTATGCAAAGTCTTCTAAAATCACAACGTAAAGAGGATGTTGATATAAATTGGAAAAAGCGTCCTGATCTGGTTATTGGCAGTGGGTTTTCCGTTAGTTCGACTTGCATCGAAGAAGCAGATGCGAACGATGTGTTCTGCATTAGTAAAATCCTGATTATTGAACTGAAAAAGGGCGGATTTACGATTGGCCGGGGCGAAGTGGTACAAGCAGAGGAATATATTGATTCGATCTACCGTGGCAATAAATTGAATTGCAAACCAAAGATTAAAGCATATGTGGTAGGTGATTCAGTATCCCCTGCTATTGGTACACATAAAACGCTCGAAAACTACGGCGAAGTATATGTATATACGTATGCCCAGCTCGTTCAGACGGCATCAAAGCGACTCTTTAATCTAAAGAATAAACTCATAGAGCGCTATCAGGAGATGAATGCAAAAGACTACATTTCTGAGATTCTTAACGAGCCTCAACAAACGGAATTAGTGCTATTATAATTTTTCAAGGGATACTTTCCTACAATTTGCACACATTCAAGGAAAATGGATTTTTAGGATTAATCCAGTTATGTCGAAACTTGCGAACGAAATATTTGATATTTTGAAGCTTTGCTGGTTGTTTTCAGTGGCTGAAAAGCAATATCTAAAGTGGGTAATAATCACATGTTTACCCAACACTTTAGATGCGACTTGGAAAAAGTTGCATCTAAAGTGCTTTTTGCGGGTAATTATTGAAAATATACTGGATAATTGTTTGATTCTCTCGGGTAAAATGTTAACACGTTTTTTAGCCATTCCATAGATGCAAACACCCTTTGATACGCTTTTTGAACAGGCTCAGCCAGATA
>OHGW01001167.1_pt1 | contig 10371 bp, 7 predicted proteins | sample 1567821 | NCBI WGS metagenome assembly OHGW01 (sample SAMEA3879572, study PRJEB24766) | human gut metagenome | biome: human-associated habitat; feature: feces | place: USA | collected 1985/1987 | reverse complement strand
ACGGGTGCCAGGTACCTGAAAGCGGGCTATTACAAGGTGGCCTTATCTTACACGAATAATGCCTACACCCCCGTCAGCAACAACGCTGCCGCGTTCAATGTGACGATGGACAGGGAACCCATTCAGGAAGGGAAGTACGAAGGCAACTCGACGATGAAACGCGAATTCTCACCGTCCCCCAAAATCAAATTGTGGACGATTGAAAAGGAATCCACCATTACCTGCGAACCGTCCAAAAACGTGGAATTTGAATTTGAGAAACCGGAACCTGTTACCACGGAAGAAGAAGGTAATAGTCAGACAAAAAACACGCCTGTTAACATCGTTGTAACGGTTTGTAAGGATGAAACTGAGAATGTATGGAGGTGTCGCGTTGTTTCTGCTTCTGGTGGCGCTACGGTAGTTGTTCGTACCGGGTCGTTCATTGATGCCCTTCTTACACCTCCCACCAATGAAGAGGACTGCATTATGGCGGTTAACGATTTGAACGGATACCAGAGCGGTGAAGGTCTTGGGATATGGCACACGGCGGAAGCTTCTCTCGCCCACGAAGAACACCACCGCCGTCAATGGGAAGATGCCTACAAATTCTACTGGAAACATTTGAAATTACAGGAAAAATTGGAAGAGAAAACTCTTTCCTGCGATAAAGTTAAGGATATGGAAACCGCCATAGCTGCGATGGATCTGACAGCCGTAAATGCTAGCATTAACTTTATGACAGAGGTTATCGCTTACATAAAAAAATTGCCGGATAACCCAGGTGACAGACCTTACTGTGCCGGACAAAAGGTCCTGAATAACACTACCCGCAAGCTTATCAGGGTAGCCGAAATCAAGGGATGGAGCAAAGTACCCACAAATGTAACAGAACCCGGTATTATTGAGCCGCCCTGTTTCTTGCCTCCGGTTAACGAAGGTAAAACCCGCAGTATGGCAATTGCAGAGGTATCGACACCTCTTCAGCTCTCCATTGTGGACACTGCCAATTTCATGAAGGGCGAAATTACAGTCTCCTTCCGCAACGAAGGAAACGAGCCTGTCCGGATTCCGGACGAAATCAACGACGAAACAGCCGATTACTTTTTCGTGACTGTATTGAGGACGGAACGGGGAGATGTCCGCATCCTGAACAGGGAAATTGGCACCATGACCTTCCAGCGACCCTTGAACTACCGGGAACTGGCCCCCGGCCGGGAATACAGCGTCACGATTCCGGTATGCCTGGATGAAGTCGATCTGGAAGGCTGGAAACAATGTTCTTGTGAACTGGAAACGAGCTACTATAATCAGCAGGGTGAAGGTTGTTTCCGGGGGATGCTTCGGGCGACGGCCAGACTCGCGCTGCAATGAAAAAAATCTTCCGGTATTTAGTACTTCTGGCAAGCCTGTCCCTCCATGCCGCGGCGTGGGGGGACATGGCCGACAACGGAGTGGAATGCTCCGTGGTGATGGAAAAGACCCGGTTTGACGCAAGAGAGACGTTCCCTGACTTTAAACTGGTGTTCACGAACAAGGGCGAAAAGACCGTGCGCCTGTTTGATGACTTCTATCCCCTCAAAGATGACGGCCCTAATATCCATATCGAAATATGGGAAAAAGTGGGAGGGAAAAGATATGGGTACAGAGTGGGCAAAATAGAGAATCCAATAGCCTGTTATGTAGCCGGGTATAAAATCGAACGGGTAGCGGCTTTGATACGCTTCATTACGTTGAAGCCGGGAGAAAAGCATGAAGTCCCCATCAAGGAAGCTTACCTGTTGCTGACGTATTTTGACCGTCTTCGCAATGGTCAGAACTATGAGCTGGAAGTATGTTTCAGGGATGGATATGCGGAACCCGGTGTTCGGAGGGTGTATATAGGGAAGACTGAATTTCATACGTCGAGCCGGTCGCCCAAAGGAGTGGCTCGGTGAATGTTCAACGTGGATTCAATGAGAATGGTGAAAGTCTCTTTTCATCACGTCTGAGGTGTGTTGTTGCTTCTTTGAGGTTCCCGGTAGGGTTTGTCATCAGGTTACACGGCCAGTCACCTGTGCATCAGAGGAATGTTTCCCTACCAGCGGAAAATACCGGTATTCTCAAGTTTTGATCAAGGGGCAGGCAGGGTAGACTTTGATGTGGAATCATGGGATGGCAACAGGTCTGTGAGAAACTGTTGACCCCTTCCACTGTGCCTGAAGGATTTTTCCGGACAGTAAAAGGCTGCAGCTATTTGAGCCATGCCAGAAATTCATGGTTGCCGTCCGTTCCCGTGATGGGGGAGGGTTCGCACCCCATCCAGGAACGGTTCAGCTCCTCCGTGACGAAAGACGATGCCGCCGGGGCCTATGTCTTCCGGCTGAAGTTCAAACTGGGGCTTGATGAGCACCAGGGCGTCTCCTTCTTTTTTCAGCAGGGGAAAGGCGGCTGGCAGGATTTTTTTCAGAGAGATGAAGGAGACGTCGGAAACGATCAGATCCACTTGTTCCCCTATATCCTCCGGAGTCATGTAGCGGGCGTTGAATTTTTCCTTCACAATGACGCGGGGGTCCTGACGCAGTTTCCAGACGAGCTGGTTGGTTCCTACGTCTATGGCATGCACTCTGGCGGCTCCGTGCTGGAGCAGGCAGTCCGTGAAGCCTCCTGTGGAAGCCCCAATGTCAAGGCAGACCTTGCCTTCCGCAGAAACGGGGAAGGCGTTCAGGGCTCCTTCCATTTTCAGGCCGCCGCGGCTGACATAGCGGGGACGGTTTCTGATGGCGATATCCGCGTCTTCATTAACCTTGAGACCGGGCTTGGTGGAGGGATGCCCCCCCACGCTTACTTCTCCGGCAATGATGAGCCGCTGGGCCAGCTCCCGGGATTCTACGAGATTGTGGGAAACCAGAAGGATATCGAGTCGTTGCTTGCTCATGATTCGGAAAAAGGTGTGAACGCAGGTATTTCATGAAACCGCATGAAGAATCAAGAAAAACCGAGCGCAGAGAGGCATTCGGGCGTAAAAATGCGGCATTCCTCGTACTGGAACATTTTACGATTGATTCAAGGCCGGTTTATAGGAGACTCTGCGGCGGATGGAACACCGCTACAGGCAATTGATGCGCAAAGTCAGGCTTTACCTGCTGACGGAGGTGCGCAAAAAATCGTGGGCAAGCAAGTTCCTTTCCGCCAGTGTTTTTGATTCTGTTTACTGGTCGTGGAACAGGCAGTCCGTAGCGACGGGCGCCGGCTGGGGGGCCGCGGCGGCGATTGCCCCGCTGCCCATGCAGAGCCTGTGGGGCGTGTTTGCCTGCCTGTGGCGCAAGGGGAATATCCCCGTAGCCATTCTGATGGCGTGGCTTTCCCCTCCCGGCTTCACCTTTTTTGCCATTCCGGGCCAGTGGTGGCTGGGGTGGTTCCTTTTTTCCAGCGTGGGGATTCCCACCTCCGGGGCAAACTGGCAGATGCTGAAAACGGGGGTGCAGCAGTGGTCCTGGGCTCCGTTTGACGGGTTGAGCATCGGCATGGTAAGCCTGGAGTTCCTGACGGGCTGGATTGTTTCCAGCGTAGTGCTGGGTTTCCTGTGCTACGGGCTGGTGCAGCTTGCATGGGGAGCGGGCCACTTCCTGCGCAGTAGGAAAAATCCGGGCAAGCCTTCTTCCGGAAAAGGTTTTGGTAAATAAAGCCGCCCCCTGTCATGTGTTGCAGGAGGAAGCAAGCGTCTGCATGGGATAGATATATATTTTATGGACTTCTGGAATTTGAAAGTATCATTTTATTATTGACGTTTATGGTGAAAATATTTTTTTTGGGAAACTTTCCTGAGTATGATGTCTCCCTCTATTGATGCCCTGTTCAAGAAATATTTACACTGCCTGATCTTTCTTTGGTTTGGCGGGGGCACGCTATTGGGCTGTTTTTGTTCCCAGGCTGAAGAACCGTTGCCTGATGGGGACACGGGAGCGCTCTCCATTGAATCGAAAACTGCCCTTTATTCCGCTGATTGTTATATCACGGGAGAAGAAAATGAAGACGATAAAAAGAGAAGTTCCATAGGCATAGGAGAATCCTTCACTCTTACGTTGACGGGAAAACCTATGGGAGATATTAAAAAACTGACGTGGGCGTTTGTTTCAGGGAAGGAGCTGGTGGAAGAAATTGGAGAAGATAAACTTAAAGGAACGGCAAAAATTACATTGTCGGTCAGAAAAGATTTGACGCCTGATCAGCTTAAGAACCAGTCCAGCATCACATTGAAAGTCACAACGAGCGAAGGCCGTACAGTGACCATGCAAGATTCGATGGTCGTATTTTTCCCCACCGGAATGACCGCCACACATAGGGGAGTCGGCACACCAGAGGTAGGTTGCAATAACCGGGGAGCTACACAACCTTCAGCCCAACTGGTTGTTACATTGCAGCCTACGAACGTCTCCTTTAAAAATATTAAAATCATTGAACGGGATTTGGGCTCCGATCCCAACAACCCTCGAAGAACTCTGGATCCTGGCCATACAGGTCACGGAGTTGATAATGCAATAGAGGTTAACAACGCAAATCGATTTGCAGACCATCTTAAAGGAACAGTTGCCCATCAGGATATTCAGGGGAAAATACATATTTTGCCACAGGAGTGGAAATGGAAATGCTCCTGGCGCGTCCATAAGGGCAGGGGCGGACCAATAGCAATTTCCGGAAACGACGATGTGGGGCAAATAGGGGAAATGGTCGAACAACGTTTTAAATTTTATTATAACCTCAATCCACAAACGGGAAGAATAAGTGCCGTTTGTGGAGAAGTATCAAAATTCGGATGTACGGCTATGGCTTATTCGGATGGTACCGGGAATCATTACAACTATTTGGGACCTAAAGAAACGGATTAACGGAATTAGATTATGAGAATGCAGTGTTGTCTTCTTTCCCTGTTCATGGGAATCGTGGTTTCTTCACATGGGTCAGATTTTCCAGTTCCCTTGGAGAAACCCAGTAGTATCAAATCCTTAAGGGATGTTCCGGAAGATATCAAGGCCTTGAATATCTTGCTCAAGGAAAACAAGCTCGAAGAATTTTACAAAAAATCTAGGGAATGGTATCTCAAAAGTTATCCTCATTCAGAAGATATAGCATCTGTACAGAAGTTTTTCTGGCTTGCCTACTATGTTTCCTCCGCGCCTCTTTTTCCTTTTGAGGATGATGATTGCAGAACAACGGCTTCCTTTAACGACAATATAGATTTACGGCTTTTGGGAGATGTTTTTGATTTTTCTCTCACAATAGCCCGGAATAATCTGGATTCATTCACTGTCCATCAGCCCCTGAAAAGGAAGGAATTGGCGCATCTTTTCAGTCTTTATGCAGCCCGCATGTTGCACAGGGTACGTAACGCCTATGTTAATGATCTGCCGGAACGGGAAAAGGCCGCCCGGCAGAACTATCAAAAAGCGGTTGCCGAACGCATGGAAAAAGCAACTACGCTGGAGGAAAAACTTGATCCGTTTGGAGCGGAGACCGGAAGGATGGCGAGGAATTTGGATAACAAAATAGTGGCCAACGACGGAAGGAACATGGAGATTAAAAATACCGTTGAGAGGATGGAAGAAGATTTCGTGCCTACTCTTGTCCGGTTGTTCCCTGGAAAAAAGGGGGAAGTAATTAAGTACATCCGCATGGCAGGCTATCAGGAAGGGGAAATTAATGATCTTGTGGACCGTACGGTGGGACGGGATTCCAGCACGGAATTCCTGTACAAGGGACGCAGTAAAAAGGATGCCAGATAAAACCTTGTTAATTTTCCTTTTTGATGATCCTAAGCCATTCGTGATTGTAGCTGGAAGCTGAAAATACGGGAGATCCCAGTGGTTTTCTTCATTAAGCCGGAACATTTTTCCGATCGTCAGACGGCCACTTCCATCAGCAGAACGGTCGAATTCTGGAGGGCCTCCATGGTGATGGAGTCCGTATCCGTGATGCCGGCTCCGTCCCGGCGGTGCAGCACCGTGTCTCCGATCTTGATTTCTCCGTCTATCACGAAGACGTACACCCCCGTGTTCTGGCACTTGAATTTGTATTCGCGCTCCACGCCGCGGTTCAGCTCCGCCCAGGAGAACCAGGCCTGCTGCATGATGGAGATGTCCGTTTCCGGAGCCAGGAAGGTGGAAATCTCATTGTGTTTCAGCAGGGGAGCAATGTTGTAATCCCGGTACCTGGGAGGAGCGTTGACTCTGTCCGGAATAATCCATATTTGCAGGAATTCCAGGGGCTCCGTGGAGCTGCCGTTAAATTCGCTGTGCTGGATGCCCGTTCCGGCGCTCATCACCTGGATTTCTCCGCGCGTGATGGTATGGCTGTTGTTCAGGCTGTCCCCGTGGCGGAGTTCTCCTTTCAGGGGGATGGAAACCACTTCCATATTTTTGTGCGGATGGGTGCCGAATCCTTCTTCCGGGAGAACCTTGTCGTCGTTGAGCACGCGCAGAGCTCCGAATTGCATGCGTTCCGGGTTGAAATAATTGGCGAAGCTGAATGTGTGGTATGTATCCAGCCATCCGTGGTTGGCATGTCCACGGGAGGATGCACGGTGAATGGTAATGTTCATAATTGATAGGGGGAGTGGGAGCGGTTTTCCGCCTGCAGAATGTTTGACCGGCTGCAACTCGGGGTTGTTCAAGGCGAGTGACATTATTTCCAGAACCGTAAAACAAATCGGCAACACAAATTGGTGGTGCAATGTCTCTTCTTTTAGGGTAGCGTGTTGCAGTACCCGTGCAAAGAAGACAAGGCTTATGGCTCAGCGGACATTTATGAGATGGATCAAGGGACTGATTCCCACGGTGATTATTTTGCTGGGGGCGTTGCTGCTGGGCTGCATATGCTACATCTCCATCTGGGGGGTGCCATCCTTCGTTGTGCAGCGGGTGGAGAAGGCTCTTCTGGAAAAGGGCATTCCCTCCCATATAGAGACGCTGAAAGTTACTTTGTGGCCCCGTGCCGTCGTGACACTGAAAAATGTGGAATTGCTGGATCCGGAGGCCATGCCGGAAATTCGCCGGCCCATAGTTCTGCTGCATGAGGCGGATGTGGCGCTGAATTGGAAAAAACTGATAGAAGGACAAGTAGTGCCGGAGCGGGTGAATGTGAAGGGGATGAACGTCACTCTGCCCGTAGATGCGGGGAATCTGGAAAAAGTTTTTTCCGTAACGGGGGTGAACGCGGAATTGAATCTGGGGCGGCCCGGCATGGTGGACATCGTCAAGGCAGATGCCGTTGTGCAGGGCATCCGGGTGACGGCCCAGGGGGCATTTCCCATTGGTCAGGATGATTCCGGAGACTTTACGCTGACGGCTCAGGACATGGCCGCCGTCAGAGAGCAGTTGAATCAGGTCCTGAATTACATGGACCGGGTGAAGTGGCCTGATGCATCTCCTCCCCGCCTGATTGTCAATTTAAGCGACGATCCGAAAGGCGGCGTGCGCATAGGCATGGATTTGCAGGCGCCTTTTCTCAGGTACGGAAAAATCATGGTCAGGGATTTCCTGTTCAATGGGGATTACGCAGATTCCGTTATCATGGCCAAACGCTTTACCATGCGGGATGCGGAAACGGCCGGTTTCGTCAGCCTTTCCCTTCAGGCCGATTTGAAAAAGCGCACGCTGATCTGGGATGTCCGCAGTACGGCTCCGCTGGTCTCCTGGGCGGTGGCTATTGTTGATGAAGCTCTGGTGCCGAAGGAAATGAAGTTTCTGAGCGAGCCGCATGTACAGCTATCCGGTCGTGCGGTTTTTTCGGAAAATTGGGAGGGCGTGGAACATTTGAATGCTTTAGGTTCCGGGTCCATGGGTGCATTTTCCGTGCTTGGGGAAAAATTCCAGAGGGCCTCCTGCGATTTCAGTTATGAAAACGGTAATTTTTATGTAACTGATCTGGATATAAGGCATCCCGGAGGCAGCTTTTCCGGCAAGGTAATGGGAGTGGACGGAGAGATTAAGATAGACGTTCACAGCACGTTGCCAATGAAGGCGATGTTGGGGATGGCCCGTTCCATTGCCCCGGAGGATGCGAAGCTGCCGCCAGCGCTGGAAATCAGGGGAGACCCGGAATTGAAGGTGTACGGTTCCGTGGATATGGGAAAGGGTTGGAAAGGGCCGTTCCAGGTGGACCGCCTCCAGATTGAGGCTTCCGTGACGGATGTCTTTTACCAGGGAGTGGAATTCGTTTCCGCTGCGGCCAGGGCGGAATTGATTGGCCGTTCCGTTAATGTCACCCAATTGGATTTGGTGCGGGATGACGGCCGGGTGAAGCTGGAAGGAAGCTATCTGGGCACCGACCTTGTTTTTACGCTGGAATCTAATCTGAAACCTGAACTGCTGGAGACTCTGGCTGGAAATTGGTTTTCTGTCCCTGAACATTTGCAGCTTCCGGAAAAAGCGGTTTTATGGGTACACGGCAGGCTGGATATTCCGGAGGGCAAGCCTGTGGAGCCGACTCTGGTCCGAGCACGCATCCATGCGGAGAATCTTGCCTGGAACAAGGTTCCTGTCAAAATGGCGAATGTGGAAGCGGAATACCGTCCCAACCAGCTTTTTGTGCAAAACTGCCGGGTGGAAATGGAAAAGGGTGTCTTTGAATTGTTCGCCAACGGTTTTCTGGACGGTCAGATGTTTGTGATGGGGCAGTCCACAGTTCCGCTGCAAACGATAGACCAATTGTTGAGCATGGAGGATGACGACTTTTTCATGAACCGCTTTGTCTTCCGCAAGGATTCCGGCCTAGAGTTTTCCTTCCAGGGAACGTTGGGTTTGTACAATCTGGAAAAGGCTTACGACTTGCAGGCTACTATTTCTGCAACCAACACGCGCTACAGGGGGGTGGACTTGAAGTCCGCCCGGGCGGATGCCCATCTGGTGACAGACCAACTGGTGCTGACCAATGTGACGACTGTGGTTTCCAACGGAAATTACCTGTCTTCCGCCGGATTGTCCGGAGGTCCTTCGGAATGCACGCTCAAGGCCAAGAGCATAGATTTCCGTTTTGTGCAGGATACGGTGGAAGTGCTTGGCCTGGAAGGACAGGCCTATCCCGGCTATACCCTGCGGATGTTTTCTGATAGTGCCGCCAGGGTTTTGAAGGAGTTTGTCTTTACCCGGCCCGTAACGCTTTCCGGCGGTGGCATGTTTCCGATGGGGGATGACATGAAGCTGATGAAGGGGCGCATCCGCTTTGACGCTTCCGCCGGGCGCGTGCGCTATCCCCTGCTGGGAACCACGCTGGATCTCGGAAGGACAAAGGGGGAAGTGTTGATTTCCCCGCAATGGGTGGTTGTGGACAAGATGATGGGAACCATCTGGGACGGAACCTTCACGGGCCGCGTTCTGGCGCAGATTGACGATGGGGATGCCCTGAACGGTTCTTTTGTCCTCCAGGACATGAATTTGACGTCTATCGGGAAATCCTATGACAAAAAAATGGAGAAAGCCACTGTGCACGGAGCCATTGAGTTTTCATCCAAGGGCGGCAATATGAATTCTATTCAGGCGAAGGGGGAGGCTGCCCTGGTGCATGGCGACCTGGTGGAAATTCCCCTGTTCGGATTTTTGGGGGAAGCCCTCTCTAATTACATTCCTGGACTGGGGCATCTGATTAATTACAAGATATCCAGGGCCGATTGCGATTTTTCCATTGAGAAGGGTTATGTGCGCACCAGTAATTTCGTGGCCCAGGGAAGCAACATGTCTCTGGAGGGGGGAGGCTGGATACGCCTTTCCGATTTGCAGGTCAATTCAGATTTCAAGCTGGGGCTTCGCGGTTTGCCGGGGTTTATTACTTCCCCGGTTTTCCTGTTGGCCGGAGGGCTGTTTCAAGTGCGGGGAACGGGGCCTTTGAGCAATGTTTCCTGGAATTTCGCTCCGTTTTCCGGGGGGAAAGCTCCTGTTCCCCCTGCGTCGGTTTCCACGCGGAAGAGGTAGAGCATGGCAAAAGGAGCATGAAAAGAGACGCTTTGTCCTTCGTCAAACGAAGGCCTTTCCTGCCTCCCGGCATGACTCAGGAGAGCCATGCGGATGCAGCTTACGCCGCAGGAACGCCCTCGGAACCCCGGCACTCTGCCTCACGGACCGGAACCCGGAGCTGGTAGGAATATCTCCGGGGCACTCAGGTCCAGAATTGTCCGGGCTTCCTGGTCTGACTGACTGCCCTCCACCTCCATTTGAGCGCATGCGGCGCCGGCAGGACATCATCATCGTTCCGATGAGCCACAAATAATCAGAGGGGGCGCCTTCCGCGGCCTGCGCGGAAAACGCCCCCTCCTTACTTCCTTGATGACTTCAGGTTGTTACTGAAGAAATATTCTAGAAACTCCTGGACACCCCTGCGTTCACGCGGTGGTAGCAGGAGCTTCCCCTCACTTCCAGCCCG
>OHGW01001156.1_pt1 | contig 10434 bp, 7 predicted proteins | sample 1567821 | NCBI WGS metagenome assembly OHGW01 (sample SAMEA3879572, study PRJEB24766) | human gut metagenome | biome: human-associated habitat; feature: feces | place: USA | collected 1985/1987 | reverse complement strand
TCGCCTTCATTGATCTGCGGTAAAAATTCCCCGCCAACTTTATTGAGCGGCCAGAGAACCGTCAGCACCGAAAGCGCTGCCACCAGCAGCGTGGTTTTCGGCCAGTGCAGTACTTTCAGCAACAGCGGATGATAAACACGAATCAAAAAGCGATTGAGCGGGTTACTGCTTTCCGGCGGAATTTTGCCACGGATCCAGTACCCCATCAGGATAGGGATCACTACGATCGCCAGCAGCGCCGCGCCCGCCATCGCATAGGTTTTAGTGAACGCCAACGGGCCAAACAGACGCCCTTCCTGCCCTTCCAGGGTGAAGATCGGGATAAACGACAACGTGATAATCAGCAGACTGATAAATAGCGCCGGACCCACTTCAACAGATGCATCGGTGATCACCTGCCAGCGCGTTTTATTATCCAGCGTGGCGTCAGGATGCTGGTGCTGCCACTCTTCCAGCCGTTTATGTGCATTTTCGATCATGACGATAGCGGCATCGACCATCGCCCCGACGGCAATCGCAATGCCGCCCAACGACATAATATTGGCATTCAGTCCCTGGAAGTGCATGACAATAAAAGCAATACACAACCCCAGCGGCAACGAAATAATCGCCACAGACTACCGCCACCACAATAAACTCTTCCAGCAACTTGCCGCTGAGGTTGTCGATGGCGCGGTCAATGAGCTGGCTGCGATCGTATGTTGTAACTATCTCCACGCCTTCCGGCAGACTACTTTTCAGCGTTTCCAGTTTGTCCTTCACGGCGGCGATCACTTCTCGGGCGTTTTTGCCGGATCGCAGGATCACCACCCCGCCCGCCACTTCGCCTTCGCCGTTTAGTTCGGCAATGCCCCGGCGCATCTCTGGGCCAATCTGGACCTTCGCAACATCGCGCAGATAAACGGGCACGCCATTTTCACTGGCTTTTAAAACGATGTGATTAAAGTCGTCGAGCGTTTGCAGATAGCCGCTGGCGCGCACCATATATTCCGCTTCCGCCAGTTCGATCGACGAACCGCCCGCTTCCTGGTTTGAAGCATCCAGCGCGCTTTTTACTTCGGCTAGACTGATGCCATATTGCGCCAGGCGCTGGGGATCGATAACCACCTGATACTCTTTCACCACGCCGCCCACCGACGCCACTTCCGCAACGTCAGGGATGGTTTTTAGCTCATATTTGAGAAACCAGTCCTGCAATGAGCGTAAATCGGCCAGATCGTGCTTACCGCTGCGATCCACCAGTGCATATTCATAGATCCAGCCAACACCCGTGGCATCTGGTCCCAGCTCGGCGCTGACTCCCGTCGTTGCGCAGATAGTAGTTGAACACGTTGGACAGGTAGAACAGCGGCGTGGCCGCGACGAGGACCTGCAGATAGTCCCTTGTAGCGGCATACAGCGCGCCGTCCGTGCTCCGCGTGCCCAGCAGCGCCAGCAGCGGGTCTATGAACACGCTGCCCAGCACGGCGGTCGTGACGCTGAAAGCCGATGCGGATGAAAACGCCTTGAAGCCCCTGCTCAAAGCGGTTGTCGAAGAAAACGACTACGAGGTCAAGGGGTTCGACAAGTAATTTCATAGCATTTCCCCCTTCATGCCTCATGCGGAGACGTGGAGGGGGATTTTTCGCACGGATTATCCACAGAAAGTGCATAACCTTGTGGATAACAATGTGCAAAAGCGGTGGATAACATCGATTCAATCCCTTTTTAATCACAGCAGTTGTAAAATTCCTCCCCTCCATTGACATATCACGGAAACAATGATAAAATAAACGCAATCGAAAGCGGCGTTCGAGAGAAAAAACATGCCGCAAATACACGGGGAAAATCCCCAAATAAGGAGAAAAGGCACATGAAACGGTTGACTTCCTTGGTTCTGGCGCTGTTGCTGGCGCTGACGATGATGGTGGGTGCGTTCGCGGAAACGGCGGATGTGACCGGCGAATGGTACGGCGAGCTGCTTGGCATTCAGGTGACGCTGACCATCAACGCTGACGGTACCTACAAGATGGACATTGCGGGCATGGATTCGGAGGAAGGCGTCTGGGAAAAGAATGAGGACGGCAACCTCGTGATGGACAAGGGAACGGAAGGCGAAGGCCTTGTGACCGTGACCGAAACGGGCCTGAGCACCGAGCAGGATGGCATGAAGATTGACTTCACCCGTGAAGCGCCTGCCGAGGACGAAGAGCTGACCATCAGCACGGAGACGACGGAAGAAGAACTGCAAGGCAAGTGGCAGGCGACGAGCGTCATCATGAACGGCATGAGCGTGCCGATGAGCATGGTGGGTCAGGAGTGCATCATTGAAGTGAAGGACAGCAATCTGTATCTGCTGAATCTGGTTGGTCAGACGGCGCTGGCGGAGATTCCGATTCCGATGACGTTTGTGGATGGCATCCTCACTGTGACGCTGCCGGTGGACAAGAACACGACGCAGATGTTCGGCGTGGCGAAGCTGACGGACGGCACGTTGCTGTTTGAACTTGTGCAGGGCGACACCACAATGGACTTCCTGATGGAAGCTGTTCCGGAGGACGCAGAACCTGCTGCGGCGGAATAAAATAATATCCAAATCATAACCACCATTGGGGCGGAGGACGGGAACGTCTTCCGCCCTTGCACGTTTTTTGGAGGGAATTGTTATACCTTTGATGCTATTGTTGCACGAAGACATGTATGAACTGGTAGAAGAAAGAAGCAACGAATGACGAAGAGACTGACGAGCGTTTTCCTTGCCCTTCTGATGCTGAACTTATTTTCCGCGGCGCATTCTCATTTGGAAATAGTATCATCATGAAGGAATCGGACAACAATCAATAATTATCGTCGGACAGTACGAATCGGTGTTCCGGATTTTTTGCGGAAAATGCAATTTCCGCGCAACCGATTCCGCCTGCCGCGCGTCTAATGGGTGAAGCGCTTCCGGAGGCGTGGAATTCGTTTATAGACAGGATAGAACGAAAGGAGTCAATATCATGAAGAAAGTCTTGTGCGCATGTTTGGCGATGCTGGTACTGCTCTGCGGCGCGGCAATGGCGGAGCATTTCCGCTGTGAGCTGCCGGAAGGGGCGTGGCTGGGCGATACAACGCCCCTGCGCGAGGGAGATGCGCTGCTGCTTGCGGGCGGCAAGGCACTCTACCGTGTGTCGCTGGCGGACGGCAGCGCGGAGAAGCTGGCGGATATGCCGGATAATGTGATGCACCCGGTGCTGCGGCGCGACGCGGAAGGGCAGCTGACGCTAACCGGCATCGGGTACGATGCTGACTGGAACGAACTGCTCGTGACGTACACACTGAATGCGGACAACGCGTGGGAACTGACGTCGCGCTGGGATGTGCGCGAAGCGTTGGATGACGAAAACGCGGGTGTCGGCGATTTGCTGGTGTCCGACAAGGCAATCTACCTTACCCTGCGCGTGGAGGGCAAGCCGCAGCAGCTGATTTACGAGAATCTGGAAACGAGCGAAGTGCGGCAAATCGGCAGTTTCACCGATGAAGAATGGAGCGAGGTGAAGCTGTTCCTCCGCGGCGATACGCTCTGCAATCCCGAAGGAGACTATGACAAGCAGATGCTGACGCTGCACACCTTTGACCCGGCGACGGGCAAAGTCGGCAAAGAAACGTACACGTCGGAGACTGTGCCGCTTTGGACGGCGGACGATTTGCGCTATGTGAACGGGCACTATTACGCCCTGATGTATGACGACAATGTGCGCGGGCTGTACAGCGGCGAAACGCTGGAAACCATGACGTGCATCGCGTCCCCGCTGACGACAATGGACAGCATCCTGCTGGTGACGGATGATGACGTACTGCTCGCCAACGGTACGCTGCTGATGAGCAGCCGTATTGTCTCCGAGACATCCGTGACGCTTGTCCTGAGCCAGACGGAAGCGCACAACGCGGCTGACTACATGCTGCAGAACGGCGTTACCTTCCGCAGCGTCTATGATCTGACGACCGCCGATATCCTCAACACGAAAAACAGCGATGTGGATATCCTCTGCATCACGCCGTTTGATACGGTGAGTTTGAAGCTGCTGAAAACCAAGGGCTACTTCACCGACCTGAGCAGCAGTGCAATCCTCTCCAAGCAGGTCAGCCGCCTCTATCCCGGCTTGCAGAAGGGTCTCACGACCGACGACGGCAAAATTATCGGCTGGTATGAGACGGTTGAAACCTATCTGCCTGATGCGGCAATGGATGTGCTGGAGCAGAACGGCATGACTTTTGCGAATACGCTGCTGGAGATGTTCCAGCAAATCACCCAGCTGGCGGATGAGGGCGTTTTCGCGGATGAAGGCATGGCACCCCTCGGCTACCCCGGTTACAGTCGCCTGAATATGCTGAACATGAGTATCGAGCGCTACCTGAACGAGCAGCAGCTGCTCGGCAATCGCATCACGCTGAATAACGCCGAATTGCAGGAGCTGCTGACCTACATCGTGGCGAACGTCCCGGAGGATGAAGACGCTTTCCCGCAGAACGAGGACGGGTATTCGCTCTACGAAATGGACGTCTCCATGCCGATCACGACGGATTGCCACATGCCGATGAAGGTCGGCGAATCGTCGCCCGCCGCGATTCCGGCATCGGTCTATGTGCTGGTGGTGAACCCGTATTCCCAGCACAAGGAGGAAGCCATCCGCTATCTGGAATACTGCGCGCAGAACGTCTACGATGAAACGCAGTACCGCATCTTCGCGGACATGACCGACCCGCTGCCGAACACCTATCAGGAACAGCGGATTGCGGAACTGGCGGCGCAGATTGCATCCTTGGAGACGCAGGAGCAGACGGCGGAAGTCAAAGAGCAGCTATCGGAGCTTCGCGCAAGCAAGGCGGAAGCGGAGAAGTACCGCTACACGATTGATGCGGAGGACATTGCCGCGTGGAAGCAGGTTACGGGGAACATCGTCGTGCCGGAGGAAAATTATTTCACGGCGGATTTAAAGAAATTGGTGGAGCGCCTGTCGACGGGGAATTTGACGGTGGAGGCGTTCACGCAGGAAGGCAACCGCTACTTTGAGATGGTTTATCAGGAGCGTGGTGAATAAGGACGGGAGAAAGGGAAAACATCCGAAAATCGCATAAAAGCGTCAGAATGTACGCCAAACTTGTAAATTCTGCATCCGCCCCCTTGCCTGTCTGCCAAAGGAATGGTATAATGAGAAACGGAAACTGTTTCGACAGGGGAGGATAACAGATGAAACGTCTGATGGCCCTTTTGCTGATGCTGTGCATTGCGCTGACCGGAATGGTGCTGGCGGAAGATGAGCTGTATGAGGAAGTGGACGACTCGGAGTTTAACGAGGATGCAGTTGTTCCGGTAGTAGGAGCTGTGTATCCGGATAAAGTGCTGTCGGATTTTGACAGCAATTCTCCGGCGCTCTATACTGCCCGCATGACCGCGTATACCAGCGGCTATGTGGAACGTGATATTGAGAGCGAGCGCGTTTTCCGCGTGGGCGACGCATCCGCGCGCGGCGAAGTGCTGTATATTGACCCGACGTGGGTCATCATGCGCTATCAGGGGAAGCTTGCGTATGTCAAGCGCCACCGCATTTTCAGTGTGACACCGGTGGATTCTTCCACGACGCCGCCATACGGAACGCAGAAGCACGCCTATGTCGCCAAGACCGCCGCGGCCTGCTACGTCCGCAAGTCCATGAGCGATCAGGACGAAAGCTGGGTGGTGCTGAATCCCGGCACGACGATTTCCATCTGGTGCATGTACGACGGCTGGGCGGTCGTCAACTATATGCGCAGCTATGGCTATATCAATCTTGATCAGCTGACGGACTTGACGCCGGTGTCCCCGACGGATAATCCCCTGCGCGAGGATACCCCGATTGCAGCGTACACCTCGTATTATACGATGGTGGACACGGAAAAAAATCACAACCGCATCCACAACATTGCGCGCGGCGGTGAATTGATTTCCGGCGTGTATCAGCCGGGCGATGTTTTTGACGGCAACAAAATCATGGGTCCGTACAACAAAGGGAAGGGCTACCTGATTGCCGGCGCGCTGTCGGACGGCACGGCATCAAAGGCATACGGCGGCGGCACCTGTCAGGTGTCCTCGACGCTGTACAACGCGCTGCTCCAGCTGCCGGGAATCAACATCCTCTATCGCCGTGCACATGGCGAGAATGCCGCGCCGTACCTGCCCCACGGCGTGGACGCGGCGGTCGGCAACAAAACGCAGAACCTCCGCTGGCGCAACGACTACGACTTCCCGATTCGCGTCGAAGCGCACACCAGCGGCGACGGCGCGCTGTGCATGCTGATTTACCGGGTGTATGACGAGGAATAAGGCAATCCACACGCAAAAGGGGCGAGCAATCGCCTCTTTTTTGATGAAATCGGATGGGAAAAGCGGGAAATCCGGCGATGCAGCAGGAATTTCGCCCCTCGAGGTCGAATGTAAATATGTTACCTCTTCCACTTGAAAGGAGAAATCACCCGATGAAACGCTTGCTGTCGCTGATGCTGACCCTGCTGCTGACGGCGGGGCTGCTGCTGCCCTGCGCGAAGGCGGAGGACACGGTGCTTGAACCGCTTTGGCCTGTGCCGGACTATGTGCAGTGGCTGCTGGACGTGGCGCGCGGCGAAGTCGGCTACAAGGAAGGGCCGCACGGGTACTCCAAGTACGGCGAATGGGCAGGGGATGCCTACGCGCAGTGGTGTGCTGAGTTCCTCTGCTGGTGCGTCGATCAGGTGGATCAGCAGCACGGCACGGAGCTGCTGCGCAACGTGTACCCCATGTATTCCGGGCAGAACGTCGGGCGCGACTGGTTCATCCGGCAGGGGCGGTATGTCACCCGCAACGGCAATCTGGCGAACTGGGGATACCAGTGGATGAAGGACGACGACACCTACATCACCACCGGAACGTACATCCCGCAGCCCGGCGACTGGGTGTTCTTCACTTGGACGAGCAGCACGGATACCGACCACGTCGCCATGGTGGAATACTGCTCACAGGACGCAGCGGGGAACATCACCGTGCATGTCATCGAGGGAAACACGCCCGTTGCGGTCAAGCGCGCGGAGTACGCCTTGACGTACAACCGGATTCTGGGATACGGCACGGTGCATGATGTCGCCGACTGGACGATGCGCAGCGGCAACAGCGGGCAGAAGGTGCGCGAATTGCAGGAGAAGCTGTCGTATCTGGGCTATCTGGCGGCGGACAAGGTGGACGGCGTCTACGGTGCGGCGACGGTGGAGGCCGTGAAGGCGTATCAGGGCAAGAAGGGCTTGAAAACGCTGGGCATCGCGAATATTGACACGCAGAAAGCGCTGAACGATGAGTATCGCCTGCGCCTCTACACCGACCCCAATGCTTGGGCGGGGGTCGTGGATGACAACGAGGAAGATGACGATTTGGACTGGTAAGGGCAGAAAGTGCTTTTGACGACAGCTTTCCCCCGTGAAAGGAGAATACATAGATGGATCCGATTTATGTCTGCGGACACCGCAATCCCGATACCGATTCCGTGGTGTCCGCCATGGCGTTTGCGGCGCTGCATAACGCGCTGGGCGACAATGCCTATGTCGCCGCCATGCAGGGCGCACCGAACGACGAGACGCAGTTCCTGCTCGACCGCTTCGGCTTTCAGGCGCCGACGCTGCTCACCAATGTCCGCACACAAGTGCGCGATATTGACTACGACCGTCCGCCGACGCTCGGCACAAGTGTCCCGATCAGTCACGCGTGGGCAGTGCTGCGCGAGGATGAAAATCTGTCTGCCGTGCCGGTCACGAATGAGGATGGCACGCTCTACGGGATGCTGACCGCGGGCGGCATTGCCGAAAAGGACATGGAGAGCATCACGAAGCCCGAAGTCCGCGACGTGCCGATTTTCAACCTTCTGTCCGCGCTCGAAGGGCATATCATCAACAACGAAGAGGATACGTTCGATACCATTTCCGGCGAAGTTGTGATTGCTCTGCCGACACCCGGCGAGTGCCTGAAGGGTGTCAACAGCGGCAGCATCGTCATCTGCGGGCAGCAGAAGGATGTGGTGGACAAGGCGCTGGAAATCGGCGCATCGTGCGTCATTATCTGCCAAGGCTCACTGTCGGAAAAGTACCTCGGTCTGTCCAGCAAGACGTGCATTATCGCCACGCCTTGCGACGCGTACCGCGCGGCGCGGATGATTTATCAGGCGATTCCTGTGCAGCGCATTGCCCAGCATACGGGGGTCGTGCTGTTCCATCTCAACGACTTCATCGACGACGTGCGCGAGACGGTGCTGCAAAGCCGCTACCGCTCCTATCCCGTGCTGGACGAGAACGAGAAGGTCGTCGGCACGCTGAGCCGTTATCACCTGCTGCGGCCGCGGCGCAAGCGCGTTGTGCTGGTTGATCACAACGAGAAGAGCCAGTCCATCCCCGGTCTGGAACAGGCGGATATTATCGCGATTATTGACCATCACCGCTTGGCGGATATTCAGACGGGCGCGCCGGTGTTCATGCGCAATGAGCCCGTCGGCTCGACAACGACGATTGTCGCGACGATGTTCCAAGAACGCGGCTTGCAGCCCTCGGAGAAGATGGCAGGGCTGATGGCAGCGGCGATTTTGTCCGATACGGTCATGTTCAAGTCTCCGACGTGCACGCCGCGCGACCGCCGCATGGCTGACCGTCTGGCGCGAATCGCAGGGATTGATTTGGAGACGCTCGGCCGCGAGATGTTCTCCGCCGGCAGCGGCGCGGACAAGCCCGTCGAACAGCTGCTGAATACCGACTTCAAGGAGTTCCACATCGCGGGGCACAACCTCGGCATCTGCCAGATTACTTGCCTTGACACTGACCGAATGCTGGAGCGTTTGCCGGAAATTCTGCCCGAAATGCAGAAAATCAAGGACAATAAGGGCTATGATATGTTCCTTATGATGCTGACCGACGTCTTGCGCTGCGGCACGGAGTTAGTTTTCCTTGGCGGCGACGACGCGGTGCGACAGGCGTTTAACCTCAATGAGGACACCTCCAGTCACCATGTGTGGCTTCCGAAAGTTGTCAGCCGGAAAAAACAGATTGTTCCGGCGCTGGCGTTGCTATGGGGCTGATGCGGCGGCTGGCGGCGGCAGCGCTGGCGGCGGTGCTCCTGCTGTCCACGGCGCTGGGCGAACGCGTCACGTTCCGCCTGAGCGCGGACATCGACCCCGTGCAGTACCCCGCACAGGAGCGAAAGCTGGCGCAGGGGCTGAAATCGCTCTTCCGCCTGCTGACGGTGGAGGGCGACGTGGTGGTGTCGGATGGTAGCTTTGACGCGCGCATTGACCTTGGCCTGACGAATGCGCCGGAAAAAACCGCGACCCGCATCCGCTTCTTCGGTCTGGACAGCCACTTGGGGATTCAGTCCACCACCCTCGGCGGCGAAACGCTGATGGTCAATCAGCTGGCGTGGCTGGAATTTGCCATCAAGGCGTACAATCACCTCGACTTGCCCTTGCAGCGGGTGTTCCTGTGGCTGTCCCCCTACGCGCACACCAGCGCATGGGCAGGTCTCCGGCAGGCGATTGCCGATTTGGCGGCACAGGAAAACGATGGTCGGCTGGAAAACACGGCGCTGATAACCTGCGCGGAAGAAATCGCCCGCCTGTCCGAAGATGACAGGGCGCTGTATTATTATATTGAAGCGTTCGGCTTGGAAAGCGGCACGGATGCGGATATTTTTGACGCGCTGGCGACCTTGCCGGAGTACGTCGAAGCGAACTTCCCGGATGGCTTGAGCATCGAACACACCGAAAACGGCGTCAGCTGGCAAAACGGCGAGGAGACCGTCTTTTCGTACGCGGAGGCGGACGGCACGCAGGTTGTTTCGCTGCATTTGCCTGATTTGGTGGACTTTTCAGCGACGCTCCGCCGGGATGCGCTGCTCTTCACAGGTGCGCTCTCCCTGCAATCGGACGTGCTGAATGCGCAGGTTTCGTTCTCCCTGCCTGTAAGCTATCCCGTCACGCTGCCGTTCTACGCGCAAATCGACGCGGACGGCATGATGACGGGCGACGACGGCATCCACCTTGCCTTTGAGGGCGAGGCGCAGGGCGACACCATCACCATCCGCCGGATTCAGCCCGACCATAGCGCCACGATGATGACGCTGACGGTCAAGGTGATTCAGGTGGCGGAGGGCACGGTGAGGTATGCGCCGGAGGATGTGCAGGGCACGAATGTGCTGTCGGTGGATGGCCCGGCATTGGCGGAGCTGATGGGGCGGATTGGAAAGCCGATGGTGCGGAAGGTGACGCAGTGGCTTGCGGCACTTCCGGCGGAACTTGTGCAGGGCGCAATGGACGCGATGGAGGATAGTGGCTTGCTGGGAACGCTGACAGATGCGATTCTCAACGGCGAAGCAGGGGAGTATTAGGGCACCACCACACAATTCGGCGGCGCGTCTGGCGATGTCTTTTCCGC
>OHGW01001145.1_pt1 | contig 10519 bp, 8 predicted proteins | sample 1567821 | NCBI WGS metagenome assembly OHGW01 (sample SAMEA3879572, study PRJEB24766) | human gut metagenome | biome: human-associated habitat; feature: feces | place: USA | collected 1985/1987 | reverse complement strand
CTGTCGTATTCTCAAGACTTTGGACGCCGCAGGGGCGAAAAAGATTGTTTCAAAACCGTATGTTTTCTTATGTCAGCCGGCCTTTATCCAAAAGCTTCTTGCGGTCTACCGCGAGGAGACCGGCGACTTCTCCGAGCCGACGGTGATCGGCGGCGGAACATACGCGCGCGCGATGGATAACATCGTCGCCTTCGGCCCCATGTTCCCCGGCCGCGAGCTGACCGAGCATCAGCGCAACGAATATCTTTTAGCTGAGGATTTCTGCCGCCTGCGCAGCATCTATCGCAAGGCGATCCTCGCGCTGGCATCCGACTGATCTATGCATGATTTCAGATCGCCGCATTTTCCGCGGCAAGCGCAAAACCGCGGTGAGCTTGACAGTTCACGGCGGTTTTTTAAATTATTCCGGCTTTATGCTCGTGCGTATTGACAACGCCTGTCCGATGCGTTAAAATATTAACACGCCCGAAGGGGCATAATAAAAACAGATCATTTTTCATATCAAGAAAGGAGAAACCTTACTATGGCAAACAGAATCATGCTCAACCAGACCTCTTATCACGGCGCAGGCGCCATCAGCGAGCTGCCAACCGAGGTGAAATCCCGCGGCCTTAAAAAGGCACTTATCTGCTGCGGCCCCACCCTTCTGCGTCACGGAGTTATCGCCCGAGTGACCGATGTTATGGACGCTGCCGGACTGAGTTACGAGATATATTCCGATATAAAACCCAATCCCACCATCGAGAACGTTACCGACGGCGTTGCGGCATTCAAGGCAGCCGGCGCGGATTATCTGATCGCCATCGGCGGCGGTTCCCCCATGGACACCTCCAAGGCCATCGGCATCATAATCAACAACCCGGAATTTGCCGACGTGCGCTCCCTTGAGGGCGTAGCGGACACAAAGAAGCCCTGCGTTCCCATTATCGCCATCCCGACCACCGCCGGCACCGCAGCCGAAGTCACCATCAACTATGTCATCACCGATGTTGAGAAAAAGCGCAAATTCGTCTGCGTCGATCCTCACGACATGCCCATCGTGGCGATCGTCGATCCCGAAATGATGAGCTCTATGCCCGCAGGTCTGACCGCTTCCACCGGTATGGACGCACTGACCCACGCCATTGAAGGCTACACCACCAAGGCGGCATGGGAGATGACCGACATGTTCCATCTTGAGGCTATCAAGCTCATCTCCACCTACCTGCGCGGCGCGGTCAAGGGCACCAAGGAAGGCCGCGAGGGTATGGCTCTCGGCCAGTATATTGCCGGCATGGGCTTCTCGAACGTCGGACTTGGCATCGCCCACTCCATGGCGCACACACTCGGCGCCGTTTATGATACTCCGCACGGTGTCGCCTGCGCGATGATGCTGCCGATCGTTATGGAATACAATGCCGACTGCACCGGCGAGAAGTACCGCGAGATCGCACGTGCAATGGGCGTGGAGGGCGTTGATTCGATGACTCAGGCCGAATACCGCAGGGCTGCAATCGACGCAGTCAAGAAGCTCTCCAAGGATGTCGGCATCCCGGAGAAGCTGGATGCTCTGAAGGAAGAGGACCTTCCCTTCCTTGCTGAAAGCGCATACGCCGATGCCTGCCGTCCCGGCAACCCCAAGGACACAAATCCCGCAGAGCTGACCGAGCTGTTCAGAAAGCTGATGTAAGCCGATTCAGGCTTATTGCCGTCCGCCGTCAAATTACGGCGTGCAGATACTGCAAATAGCAAAACAGCGGCCCGTTTTCAAAAGAAACGGGCTGCTGTTTGTCGAAAAACCAATCCCATTCATCAAGCTACAGCCGGATTTCGTTCAAGAAAGAGGAAAACGGCTCGGAAAAGCGGATAGATAAAACACTCCTTCCACTTGGAAATGGAAACGGAAAAATCTTTCTCCGGGGAAGAGGCGGAGAAGGATTTTTGCGGCCGATTATTTTTCTTGGCTGCTATTTTTCCCTTTTCAAACGAAAAAGCCTGCCTTGGCGTGACTGCTAAGACAGACTTTTTCTACAGGCTGAGCCTCCGGCCTAAGGCCGGAGGCTTTTAATTGCATTAACGATTTTTCCTATATTTCGCTTATCAATACTTGTGGAACTTATTGTGCCAGCGATCAAGTAGCGCATCGATCTCTTCCTTTGTTGCAACAGTTCCGTAAACATCATAGTTATGCTCACCGACCTCGGGCAGAGGAAGATAATCGGGATTTTCCGCATCGCTCGATGTTTTGAAGGGCAGTCCTTTTATCTTATACTGCTTGCGGCCGGTTTCCTCGACAATGCTCTTGGGGAAGGGGATATCCTCGAAATAATGACGCGACGCGAGCTGCGGGCATTCGTGCATCTCCCAATCGGCCTTGACCTCGGCACACGGCACATCGTGTGAGCGCAGGATCTCGATCGCTTCACTTGCGTTCTCGTACTTGGAAAGCCACGCCTGGATTATATCGACCAGCTCATAGCGGTTCTCAATACGCTTGGACATATCGGAATAGCGCTCGTTTTCGAGCAGATCCTCGCGCTGCATGGCAATGCAGAGATTTTTCCAAATAGGAGGCGTCGGTGCGCAAATGGCAATGTATCTTTTTCCTGCGCCCTCAAACAGTCCGTAGGGTGCGGAATTGAACATATGGTTGCCGGTACGGCCGTTCTTCAGACCGAACAGGGAGTAAACATCGACATTTGCAGACAGATACGCAAGGCTCTCATAGAGGCTTACATCGAGATACTGTCCCTCGCCGGTGACTTCGCGGTGATACAGCGCCGCACAAATCGCCGACAGGACGGACTGTGCGCCGACATAATCGCCAAGGTAGGTGCCGATCCTCTGCGGAGCGCCGTCGGGGTCGCCGGTAGAATTGATGATGCCCGACTCTGCCTGAGCTATAAGGTCAAAGCCCGGGCGCTTGCTGTAAGGACCGGTCTGACCGTAGGTCGAGATAGAGCAGTAAATAAGCTTCGGGTTGACTGCCTTCAGGTTTTCGTAATCAAGCCCGTATTTTGCCATCAAGCCGGGGCGGAAGCCTTCAAGGACGATATCATAGTCCTTTACGAGCCGCTTGAACACTTCTCTGCCCTCACTGTCCTGAATGTCAAGCTCGATGGATTTGCGTCCGTGGTTAGTCTGAAGAATATTGCCGGAATGATGACCGATCTTCATATTCATCATGCCGCGTCCCGAGTCGCCGCAAACGGGCATTTCGACCTTTACCACATTTGCGCCCATATATGCCATGAGCTGGGTAGAAGTAGGCCCAGCAACGAAGCTGGTGAGGTCAAGAACTTTTACTCCTTTAAGTAAGGTATTCATGCTTTGTCTCCTTTTCAGTATTTCAGTTTTTCAGCATCGCTATCATGGCGTCGCAGACTTCGTCCATATCTCCGACGATGCCGTAGTCGCAGTAGTTGAAAATGGGTGCAGAGGCATCCTTGTTGACGGCGATGAACTTTTCCGCGTCAACGCCGGTGACATGGTTTACAGCGCCGGATACGCCGAAGCCTATGTAAAGCTTGGGCTTTATCATGACGCCCGACTGCCCGACCTGAAGCTTTACGGGCAGAAGCTCTCTGTCGCATACCGGGCGCGTTCCCGCAAGCTTGCCGCCGAGCAGCTTTGCAAGCTCCTTGTACTTCGGCAGGCTTTCGTCCTTGACGCCGTTTCCGACGCAGACTATCGTATCGCACGACGCTATATCAAGCTCAGGGTCAAACTCGTTTGCCTTGTACTCAACAAGCTTTGTGCGGATCTTCGTCGGGTCAAAGTCTATGTGCTCCTGCACAAGCTCAAACTCCGCTTTCTTGCCCGTCGGAACGTATTTGAACGTGCCCGTTTCGGGATTATATATAAGTTCTGTTGCATCTGATGTGCAGCCTGTCTCAAGGCACGCTGCAAAGTGCGGCGCAAAGTCTCTGCCGTTCGCGGTCGCGCCGATGAATATCGCTGAGGGCTTGTACTTCTTGGAAAGCTCGACATAGAGATTTGAAAACGCCTCGGTATTGTAGCGCTCATATCCCGTGCCGGAGACCTCTATCGCTCCGTCGATGCCGCACTCTTTGAGCTTTTCAAGCTCTCCTTCCGGAATGCTTCCGGCTATAACGCCGATCAGCTTATCTCCCGACTGATCGCACAGCTTCCGTATCTCGCAGCACAGCTCCAGCGCCGCCGAGCTTACCTTGCCTTCGGTGTGCTCTATATGCACCCACATGTTTTTGTATTCACGCTTATCCATTTTGAGCACCTCCTCAGTCCTTAATAAGCTGCATGAGCTTTGCTACCGAAGCCTCCACGCTGCCCTCATCTATGATGATGCCGGGTTCGGGCATCACCGGCGGGAACATGCGGGGCACTTTGGTCGGTGAGCCGGGGTCGCCTATGCGTCCGCGGTCCAGTCCCGGAATATCGTCGGCCGTTATCGTTGTGATGACCGCTTTCTTTGCGGCAAGCTTGCCCTTGAGATTGGGTATGCGTGCAGGGTAGTTTACCTTTTCCATCGTAAACAGGCTGGGAAGCTTAACCTCAAGAGTCTCGACGCCGTCTTCAAGCTCGCGCTCGACTACAGCCGTTTTCGCCTCTTCGTTTACTTCCTTTATGAGCAGCGTGCCCGTTACCTGTGCAGCTTCAAAGCGCTGAGCAAGCTGTGCGCCCATCTGACCGGTCGCACCGTCGAGCGATTCCTTGCCGCAGAATATCATATCGTACTTATCCTGTGTGTTTGCTGCCGACAGGATAGAGTAACTCGTTGCCAGAGTGTCGGCATTGCCGAACGCTCTGTCAGTCACGAGAACCGCCTTATCCGCGCCTACCGCAAGGCACTCGCGCAGTGCAGCCTCAGCATTCGGCGGGCCCATAGTGATGAGCGTGACCTCGCCGCCGTATGTCTCCTTGACCTTCATCGCAGCCGAAAGCGCGTTTGCGTCCTGCGGATTGAGTATCGCGGGAACTCCTGCGCGGATGAGGTTGCCGGTCTCGGGATCCATGCGCATCTGGTCAACGTCGGGAACCTGTTTTACACAGCAAAGTATTTTAAGCATCAGTCTGCCACCTTTCCGGGATTGAGTATTCCTTTGGGATCAAGCTTCGCCTTGACCGCCGCAAACTCGCCGCGGGCTTTCTCGCCGAAAAACGGCACTTTCGCATAGCCGATTCCGTATTCTCCGCGCACGTCGCCGCCCAGAGATGCGCACTTTTCGTACACTGCTGCACTCAGCTCGGTCAGAGCCGCCTTGAACTCGTCTCTGCCGGCGTCGGATGCGACGTGGATATGCATTCCGCCCGTCCCGACATGCGCATAAGCCATTGCCTTCATGCCCTTTTCCCCGGCATGCGCTTTGACCCATTCGACCATTTCCGCTATGTTTTCGGCCGGCACGGTTATGTTATATTCAAACGAGTTCTTTGCTCCGCTTTCCATCGATGTGTGGAATGCATCGTGAGCTGCCCACATATCGCGCTTCATCGTCGTTGTGTCCCCGACGAGGATATCCAGGCATTCCATATCTTCGGCAAGCTCGGCTATGGCTTCCATCTGCTCCATGACGAGGTCGTCGTCCTCGTCCTCGAGCACTGCCATGAGGGTCGCTGCGACTCGCTCTCCGTCCATTTCGACCGGGAACACGGGATTGCCGGTGACATTGCCGGAAAACTCGACCATGTCCGTATCCATGTACTCTACCACTGCCGGTGCGCAGCCTGTTCCGATGACCGTGGCCGCCGCCTTTATGCAGCTTTCCGTATCCATGAACGGCAGAAGCAGTATTGCGTCGGCCTTAGGCTTGTCCACAAGCTTGAGCGTCAGCTCGCAGATAACGGCAAGCGTTCCCTCGCTGCCGATGACCGCTTCATTTCCCGCAAGCGTCGTTATGCTGCCGTCTGCAAGGACGATGACTGCGTCGAGAACATAGTCTTTCGTGCTGCCGTACTTCACTGCGCACGGGCCGCCTGCGTCGGTCGCTGCGTTGCCGCCTATCGTCGCGGTCTTTTCGCCGGGATCGGGAGGATAGTACAGCCCGTGCTTCTCGGCTTCGGCCTTGACATCCTGAAGCAGAACGCCCGGCTGTACGCGCAGCGTGCGCTCTTCTTCGTTATACCCAAGGATCTTGTCCATGCCTTTGACCGACAGGACAACTCCGCCCTTTACGGGCACTGAGCCGCCGACCTGACCTGTGCCAGCTCCGCGTACCGTTACCGGCACGTCGTTTTCGCTGCACAGTTTCAGCACTGCCGCAACTTCCTCGGCACTTTTGGCCTCCACGACCGCCTCAGGTGCAAAATTCCCGCCGGGATACTCATCATGGCAGTAGTCTGCTCCTATCGCATCGCCGGTGTGGATTGTTATTCCATCTATTAACTTCAGGCAATCTATAAATTGATTGTTGATCATTTTCTTCCTCCATGCGGACTTTTCGCATAAAATTTTACGGCTGCGAGAAACCGCGAATCTGCATCGGTTTCAATTCACTTGGCACGCATCGGTCATCGGCGTGCCAAGTGAATTATTCGCGCAGCGCTTTTTATGTCTGCACAATAAGCGGATGCTTACTTGCAGTAGTTATCAAAGAACTCGATTGCGCTGTTTACGGCGAGCTCAGTGCCGACGCCTGCGCCGCCTGCGGCCGCACCGACTACGTATGCGCCCTCGACCGGAAGCTTGATCTTGGGACGGTATGCGCCGGTCTGGCCTGCGACCTGTCCGATGCCGATTCCTGCGCCGCCCTTGCCGGATGCGGTCATGATATCGCTGTTAAACAGCACTTCCTTAATGATAATGTGTTCGCTCAGGCCGGGGATATATTTTTCCGCGGTGACCATCATTTTATCAACGAGTCTGGCTTCGATCTCCTCGGGAAGGTCGAGCTGGTGGGGACAAGTAAAGCAGATCATCTGCTTGCCTTCCGGAGCTGCGGATTTGGAGTAGTTAGAGGGATTGGACATGAAGAAGTTTACTTCCTCCGGAATAATGCCCTTTGCAAGGTCTTCATAGAATTTTTCCTGATCGAGTGTGCCAAACTGAGAAAGCATCTTGAGATCTGTCAGATGTCCGTCTACTGCGAGCTTGACGGTAGTGCCGCCCCAGGAATACTTGAGTGCGTTGACGTAGTCTACATACTCTTTGTCGAAGTGCTCTGCGCCGATGACCTTGTTTACAGCCGTCTTGATATCGCCGTTATACACCATCATATCACAGTCGATCTCTTCACCGTTTACGATTACGCCGACGACCTTGCCGTCCTTGACAACAGCCTTTTCCACGGGCGCGTTGAGCATTATCTCACCGCCGAGCTTTGTGAATGCCTTGCTGTATGTATCGGTGATAGCCTGGCAGCCGCCTTCGGGATAGCCCGAAGCTCTTGCGGCGGATTCCCAGCGCAGGCAGCGCATAAATTCTCCGGCGCTTGCTTCCCAGTAAGGCAGGCAGGTGTAAACTGCGCAAACCATCCAGATGCATGAGCATGCAAGCGGATTCTTGGTATACTTGTGCAGGACATCCTTAACGGTGACCGTATCGAACTGTGCGACTTCCTCGTCGGTATAGCTGCGGATATCCTTGAGGAACTGCTTGACACCGAGAAAATCCTCCTCGGGCACCATGGTTGCCAGATCATGAGGGAAAATAAAGGTTTTTCCGTCATAGCTGGAAAGCGGACGAACATTGGTATACTCAAGATTATTTTCCGCACCGACTCTGCGCAGGACCTCGCCGAGAGGGCCTTTGTTGCCACGGGAGATGATGTGAACGCCGAGGTCGAAATTAAACTCGCCCTTCTTATATGCGGAAACTCTGCCGCCGAGACAGTCGTGCTTCTCAACCATAAGGACCTTCTTGCCCTGATGAGCCATCAAAACGCCTGCCGCCATGCCGCCGATTCCCGAGCCGACAACTATTGCATCATATTTTTTCATAATTCAGTAATTCCTTTCAATTAAACATTTCGGTAAGTTTTCTCTTGTCAATTTTTCCTGTGCTGTTCACAGGCAATTCATTTACAAAAAACACTTTTCTGGGCTTCATAAAGCCTGCTATTTTACCTTTGCACCAGTTCCGAACCGTTGCTTCGTCCAGTTCTGCGCCCGGGGCCTTAACTATCACCGCCGTGACCGCCTCGCCGAGATGGTCGTCCTTTAGGCCGACAACCGCAACATTTTCCACGCCGTCAAGGGCAAGTATGCATTCCTCAACAGACTTCGGATATACATTCTCCCCGCCGCTGATTATCATGTCCGACATTCTCCCGACAAGATACAGGTAATTATCCTCGTCAAGGTAACCGACATCGCCGGTGTGATACCAGCCGTCGCTGAAAACACTTGCGGTTTTATCCGGAGCATTATAATAGCACATCATTTGCCCAAGCCCCTGTGCATAGATCTCTCCCTGCCGGCCGACCGGGCATTTGCTTCCGTCGGGAGCGACGATTTTGATCTTTGCGCCGAGAGCAACTTTGCCTACCGACTTCAGTCGTTTTTCAAGCAATGCGTCGTCCTTGGCCCTGTGATCCTCGGCCCGAAGCAGCGTAATTACCGGTCCCATTTCCGACATACCGAAGAGCTGATAAAAATCGCAGCCGAGCTTTTCATTCGCCTTTCGGATATATTTTGCCAAAATAGGCTCGGCTCCGTATATAACGCTCTTAACGCTTGTAAGATCGTAGGATCCTTCGTCGATCTCGTCCAACAAGGCCGAGAACATTGAAGGAGTAAGGCTCAACGCCGTTGCCTTATATTTCTCGATCGTTTTCAGATACACCTTTGGTCTGAAGCGTTCGAGCACGACCACCGTTGCACCCGCAATCAAAGTGGCAATCGCTCCCGATGAAGACGCATGAAAAAGCGGAAGAACGCACATATACACGCTGTTGCCCGTTTGACAGATATCGGTGAGATGACCGAGAGCATGGCTGCATATTGCATTATCGGAAAGCATTACCCCCTTGGGTATGCTTGTCGTTCCGCTGGTGTATATCTGCATAAGGCAGCCTTCTCCGCTGCGATCAGCGGAGCTTATCTCCTCATTCGGATATGCCAGGCACCCGGAGTAAGCCGCGTTATCTTCGTCGACATCGTCTATGACGATAATTTTGCGCTCACCGGATATGCTGTGCTTTAATGTCTCCAGCTGCTCAAGAAAGCTTTTGGATACAAACAAGACTTTTGCATCGGTAGCATCTACAAGTTCGATTATGCTCTCTGCGCACATTCTCCAGCTTATCGGCGTGAAGACAGCGCCTATGCGAGAGCAGGCAGTTAATATTTCAAAATACATCTCGCTGTTGTACGCTATGTAGACAACATGGTTGCCCACCCCGATACCGTTGGCGCGCAGAAAAGCTGCAACCGAGTTTGCATTTGCGTCAATTTCAGCATACGAATATTCTTTATCATTATAGATAACAGCGGTCTTGTCGCACAGGCAGCTTGCTCTGCTGGCAATCAAATCTCCGAATCTCAAATAGCAACACTTCCTTTACCGGGTGATCTGTGATCGCAATCGTTTGTGAGTTACCCCATCATGTCCGTTGTGAACGGAAGTATATAAAGGGTGGAAACGCCCTTTGCAACCTCAACGCCGTCAATGTCACGCAGAGTGATCTCGACCGGCATGCGACCGCGGCCACGCTCACGGATGGGCTTAATACGCTCTGCCGCTTCCTCCTCAGTCCATTCGATCTCCGCTACAAGATCCTTCTTCGTGGGCTTGAGGAAGCTGATCTCAAAATTGCTGACAATGGGAACGAATTCGTCAAGACCGTACGTGCACATAAATATTGCGCCTGCGGCAAGCTCCATTGCGGTGAACATTGTGCCGGCATAGACAATACCGACATGGTTAAGGTGCAGGCCCTCGACCGGGACAACGACGCGCACATGGCGCTCATCAAGAATTTCATTTGTGAATTTGCCGTCGCCTACCCACTTTATCGGGCATACTTCAAGAGATTTGCGTACCTTTTCTATATCAACAGCCATTTTAATGTATCCTTTCTGTTACACTATAATTACAGCAGCTCGGTAAGCGCCGGAACGACCTTGTAAATGTCTCCTACGATACCGTAATCGCACTGCTTGAAAATCGGCGCATTTTTATCCTTGTTGACCGCAATTATGATCTTCGCATCACGCACGCCGACCGTATGCTGGACCTGACCGGATATGCCGAGGGCAACATAGATATCCGGCTTGAGCATAACGCCGGAAACGCCGATGTATCTCGATATTGCCATCCAGTTTTCGCCCTGTGCAATGGGTCGGCTACAGCCGACCTCCGCACCGAGCTTTGCGGCAAAGGCATACACCATCTCGAGATCCTCCTGCTTGGCAAGGCCTCGACCTATGCCTACGGCTCTTTTTGCTGCGGAAAGGTTTACCGTTTCGCCTTGCTTCTCGCGGCGCTCAACGAATTTCGCCGGGTGTGCGGGAGCTGCGAAATCAACACTCTCTTTTTCTGCCGCCTCGCCCTTAAGATCCTCAAACGAACCCGGCGCAAGGACAACTACGGTAGTATCCGCCGCGCTGCTTTCGCAGCGAA
>OHGW01001134.1_pt1 | contig 10571 bp, 10 predicted proteins | sample 1567821 | NCBI WGS metagenome assembly OHGW01 (sample SAMEA3879572, study PRJEB24766) | human gut metagenome | biome: human-associated habitat; feature: feces | place: USA | collected 1985/1987 | reverse complement strand
CCTCCCGCAGCTTGGCATAAAGGGCGAGGATCTTTACTCCATTCAGGGTACTCCGCCGAACCTGTTCCAGCACATTCAGGGCGATGCCTTTGCTCCGCGTAATCCGCAGGCGCTGAAGGTTGACTTCGTGGCGCGTCCGCCGTATTTTGAAGTCACACCCACCCATAAGGCGCGCACTTGGCTGCTCGATCCCAGAGCGCCCAAGATAGATCCGCCGCCGCATCTTAAGAACATAATGAACCTGAACAGAGGAGGCAACCTGAGCAATGGCTAAGGATTTGACAGATGTATTGGTAAGCGTTCGCAATATGGAGGTCACCTTCGGTTCCAAACGCCATCCGTTCGTAGCCGTGCACGATGTCAGTTTTGACATATACAAGGGCGAAACGTTCGGTTTGGTCGGCGAATCCGGTTCCGGTAAAACCACCATCGGCCGTGCCATAATCCGCATCAACCCAATGTCCGCCGGCGAAGTATTGTTCAACGGCGAACGCATAAGCGGCAAAATATCCAAGGAATTGGATAAGCAGGTCACCCAGAATATTCAGATGATATTCCAGGACCCCATGGCAAGCCTTAACGAAAGGGCCAAGGTAGACTACATTGTAAGCGAAGGCCTGCAAAACGTACGCAAGGACCTGAGCAAGGAAGAGCGCAGCAAAATGGTTGAGCAGGCGCTGCTGGACGTTGGTCTGCTTCCCGAATTTGCCAGCCGCTTCCCGCATGAGTTTTCCGGCGGTCAGCGTCAGCGTATCGGCATAGCCAGAAGCCTTATAATGGAGCCGGAATTCATAATTGCGGACGAACCTATAAGCGCGCTGGACGTATCCATCCGTGCGCAGGTGCTGAACCTGATGAGCAAGCTGCAGAAGGAGCGCGGGCTGACCTATCTGTTCATAGCGCACGATTTGAGCGTTATGCGCTTTATCTGCGACAGGATAGCCGTTATACACAAGGGCGTTATAGTGGAGCTTTCCGAAACCGAAAAGCTGTTCGCACACCCGCTGCATCCTTATACGCGCGCGCTGCTTTCTGCCATACCTATGCCGGATCCCGAAAGCGAACGCGAAAAGGTGCTGGAAGTATACGATCCTTCCTGCCATCATTATGAAACCGATAAGCCCGTTTGGACGGAGATTGAGCCGGGTCACTTCATAATGGCTAACCAGGAAGAATTGGCAGAATACCGCAAGCAGCTCGAAAACAACTGATATTCGGCCGAAAAGGCATGAGCTTATCCGCCTGAGGAGCCGCTCTTTGGGCGGATAATTTATGTTCGGAAGGAAAATTAGCGTATTTGGGTTGACTTTGGGCGGATGTTCACTTATAATATTTTTGTTTGCGGATATAGCCCATGTTTTTGATATGGAATACCGCTATGTTGCATCAGAGGGGAGGGATAAAGAAATGGAAATTCGTGTAGGCGAAAACGAGTCCCTGGAGAGTGCCCTGAAACGGTTCAAACGTAAGTGCGCGCGCTCTGGCGTCCTCGCTGAGGTCCGTAGGCGTGAGCATTATGAGAAGCCCAGCGTAAAGCGCAAGAAGAAAGCCGAAGCTGCCCGTAAGCGCAAGTATTAATTGCCTTTAGCGGTAAGCTTTTGGGTATAGCTTAAAAGAAACAAATGAGCCGGATGAGGATTGTTCCTTGTCCGGCTCTTTTTTGTTGCATTGCATTGGTGCAATTCCTGCATCATTTTCGCATTCTTGTTGCTATAATGGTCGATTTCTGATAAAATATGAAAGAATTGAATTGAAATGAAAGCGAAAAGGACGAGATCATGAGGATTCTTTTAACAAACGACGATGGGGTCTACGCTGCGGGCATACGCGCGCTGGCCGTTGCCCTGCATGGAGAACACGAAGTTGCCATTGCCGCGCCCAGCGTGCAGCGCAGCGGCGCAAGCCATTCCTTCACGTGCAGCGAATTTGGGCTGAGTGCGGAGCGCGTAACGCTTGAAGGGCTTGAGGATGTTACGGCGTATGCAATAAGCGGCACGCCTTCGGACTGCGCAAAGCTTGGCATGCAGCTTATGGGTGAATGGCCGGATCTTGTTGTGTCCGGCATAAACCACGGCAGTAACCTTGGCACGGATACGCTGTATTCCGGTACCGTAGGCGCGGCCATGGAGGCGGCTATATACGGCGTAAAGGCAATTGCCGTATCAAACTATGCATTTGAACCGGAAAATTTTGATATGTGTATATACGGCCTTGAAAGGGCCATGCAGCTGATGGAAGAACATAATGAACTTATGCTGCTGAATGTAAACGCTCCGGACGGCGCGCGGGAGGAATGCAAGGGCGTGAAGCTAACACCGCTCGGTTTCCATAAGTATCCCACCGAATATGATTTGATGCCGAATGAAAACGGAGAGGAAATGTTCTATTCGCGCCGCGGCATAGTGTACATGAGTCGGGAAAACGACGACGTGGATGACAGATGGCTGCAAAAGGGCTATGTTTCAATAACCCCGCTGCAAATGAGCTTTACGGACGAAAATATGCTTGCATTATTAAAGAAAGGCTGGCGCGAATAAATGCGTAAGGATGCGGAAAAGACCGAAGGCAGCGACCTGCTTGTAAGGCTGAACAAAAACTATAAAACGCTGAGCAAGGGGCAGAAGCAGCTTGCGGCATACATAACGGAAAACTACGACCGCGCGGCGTTCATAACCGCTTCTAAGATGGGGCGCATAGTTGGCGTGAGCGAATCCACGGTTGTGCGCTTTGCGTATGCGCTGGGGTATGACGGATATCCGGAACTGCAAAAATCATTGCAGGAGCTGATAAGAAACAAGCTTACCAGCGTGCAGCGCATTCAGCTAACAGGCGACCTTCAGCCCAACGATGTGCTAAGATCCGTGCTGAAGTCAGATGTGTCCAATATCCGCGCAACGATAGATTCAATAGACAATGCCTCCTTCAATGCCGCAATAAACGCGCTGCTCGAAGCTAAAAAGGTATACATAGTCGGTCTTATGAGCGCGGCGCCGCTTGCGCAGTTTTTGGCGTATTATCTTGGCTTTGTTATGGACAACGTGGTGATGGTGTCCGGCGCGATGGGCAATATATATGAGGATCTGTTCCGCATAAGCAGCGAGGATGTCTGCATAGGCATAAGCTTCCCGCGCTATTCAAACCGCACCATTGACGCGCTGGATTTTGCCCGCGGAAAGGAAGCGACCATAATCGCAATAACCGACAGCGTATCTTCCCCCATAGCCGAAAAGGCGGAGCATGCGCTGATTGCCCGCAGCGATATGGCGGGCTTTGCGGATTCGCTTGTTGCACCGCTCAGCCTTATAAATGCGATAATTGTGGCGTGCAGCCTAAGACGCAGGGAGCAGGTATCCGATACCCTAAGCCAGCTTGAAGGCATATGGGGCAGCCACGGCGTTTATGTTACCAAGGAGAGCGGCAGGGAATGAGAATAATATTGGTACGCCATGGGCAAACGAAATGGAACAGCGAAGGCCGCGTGCAGGGCAGAACGGATATTCCCCTGAACGCGCGGGGAATGGCGCAGGCGGAAGCCGTGGGCGAATGGCTGAGCGGCAGGAAAATAGACGCGGTGTATGCATCCCCGCTTATGCGCGCGCACGATACCGCGAAGGCCATTGCGGACAGGCAAGGCGTTTGCGTAAAGCTGCTTGGTGAAATGATAGAAATTGACTTTGGCCTTTGGGAGGGCAAAACCTCGCGCGAGCTTTCAAAGGAGTTTCCGGAATTTTGGGTGGACTGGTCATGGCACTTGGACGAAGAGAAAAGCGCCATGATGCGGGCCGAATCTGCATATTCTATACTTGCCCGGGCAAAGCGCTGTGGGCGCCGTTATGGAGGAAAATGCGGCGGACGCAACGGTTGCGATAGTAAGCCATACTATGCCCATAAAGCTGCTGATGGCGGATGCGGTTGGCATTCCGCTTGAGAATATGCGGCAGGTGAAGGTGGATAACTGCGGCGTATGCGAAATTGAACTGCATAAGGGCGAACAAAGCAAGCTTATAACCTGGAACGAGAGAGGCTTTTTGATGAGAAAGGGGCTTATATGAGCCGCGTAGCAATAATAGGCGGCGGTCCCGCGGGCATGATGTGCGCAAGCGAAGCCGCGCATAACGGCCACAGCGTAACGCTGTACGAGCGCAACGAAAAGCTGGGCAAAAAGCTTTTCATAACGGGCAAAGGCCGCTGCAATTTGACCAATTCCGCCGATATAAAGGATTTTTTTGAAAACATACCGCGCAATCCGCGCTTCCTTTACAGCGCGCTTTACGGCTTCACAAACGATGAACTTGTTGCCGCAATAAATGCTGAAGGTGTGCCGACGAAGGTGGAACGCGGCGGCAGGATATTCCCGCAGTCCGATAAATCAAGCGACATACTCCGCGCGATGGCAAACCGCGTGAAAAAAGCGGGCGTGGACATTCGACTGAACAGCCGCGTGAAGGCGATAACAAAGGATGAAAACGGCTTTATTATAGACCTTGACGGGAAAAAGGAGCGTTACGATGCAGTGGTGCTCGCAACGGGCGGCGCAAGCTACACGTCCACCGGCTCCACGGGCGATGGCTATGCATTCGCCAAGGCCTTCGGCCACAGCGTAACGCCGATAGTGCCCAGCCTCATCTCGCTTGAAACGGAGGAGGAATGGCCCAAGGAGCTGATGGGCCTTTCACTCAAAAACGTTACGCTCAATGCATATAACAAAAAGAAAAAGCTTGTTTACAGCGAGCTTGGCGAAATGCTGTTCACTCATTTCGGCGTGTCCGGCCCGCTGGTGCTGAGCGCATCCAGCCGCATTGCAGATGATCCCGCAGGCGCGCGGCTGACGATAGACCTAAAGCCCGGGCTTGATATAGATGAGCTTGACCGCCGTCTTGTGCGTGATTTTCAGCAAAACAGCCGCAAAAGCTTCCAGAATGCGCTGGACGGGCTTTTTCCGCGCAGGATGATACCGGTCATGGTGCAGCTTTCGGGCATAGCTGCGGACACGGAAACCAATTCCGTAACGCGGGAGCAGCGGCATGCGTTTGCCGCGCTTATAAAATGCGTACCGATAACGGTTAAGGCCGCCATGCCGATAGATCAGGCAATAATTACGCGCGGCGGTATAAACGTGAAGGAAATAGACCCATCCACAATGGAATCAAAGCTTGTGAGCGGGCTGTACTTTGCAGGCGAAGTTATAGACGTGGATGCATATACGGGTGGATTCAATATTCAAATAGCCTGCTCAACGGGCGTGCTTGCGGGAAGGAGCATAATATGACGCATATAAACGTGGCTATAGACGGGCCGGCCGGCGCTGGCAAAAGCACCGTTGCCAAGGCCGCGGCAAAGGAGCTGGGGATACTTTACCTTGATACGGGCGCAATGTACCGCGCGGTGGCGCTGAAGGCGATAAGGCTGGGAATTAACCCAAACGACGCTGAGCGCGTGCGGCCGATGCTGAAGGATACGCACATAAGCGTTGAAAACGACGGCGGTGCGCAGAGGACGCTGCTTGACGGGGAGGATGTGTCCGGCCTTATAAGGACGCAGCAGGTGTCCAAAGGCGCGTCGGATATAGGCGTTATACTTGAAGTGAGGCAGATGCTGGTGCGTGAGCAGCAGAGGATAGCCCAAAATACCAATCTTGTTATGGAAGGGCGGGACATAGGCTCGTGCGTTATACCTGCTTCGCCGTGCAAATTTTATATTACCGCATCCAGCGATGAGCGCGCCGCAAGAAGGCTTAAGGAGCTTGAGGCAAGCGGCAGGGACGAAGGCAAAACGCTTGAGCAGCTTAAAGCGGAGATAGAAGCGCGGGATTATACGGACAGCCATCGTGAGTTCGCTCCGCTTACAAGGGTTAGCGATGCAATACTTGTGGATACGACCGATATGACAATAGAGCAGGCGGTCAAGACCGTGACGGACAGGGTAAAGGCCGTGTATTATAATGAAGCGGGAGGAAAAGACTGATGCTGTATATGCTGCTCAAAATTCTGCTGGGGCCGTTGCTGCTTTTGATACTGCGCCCCATAGTTTACGGCAAGCAGAATTTGCGCGTTAAGGGCAAGGCCATATTCATCTGCAACCACCGATCCATGTGGGACCCGGTTATAATTGCCATATGCACGCCCAGAATGGTGCATTTCATGGCAAAGAAGGAAATATTTGAATCAAAAATAGGCAACATATTCTTCCGCTCGCTGGGGGCATTCCCTGTGAACAGGAAAAACGTTGACCTTATGTCGCTAAAAAATGCGCTGAAGGTGCTAAACGACGGTAAGATATTCGGCCTTTTCCCCGAAGGCAAGCGCGAAGTGAGCGATTCGCTGGACGAATTTGAAAAAGGCACGGCATTCTTTGCAATACGCTCGGGCGCGCCGGTAATACCCATATATATTCACCCCGATTCGCAGCGCAGGCTGAGGCCGGTCATAATGGTCGGCAAGGCCATAGATGTGAGCGAAATTGCGGCCAACGCGCAGAAGAGCACGCTTATAGACGTTGTTACGGACGAATTGGCGGATGCCGTGGCGGCGCTCGGTACGGAGCTGGAGGAAATATATTGCAACTGATACAGGCGCAAAGCATAGGCTTCTGCTTCGGCGTAAGGCGCGCGATAGACATGGCGGAGGGCATATTGAAGGAGCGGGGCTCGCTGTATATACTCGGCGAACTGATACATAATGCATCTGTCATACAGCGGCTTGAAGCGCTGGGCGCGGTAACCGTGAACAGCATAGAAGAAGTTCCTACGGGCGAAACGGTGCTTATCCGTTCTCACGGGGTGCCGCCGAAGGTGATAAAGGATTGCACAGCGCGCTCGCTCAACGTGAAGAATGCCACGTGCCCCTTTGTTGAAAAGATTCATTCAATAGTGAGCGAACAGTATTCAGCAGGCAGAACAATACTTATATACGGCAAAGACAATCACCCCGAATGCATAGGCATAAACGGCTGCTGCGAGGACCGCGGCATATTCGTGCATACAGCGGAGGATATAGCCGTGCTTGACGCTGAACTTAAGGTATGCCTTGTTTCGCAGACCACGGCGGAGGTGGAAGGCTTTGAAAAGGTGGCGGAAGCGGTACGGGAGCATTTTTTAGATGCGGTGATAGAAAAAACGCTTTGCCCGACTACTGCGGCGCGGCAAAAAGAGGCGGAGGAGCTGAGCAAAAAATGTTCACAAATGCTCGTCATAGGCGACAAAACCAGCTCCAATACGGCCAAACTTGCCTCCGTTTGCAAAAAATACTGTAAACATGTACATTATGTATCAAAAGAAAGCGAACTTTCTCTTGAAAAAATCGCTCATAATGATATAATAGGGATTGTGTCAGGCGCTTCTGCGCCGGATTGGAAAATTAGGGAGGTTATTACCAGGATGAGCGAAATGGAAAAGACGATGGCTGGAAACCCCGTAGAAAACGATGGAGTCGAAACGGGAGCTGCCGCTGCCGTTGAAGAGCCCATTGTAGCGGAGTGTGACTGCAAGAACAAGGCAGAGTGCGCCTGCGCGTGCAATGCCGAACAGACCGAAGAACCCAAAGCGGAAGAACCCGCCGAGGATAAGGGCGATGGCGACACCGATTTCGCCGCGGCCTTTGAAAAGACCCTCGTGCGTATCCGCAACGGCCAGATTTTGACCGGTTCCGTCGTGCAGATAGTGGACGGCGAGGTTTGTGTGAACATTGGCTACAAATCCGATGGGTTCATTCCCCGCAACGAGTTCTCCTCTGATGCGGACGTGAATCCTGCCGATGTAGTCAAGATTGGTGATCCTATCGAGGTAGAGGTCATAAAGGTCAACGACGGCGAAGGCAACGTACTGCTTTCTCACAAGAACGTAGAGAGCAAGAAGATGTGGGATACTCTTACCCAGGACGAGCACATTTCCGAAAAGGTGTTCGATGCCGTTGGTAAGGAAGTTGTTAAGGGCGGCCTCATCGCCACCATCGAAGGCGTGCGCGCGTTCGTTCCCGCTTCTCAGCTTTCCACCAAGTACGTTGAGAAGATAGAGGACATGGTCGGCAAGCCCATAACCCTTAAGGTTATCGAGGTAGACAAGAGCCGTAAGCGCATTGTAGCGTCCCACAAGGCCGTTATGATGGAAGAAGCCGAGCAGGCTCGCAAGCAGCGCTGGGCGGAGCTGGAAGTTGGCTCCAAGGTAAAGGGCGTTGTACGCAGGCTGACCGATTTCGGCGCGTTTGTTGACATTGGCGGCGGTATTGACGGACTTATCCACATTACCGACGTTTCCTGGAGCCGCGTGAAGAAGCCCAGCGAGGTTCTCAGCGTTGGTCAGGAAGTTGAAGTTCTTATCAGGGATGTTGACGTTGAAAAGCAGCGCGTATCTCTGGGCTATAAGCAGCTTCAGCCCAAGCCTTGGGTTACCGCGGATCAGCGTTATCCCGTTGGCTCCATAGTAGAAGGCAAGGTTGTTCGCATAGTGCCCTTCGGCGCGTTCGTAGCGCTTGAGCCCACTATCGATGGACTTATCCACATTTCTCAGCTTGGCGTAAAGCGCGTTGCCAACGTTGAGGACGAACTGCATGTGGGCGATGTTGTCCGCTGCAAGGTTCTGGATGTTAATACCGAGGCTAAGCGCATAAGCCTGAGCCGCCGCGAGGCCCTCATTGAGGAGAACCCCGAGATAGCTGAGGAGATAGCCAAGGAAAAGGCCGAGCGTGAGCGCGTGGCCGCCGAGCGTGCCCAGCAGCGCGCGCAGCAGGATGCGCAGCGCCAGCAGGAGCGCGAGAATCGCCGCAATAGCAGCGAGCGCCGTCAGCAGCAGGGCGACAGGCCCGAGCGCGGCGAGCGCCGTGAGCGTCCCCGCCGCGACGAGGATGCATACGATCTGCCCCCCGTGGAGCAGTCCACTACTTCCCTTGCCGGCCTCTTTGCCGCGGCCATGGCCAACGCCGAGAAGAAGGACGAGGAGTAAGCCATTAAAAACTAAGCATTTTTATCGGGCAGCCGCAAGGCTGCCTGATTTTTATGTTTGCAAACCGGTGCAAAAAAAGCCCTTCGCAATTCGAATGTGAATGCGAAGGGCATATTTTATTTTACCACCATGCAGCTTTCTATTCCGTAATACTCAAGGCAGGCTATTGCCGCGGAATTTATTCGCTCACCCATTATAACGATCGGTATCGCTGGTGGGCAGCCTATTGCGGATGCCGCCGATATGCGCCCTAAACAGCGCGGCAGCGGCACTTTCTCCGCAGCGGCAAGCAAAGCTTCGCGTGGGGATATCGCCCGCTCTGGGCGAGGCATACGCGGCGGAGCGGAGACTATAGGTGCGCGGCGCGGTAAAGAGCAGAGGGTATCGCACAGCGCGTCAAGCTCGCGTTCGCTGTGCCGTGGCGAAAGCATAAGCACAATGTAGTCCGGATCATAAAACTCCGGATATATATTCGCTGCTTCAAGCGTCGCGGCTATATCCTGCCCGCTGTATCCGAACGATTTGGGCTTCAGCGTCAGCTTCAGCGCTTCACTTCCGGCAAGTTCAAAACCGTGTGCGGCAAGCTTGGCCTTCAGCGAATCTGCTGCCGGCAGAAACGTGCGCAGTTCATTGCGGAAGGCTTCCGTTGTGCCGTTGGCGGCGTCGAGCGATTGCAGTATAAGATAAGATGGGCTACTTGTACCGAAAACGGAAAAGCTTGCCTTTGCGCGCTCCGCAAGCACAGCAGGGGCGGAAACGGAAATGTGCAGATATGCCCCGCCTGTTATAACGCCGAGCGTTTTATGCGCGGAGTCGCAGCATATGTCCGCGCCAAGGTCCATAGGGTGCGCCGGTGTGGGCATGAATTTAAGATATGCCCCATGCGCGTTGTCTACTGAGAGCAGCGCGCCGCTTTCGTGGCAGGCGCGGGCTATGGCGGCTATGTCCTGCATGTTGCCAAGGTAATCGGGACTTGTTATATACACGGCTGTGATGCGCCCGTTCTGCCCCGCAAGCCTTTCGGATATTTGCTGCGCGGTTATGTTACAGGCAATGTAACTCTGCTCATCGTCTGGGTACAGCCATTCTATGCCTATATCAAGCAGCGCGCATGCGTTTACGAATGCCTTGTGCGCGTTGCGTCCGGCCAATACAACGGGCTTTTTGCCGCATTGCGCCGCATATAGGCTGATAAGGTGCAGCATCACCTGTATGCAAAGCGTTGCCCCGCCGCAGGAGTAAAACGTGCGCGCGCCGAAAAGGCGGCCTGCCTCGGCCTCGCTTTGGGCAATTATGCCGTCTGGGGCCATCAGATCATCCGCGCCGTCTATCTCCGTAAGGTCATATGGCTCAAAGCCCAGCATGGCTTTGCCCTTATGCCCCGGCATGTGCATGCGCACGGGGGAGGACGCAATGTATTTATTTACAAAGTCGCATATGGGCGTGCTCATTCTTCGCTACCGAGCTCGCGTGCGGCGGCAACCATAATGGCGCACTCCATGCGCTTTTTGAAAAGCTCACAGCCTTCCTTATATACTCCGCGTACCGAACCCGTGGCGTGGTAGGCATTGGCGGCGCATCCGCCGGAGCAATACAGACGTGCCCAGCAGTCGCGGCATTCTTCGCGGGCATATAC
>OHGW01001129.1_pt1 | contig 10604 bp, 15 predicted proteins | sample 1567821 | NCBI WGS metagenome assembly OHGW01 (sample SAMEA3879572, study PRJEB24766) | human gut metagenome | biome: human-associated habitat; feature: feces | place: USA | collected 1985/1987 | reverse complement strand
CTCGGCTTCCGTTACGCGAAACTTTAGCTGCACCGTCCTTTTCCGTCCGTCCATGCTCTAACGCTCCTTTCCGTTCATAGAGGGTTTGGGACACTTCCCAACAAGCCATTTTGCGGGGCAAAAGACGGAAGTGGGTACCCGCTTCCTATGCTTGCTATTCTTCTGTTTGCTTTCTTCCACGCTAAAAACGAGGAAATGCCAAAACCTAACGCAGAAAAGAAAAAACACCGCAATTTGCGGCGTTCCCAATGGCTGTATTGCACGAAAAAACGGGGGATTTTATTCCCCCGCAGTTTCATTTTTGACTTCCTGTATTGCTTTTGCTGTGGCGGTGATAACCGTCAAATCCTTGTTGTCCATGCTGTCAAGCAATGTTTCAAGCTGCCGCCGTTGTGTGGACTTATCTGTTTCCTTGTTTGGGAAAAAGAATTGGTCTACTGAAACATCTAAAAGCGTAACAAGCTCATAAAAGATTTGCAGGCTTGGGTGCTGTCCGCTATTCTCAATGGACGCGATATAGCGGGGAGCGATGTTCATCTTATCCGCTAACTGATTGCGTGATATGCCCTTTGCCTTTCTTGCTGCTTTTATGGCTTGACCGAAAGCCTTAAAATCAAATCTTGCGACTTCTCTTTTCATCTCATTTCACCCTACTACATTTTACTGTTCACCTTTCGATTTTGATATGAGTACACATATCATAGACTTGACCGAAATAGAGCATATAATTCACAGATAGTCCCTTGATTTTTGTTCGGCTGTCCGTATATAATTATACTTGTAGAATTATGTGAAAGGGTGTATGAAACATGGAATATATGTCTTGTCCGCAAGCGGCAAAGAAATGGAGCATATCAGAGCGGCGCGTACAGAAGCTATGCGAGGAAAACCGCATACCCGGCGTTTCAAAAATCGGCTATATGTGGCTTATTCCCAAAGACACAGAAAAGCCCGTTGACGGACGGCGAAAAGAAAATCGCAAATCGACCTAAAAATGCTACATCATAAAGAAACCAAAATAGGATTTATAGTTAAAACTCAACGAAAAATCGAGAATATTTGAAAAATCCCCTTGCGTGAGGTATTGCTTGTGACGCTGCGTAATGATGTAAAATAGGCAGTGTAAGGAGGTGAAAGCTATGTCAAAGTACACAACAGGAGAAATTGCAAAGCTCTGTGGCGTATCTGTCCGAACGGTACAGTATTATGATTCCAGAAATATTCTCATTCCCAGCGAATTGTCAGAGGGTGGACGTCGGCTATACTCTGAACAGGATTTGAAGCGAATGAAGATTATTTGCTTTCTTCGTGATGCAGGAATCTCAATTAACAGCATTGGTGAACTACTTTCTGAAGATAATCCGGGCAGTGTTATTTCTGTTTTACTTGAACAGCAAGAGCAGCTTCTGCAAGAAGAAGTCAGTGAGCGCAAAGCGAAGCTGGAAATGATCGACGGCATCAGACGAGAGCTAAAGAGTATGGAGAATTTCTCTGTTGAATCTATCGGTGATATAGCATATGCGTTGGAAAACAAAAAGAAAATGAATCAGCTTCACGCCATTTTGTTAATTTCGGGTATTCCTATCGGCATAATTCAGTGGACATCAATTATTATGTGGATAGCTACAGGAATATGGTGGCCTATCATTGTTTGGGCTTTATTAGCGATTCCGTATGGAATCTGGGTATCCAACTTTTACTTCAAGCGAGTTGCGTATATCTGTCCACGGTGCCATGAAGTATTCAAACCAAATTTTAAGGAAGCATTTTGGGCAAGACATACACCGACACTCCGAAAGCTGACCTGTACTTGTTGTGGATATCACGGCTTCTGTGTAGAAACTTACGGAAAGGAGGAAAAGAAAAATGGATAAGGTTATGGAATTTCTTCCGTTTTTGATTCCGCTTGTAATTGCGGAATTTGCACTGTTGGGTTATACATTGCATCACATTTTGACCCATAACACCTATAAGCGTGGAAATCGTACTTTGTGGCTTATCATCACCATCGTACTGATGAACTTTGTTGGGCCGATCCTTTACTTTCTGTTCGGAAAGGAGGATGCGTAATGGATATGTTATACATCTCCGATCTGTATAAGCGTTTTAGTGATAAAAAGGTTTTGAATGGGCTGAATTTATCTGTACCAGAGCATAGCATATTCGGATTTATAGGTAAAAACGGCGCAGGCAAAACAACGACGATGAAAATGGTACTCGGACTCTTAAAAGCGGATACAGGTGAGATTATAGTAAACGGTGAAAAAGTGGTTTACGGACAAACAACAACTAATCGTTATATAGGTTATCTGCCCGACGTACCGGAGTTTTATCCGTTTATGACGGCGGCAGAATATCTTCACTTTTGCGGCGAAATTACAGGAATGAAGCGAACGGAGAATGAAGAGCGTTGTAAGGAACTATTGGAGTTAGTTGGACTTGGGAATGAAACGCACCACATAAAAGGTTTTTCAAGAGGTATGAAACAGCGTTTGGGTATTGCACAGGCTCTCTTAAATAGACCAAAGCTGTTGATCTGTGATGAACCCACTTCTGCGCTTGATCCCGTGGGAAGAAAAGAAATATTGGATATTCTTTTGGCTATCAGAGAACAGACGACGGTGTTGTTTTCCACGCATATCCTTTCAGACGTAGAGCGCATTTGTACCGACGTGGCCTTTCTTAATAACGGCGTGGTAGGTGTTCAAGGAAAACTTTCCGACATTAAAACGAGATACCGCAGTGAAGAATATCAGTTGGAAACGGGAAATGATACAGATATGCTCATTCTTCAGCAAACTTTTCCTAATATGCAACAGATCGGCAGAAATCAACTTGTTTTTTGCGAAGGCGATTACACCGCATTTGATATACTGCGCTTTATAGCGGATAGGCATATCGCACTTTTGAAATTGGAACGAGCAGAGCCAACGTTGGAGTCTTTGTTTATGGAGGTGGTTGAGAAATGAAATCCTTGCTTGCCTTTATAAAAAAAGAAACAATGGAACAGTTTCGCTCGGGCAGATTGATGATTCTCGGCATACTGTTTGTTCTGCTCGGCGTTATGAATCCGGCTGTTGCAAAAATAACACCTTGGCTGCTTGAGATATTGGCAGATTCCCTTGCGGAAAGCGGTATGACTGTAACGCCTGTAACTGTAAGCGCAATGGATTCTTGGGTGCAATTCTTTAAGAATATGCCACTTGGATTGATTGTCTTTGTTTTGCTTCAAAGCAGCATCCTCACCAAGGAATATCAATCGGGCACGTTGGTTCTGTCTTTAACCAAAGGGCTTGAACGCTTTAAGGTCGTTGTTTCTAAAACTGTTGTGCTTACTGTTCTTTGGACGGTTGGCTATTGGCTGTGCTTTGGGATCACATACGGATATAACGCATATTTCTGGGATAATTCGGTAGCACAAAACCTTATCCTTTCTGTGGTATGTTGGTGGCTGTTCGGTGTGTGTGTAATTTCGTTGATGATCTTATTCTCTACGATTGCAAATTCAAACACAGGTGTGCTTGTCGGAACGGGTAGCGTTGTCCTTGCGTCTTATCTGCTCGGCTTGCTTCCTAAAATAAGTAAATATTTGCCGACCTTATTAGCCAACGGAAACCCTTTGATTTACGGTGTTGCAGAAGCAAAAACATACATCGTAGCTATTTTAATTACAGTGGTTGCAAGTTTGATATGCTTTGCCGTAAGTATACCTATATTTAACAAAAAGCAACTGTAATTTTGAAATTAAAACAATGAAACAAACAGATTTTATATTGTGTCCGATCTGTAACAGCAAAACGCGGATTAAGATACGAAGCGATACGGTGCTTGAAAACTTCCCGCTATTTTGCCCAAAGTGTAAACAGGAAACGCTAATCAATGTAAAACAATTAAATATGTCAGTTATCAAAGAGCCAGACGCAAAGACGCAGAGCCGATAACACGCAGATTTTAGTTTGCGGTTATCGGCTCTTTTCTTTGACAACTACATTCTGCCTATACGATTGCTGACAGATTACAGCTTATAAACCGTTGCTGTCAGCTAATTGAGGTTACAGTTTAAGCGGCGGTTTTGAAATAACAATCAAAGCCGCCTTTTTCCTTTTGAAAAATGGAAATACGGAGGGTGTATTAAAGTCGCCCATTTTTAAGGATATGGCGGTATCAAGGAGGTATCGTCATGTTCATTTTTGTTTGTACTACCCCGCCAAATAGCCTACGCTCAAAAAAAGCCTTTACCCACCGTCGGGATATTTCGCCCATGAGTATGAACTGTCAATACATCTAAATACTGCTGACAAATCCCTTGCGCCCGGTTGCATTTTGCAGTCGGGCGCATTTTGCTTCTCCAAAAGTTTTTTTGAAAAAGATTTCTTTTTCGGTTGGCATATTCACGGCTTCGCCGTGGAGGGTTGCCGAAAGGGGATAAATACTAACCCGCCCCCGGGACGAAAGGGGGTGAGAACATGGATTACCCTAATCGGCTGGAATGGCAAACGAGATGTGAGTTTAATGCGTACTGCAAACGCACTTTACGAAATGAACTGATTGACGCTTGCCGAGAGCGAAAGCGTAGGCAACTCCACGAAGTGATCTTTTCAGACCTGACCCCGCAGGAAGAAAGGCAGCTTTACACCGTTGACAAGTATTTTCAAGGCTGCAACGAGGAAGCCTTTTGCGCAGGAGGCTTGAAAATTACTGCAAAACTGCTTGCCGAAGCTCTGCACACCCTGCCGGACAAAAAAAGACAAGCCGTATTGCTGTACTACTTTTTCAACATGACCGACGTTGAAATTGCGGAAGCGATGAAGATCCCCCGCAGCACAGTACAGTATCGGCGCACAAGCTCTTTTGAACTGCTGAAACGATATTTGGAGGAACGAGCCGATGAATGGAACGATTAGCAACAATTCCGATGAACGCGGCTTATTACCTTACCCGGTCATTTTAGCCGCGACGAAGGGCGACCCCGACGCTATAAAACTTGTCTTGCAGCATTACCAAAGCTACATAGCCCACCTGTCTATGCAGAAAATCCGCGACGAAAGCGGCAATACCTATTGGGGCATAGATGAGGACTTGCGGGAGCGGCTGCAAGCAAAGCTCATGCGGGCTGTCCTTAACTTCAAGGCAGATTAACGCAAAATGCAAAGCGTCCCCCTTTCCGCTTTGCGCGTTCAATCTGACCTTGACCCTGCTCCTTGACAAAGAAAGCGACGCAAGATAACGGCGACGCAGTATAGGGCAAATCGGATACGTTCCTTTTGCGCCGAGCCATACGGCGGGTGCGCCATGACTTCCCCATCGGAGAACGAGCGACTAACACCGACGCCGCAAAGCGAGCTGGCAGCTTGTGGGCAATGACGCGCAGAACACATAATGATACTCCCTTACAGCCACAGTCCGAGCGTTCAAAGCGTCGCAGGCAATGGGTAGGGCTGCATGAGAACCATGCAGGGGTGAAACTCCCGTGAGGTTGTGCTAACAACCGTCCGATTAAAGCCCCATTTATAAATCAAGACCTTTTAGCCATTACCACGAAAGGGGGTTATCTCATTGGCAAAAAAGGAAACATCAAATCCCACTGTGCCTGTGCTTCCCATGCTCAAAACGGTTGAGCAGATGAGCCGGATCAGCGGCATAGGGGAAAACAAGCTGCGCGAGCTGATGGACTGCGGCGAGCTTGAATATATACAAAACGGAAACCGCCGTTTGCTTGCCGACGCTGCTATTTGGGACTGGTACGAGAGGGCAAAGCGAAAGGTAGCTCCCCAAAGCCAGGAGGGAGGTAAGTAGCTATGGCGGTATCATCAAGAAAAGTTCAGAATAAGCGCGACAGCAACGGTGTTTTGACTGGAAAGGCAGGTACCGTCTATGACGTAAACATTAAATACACCGGGCAGGACGGGAAAAAGAAATCCTACGCAAAAAAGGGCTTTGCAACCAAAAAAGAAGCGACGCAGCATGAAGCTGAAATGAAAGCAAAGCTCGCCAATCCTGTTTACAGCCCGGTCGTTGCTTCACAAGGCAAGCAGACCGTCAAAGAGTATTTGGAGGAATGGGTAGAAAACCACGGCAAGGCTAACTTGCGTCCAAGCACCTTTGCAGGCTATAAGAGCCATATTCGCAATCATATCGTGCCATATATCGGTCATGTGCAGCTTAACCAACTGACCCCGGCGATGCTTGATAATATGTTTCAGCAGCTATTTGACAAGGGCTTATCCAATAGCACCGTTCGATACGCGCAGCGCATATTGAGCGTATCAATGGAACACGCCCGGAAGTACCGATACATTGAACATAACCCCGCCCGCGATATTATAACAAAGTTCGGTAAGCAAGCGAAAACGCCTGATCCGTACACCATTGAGCAAATGCAGACCTTTATGAGCAATGTGATAGGTACGGAATGGGAAATGCCTGTTGTGCTTGCTGGAATGTATGGGCTTCGTATGAGTGAGATTATCGGGTTGAGGACAACAAACATTGACCTTGAAAAAATGCAGTTCGGCGTTGTAGAGCAAATGCCCTTCAAGGTGCCACCGGGGACAAAGACCATTACGGAAATGGCACCGACAAAATCCAATGATCGTATTTTGCCGATTACCGAAGAAGCATTGCCGTATTTCCTGCGGCAATTTGATCTGATTGCGCGGCAAAAGGCTTTGACCGAGGCGGGCGGTGGGGTGTACTATGATAATAAGCTCTTTATTGCAAAGCCTGACGGTTCGCCGCAGCGCAGAGATAGAATGTCGGCAAACTTCGGACAGCTTATCCGACACCTTGAAATGCCGCATATCCGCTTTCACGATTTACGCCATACGGCAGCTACCAATATGCACCAACTGACAGGCGACTTCTACACCGTTGGCGAGATTTTGGGGCATACATTAAAGGGCATTGGTATATCCCTTGGTATTTCCACAAACCTTGAAGCGGTAACGGCACAGTATGTTGATGTGCGGCTTGAAAGAAAACAAAGCGTACTGCAAACCTATCATAAAGCACTGCAACCGAAAACAACCGTTACAGGAAAAGAAGCAGGGCAAGAAACATCGAAGAAAGCGAAAAAGAAAAGCAACGAAATGGAGCTATAACAGCAATATCTTTTTATAGCTCCGCGCTGCTTTTCATAGCTTTTTAGCAGTTCCGGGCACCATTGGGGCACCACAGTATACATCTTTCTTGTATAGTGTGTATGATGTGGAATGAGCCGGGCACCACAAAGCGGGGCACCAAGGGCACCATTTGAATTGTTTTACCCAAAATAGATGCTGTCCGAGCAAGAGAAAAAGCCTTGAAAACATAGAGTTTTCAAGGCTTTTATGGCGGAAGCGGTGGGATTCGAACCCACGTGCCCTTGCGGACAACTGCATTTCGAGTGCAGCTCGTTACAACCACTTCGATACGCTTCCGTGTATAAATATTCACTTTTGGGGACTAATCACATGATTTCGAGTCAGCCCCGTTATGACCACTTCGATACCGCTCCACGTTGGCAGCGCCAAGTGCGCAAGGAGAATTATACAGCATGGCGAGGGAAATTGCAAATGTTAGCTGAAGCTATCCCCGGTGCAGCATGATTATTGTAAGTATGCTGTACAGCGCCATCAGGCAGCCGAAAAAAAGCATACACTTGCTGGTGGTGCGGAGCCGCTTTGAACCCCGGCAGTATATGCCGCCTGCTATGAATATTATCGCTACCGCGATGCTGAAACCTACCGGCATGGTGTCTCCTCCCCAATAAACCTATTTACATATTTTAATGTATAAATCCCTCTTTAGCAAGTCGGAGGGCAATATACCGGTCCATATGGCGAAGGCGGCAAATCCCTGGCCTATCAGCATCTCTATACCTTCTACGGTGTCAATGCCGAGGGCCCGTGCCGCCTTGAGAAGATCCGTTTCACGGGGCATGTACACCATATCGCACACAAGGGCGGAAGGGTTGAGCTTCTGCAAAAAAGCAAGGCTGTTAAAACTCTCGCAGCAAGACATGCCTAATGGAGTGGCATTTATAAGAATATCGCAGTCCGCGACGTCTTCCATGAGGTGGGAAAGGGGACGCCAGAAAGCTCCTGCTGCTGCGGCCACATTGATGGCGGCAGCCTCATTGCGGGCGAAAAGGGTAACGCTGTTCTGCTTTGCAAGAGAGTAGGCCGCAGAACGGGCCGCGCCGCCGCTGCCTATTATAAAGACATTTTGCCCGACAGCGGCGTGCTTTGGGCGTATGGCGGAAAGCAGCCCCTCGCCGTCTGTGGAGTAACCGATATACCCATGCTCCTCCAAGTTAACGATATTTACGCTGCCCATTGCGGCTGCGTCCGGTGAGAGGGCGGAGAGAAAGGGTATTATATCCTGCTTATGGGGCATGGTGCAGGCAAAGCCGTCCAGCCCCATACATACAGCGTCGCCGGCGCGTCCCTTGGGAAGCCGTATGAGAGAAAAGTCTGCGTCGATGCCGTACTTTTCAAAGAGAAAACCGTATATTGCGGGGGAGAGGCTGTGGCCTACAGGGTCGCCTATGAGAGCGTAATGCTTCATTCATTCCTGCCTTTTGAAATAAGTAATTTTATGCTATTATATCATAAAAGAGACAAGGGAAAGGAAAATTCGGTATCTAAATGAAGCTGCTTTTGTTGAACGGCCCAAATCTCAACCTTACGGGCAGGCGGGAGACTGAGATATACGGGAGGACGACGCTTGCCGACATAGAGAAAAAGTGCAGGGATATCGCTGCAGCCCATGGCGCGGAGCTGGAGTGCTTCCAGAGCAACCATGAGGGGGCGCTTATAGATAAGATACAGCAGGCTATGGGTGAATGCGATGGTATAGTGATGAACCCCGGCGCATTGACGCACTATTCTTACAGCCTGCGCGACGCTGTCGCCTGCTGCGAAATGCCCGTGATAGAGGTGCATATGAGCGATATACGAGCCAGAGAGCCCTTCAGGGCGGTGTCCGTGACTGAGGAGGTATGTGCGAAAAGCATAATCGGCCACGGGGCGGAAGGATATTACGAGGCGGTGGAGATGCTGCTAAGCGGCGAAGCTTAACCATTCAGCAGGTATATAACGAGGTTCAGGTAGCCTGCAAAGCACAGCCACAGTATATAAGGGATCTGCAAAAGGGCGGCGGTCTTGTCGCTCTTTTTGAATTCCGCAGTCATGAACAGCACAAGCGTCAGCAGCAGCAACAGCCAGACAAAGGCGAACAGCCGCGCCTCCAGCCTGAAAAAGAATATGCTCCAGCAAAAATTTACGGCAAGCTGGGTGAAAAACAGGGCGAGGGAAACGGATTTGTACGGGCCACCTGCGATATATACCCTTGCGGCTCCGATGCCCATAAGTATGAACAGCGCCGTCCATACTACTGGAAACAGCCAACCCGGAGGGGCGAAAGGCGGCTGGACAAGCCTTGCATAGTTATCCATGCTGTTCCCTGTAACCAGGGCGGAAAGGCCGCCTACAGCCAGCGCCGATCCGACGAATATTATATACGGTTTAAGCTTTTGCCACATAGAGCAGTGCCTCCGGAAATACTTTGTCTGTCTATTTTATGCAAAGTGATGCAAAAAATACGGGCGTTCCGCCCGTATACCGGAAGCAGATCGTTACATCAGGCTTGGCAGGTTGGAAAACTCGAAGCAGCCGTATACCGTTACGTTGGTCTTGCCGCTGCAGCCGCATTGCTCGGTGGAGACATTTACGGAGGGAGTGACGCTGCCGCAGGAGAGCTCTGTGAGGTCGGGCTCGCTTCCGCCGCAGGCATAACCCACCACCTCGTCTACCATGGTGCTGCCGGAAACTGACAGACAGACGCTGCAGCCGCAGCCGCTCTTTACGCTGCCTACATTGATTATGTAAGGGATAGCGCCGGTAAGGCTTATACGGTACACCTGAACGGGGCAGCATCCACCACAGGGAAGCTGTGCACTCATGGTCATCTCCTCTACGGTATAGCCTAAGAAGGAAGTATCGTAGGCGATCTTGGCGGTGGAGGAGCATACGTCGCTGGCGTCGAAAGATTCGTGCAGGGTGATGGTTTCGCAGAAGTTTACGCTTCTGGAGCAGGGGGTGCAGCTTTCGCAGCCGCAGCTGCAGGCAGAGTCGGGTTCAGAGGAGCAGCCGCAGCCGGCGGGCGTATTGGCGGACGCCGCTATGGGTTCGCTGCAGGTGCGGCCGGTGTCCTCTGCGGGAGCGGCGGACGGTCTGTTGGGAAAGTCCCTGTTTGCATAATTGATTCTTGCGCTCATATAAAACTCTTTCCTTTCTTGTGCCGCGGCGAAAACGCGGCATGGGGTTGCTATATAATATGACAGGGAATAAATCAGAGTGCCGAAAAAGTGACTGGGTGCCACTTTTTCGACAGTCGCAATAATAATTGCGTCAAAAAGTGCGGCGTAATAAAATTGATATTGACAATGGCGCGGGATTTGATTATAATAATTCCTGTTGCAAAACTTAATATTGCGGCCATGGCGGAATAGGCAGACGCGTACGTTTGAGGGGCGTATGGGAGACCGTATGAGTTCAAGTCTCATTGGCCGCACCAATAAAAAGTGAATACCCACAGGGTATTCACTTTTTATTAGTTCAAAC
>OHGW01001122.1_pt1 | contig 10648 bp, 6 predicted proteins | sample 1567821 | NCBI WGS metagenome assembly OHGW01 (sample SAMEA3879572, study PRJEB24766) | human gut metagenome | biome: human-associated habitat; feature: feces | place: USA | collected 1985/1987 | reverse complement strand
CTATTGTTAGCTGACTTGTGCGTAACCTTTTCAGTTACGAACGTGTCGCACTCTTGCCCGCTCCGACGACGTGCGCCAACAGGGTATTACCGCCGTACAGGATGCGGGCGATGGCGTTCACCTGGTGAGGGCGAAGCGTTATCTCGGGATTCATCCCCGTAAAGCAGATATGGCTTCCATCGTACTCGCGGGGGCGTATGCTGTTGAATTTGGTGTTGTAAAGAGTAGTCAGCCTGTCGCGGCGGTCAGGGTCTTTCCATATCCAGTCGCGGAAAGCGTCCTTGATGAGCTGCTGCTTCTGCTGCGCGAGTATGGTGTCCTTCTTGTTCAGCACCCGCACTTCGTTCCCGTTCTCGTCGGTGACGGTATCGAAGATACGCACATCCTTGAGGTTTAAGGTTTCCTCAATGATCTTATAGGCGTTGATACGGTTCGTGCCGTAGGTGACGCCCGCCGCCACGTTGTTATAGTCGGCGTTCTTGTTCTCGATGTTCCACGCCGCCGTGATGGGCGAATAATGTACCTTGATGCGGTTACGGATATAGTAGGCGGTGCTTAAAAGCTCATGCACAAACTGTTCAATATCCTCGGGCGGGAGCCACGTTGCGCCGAGGCGCACGTCTATTTCCGAAGCGGAGAGGTCTTTGGGCTGTACCTTTTCAAGCGCCGCCATGTTCGCCGCATACTGAGGATCGTCTATCTCTCTCAATAATTGCAGCTTCCAGCGCACGTCGCCGGAAAGATACTCGTCGGCGGTTTCGTATTGCTTTGTCGCAGGATTGAGGAAGATGACGCCCGTAAGCTCCTCGGCAAGCTGTTCCTCGGTCTTGCCCGTAAGCTCCGCCATGTAGGGCATATCCACATTTGCCTTTTCGGAGAGTGAAACGGCAAGCGCCTCTGTCGCGGTGTCCACCGAAGTGACTACGCTCTGCTGCCGTATCGTCCTTTTCGTGAACATATCCGCCTTGCGCCCCAGATTGCCGTTCTCGTCAATGACCTCCAAAGAGCAAAGCAGGCAGTAAGCGGAATCGTCCGAAAACGCCATGTTGTTGGCGCGGCTGTTCAGCAGACCGTATTTATCGGTATATCTGTCGTATAGGGCGTTGAGGCTGCGCTGCTCCCTTGCAATATCCTCGTCGGGATAGCCTTCAAGCTGATACTCGATGAGCCTGCGGGTGCAGTCCCGAAGCTCGATCATGCCCTTGATGCGGTTTGCCGCCGTGACGGAGACCTCCATCTTGTTCATGCGGCTGTTCTCGCGGTAATATATCTGCCCGTCCACGACGGTAAAGGAGAAGTTCCGCACATCGGGGTCGGCGGGGATACTCTCGTTGGTGCTTTCGGAAAGCTCATCGTCCTCGCGCTCATACTCGGTGATAGAGCCGTGGATGTTCGCCATAGCGTCACGAAGCTGCTCGGAAAGATCAGCGCCGGCGATGGGCGCACAGGTACATTCCTGCCTGCCATACTGCGTGTTTTCTTCCGTAAGCTGCCCCAACACCATATCGGGGTTGTCCGCGAAATACTGGTTGACAGTGAAGCCCTCGGCGCTCTTGCCGAGATGCACCCATTCCGGCTCGGTTTCGATGGCTCTGTCACGCTTCTGTAAAAAGAGAATGTCTGCGACCACCTGTGTTCCCGCGTTTTGCAGGAAGGCGTTGTTCGGCAAACGCACCGCGCCAAGCAATTCAGCCCGCTGTGCGATGTACTTCCGAACAGCGGAGTTCTTCTTGTCCATTGTGCCGCTTGAAGTGACAAAGGCGATGATACCGCCCGGGCGCACCTTGTCGAGCGTCTTGGCGAAGAAATAGTCATGCACCATGAAATGGTTTTTGTCGTATCGCTTATCAGACACGCCATAGTTGCCGAAAGGCACGTTGCCAACGGCGAGGTCAAAGAAGCTGTCGGGCAAGGAGGAATCCTCATACCCTTGCACGGCGATGTTGGCGTTCTGATAAAGCTGCTTCGCTATCCTGCCCGTGATGGAGTCAAGCTCAATGCCATAGAGCTTGCTTTTGCCCATCGCCTCCGGCACAAGCCCGAAGAAGTTGCCGATACCGCAGGCAGGCTCCAACACATTGCCCGTGGTGAAGCCCATGTTTGCAACGCACTCATATATCGCCTTGATTACCGTGGGGCTTGTGTAATGGGCGTTCAGCGTGGATTCGCGGGCAGAGATGTATTCGCTCTCGGTCAGTAAGCCTTTGAGTTCGGCATATTCTGTGCGCCAGTTATCCTTGCTCTCGTCAAAGGCGTCCGCGACGCCGCCCCAACCGACATACTTTGAAAGTATCTCCTGTTCCTCGGGCGTAGCAAGGCGGTGTTCCGATTCGATTGTCTGCAAGGTGCGGATCGCCGCCACGTTCATCTGATACTTCGCCTTTGCGCCGCCGTAGCCCAACTCGTCATCTGTGATGCGGTAGTTATGCTTTTCGATGCGGGGCTGCGTAAGGTCGATGACGATGCTTTTGAGCTTGATCTCTTTCGGCTGCTCCCATGCGGGGGCAAGGGGCTGTTCGGTCGGCTGCTCGGCTTCCTGTGCCGGCTGCTCTTTCAGCCATTCCCGCACGGTATGCAGCTTTTCAATGCGATTGATGGGAAATCCGACCTCGCTGTGGAACGTGACGTCTCGCATGGATACGTCGCCGGAGATCTCGCCAATGCTCTCGACCTCGTATTTACGCCCGTTCCACTTGATGACTGTGCCAATGGCTACATCGGGCGCTTCTTCTGCCTGTACTTCTTCCTCAACGGGATAGCTCACAACGGCTTCCTGTTGGTCCAAGTAGGTCAGGTCGCTAAAGTCAAGAGCTTGCAGATCGTTTGATATGAGTTCCTCAATGCTGTCATAGCTTCGGCTCTCAAATAGCTGTCCGTCAACATAGCGGTTTATGCTGAAATGCGCAAGGTCTGCCTGCGCTTCAACCGTATGCTCGCCGTCCTCGGTGGTGGTGAAAGCAAGCGCGACGTGTTCCAAGTCAGCGTAATCTGCTTCACTCTCAAACTCATCAAGGCAGTATTCATCAATAAGGCGCTTTGCTTCTGTTAGATCAACCTCATTCTGTACGATAAGGTGGTCGTTGACTTCGCTCTCCCGCAAGCGGCGTTCAAATACGTTGCGGGGCATATCTTCGGATAGTAAAGGGTATTTGGGATTGGAGAGCATGACGTTTTCATCGTCATATCCAAGCACGGTGTAGGTCTGTGCGCCAAGCTGCACCTCGTCGCCAAGCGAGAAGCGATACTCTGCGTTCTTGCGGGTTTCGTCCATCGCGGCTGTGGCTGTTCTTAATGCCTCCCGCATCGCCGCTTCCTCGGCTTGTTGTAAACGGCGTTCAGCTTGTTCCTGTTCATACGTTGGCAGATACGCCTTTTCTTTCTCGGTAAGATAACGGTCAAAGGCGATAAGCTCTTTCAAACGGCTGTCTATGGCGCGCCACGAGAAGTTCTGTTCACCATCGTTGCCTCGTACACGGAATCGGATGCCTTTCGCATCATGGTCTACAAAACCGCTGCTGCCGTCAAGAAAGGTATGGGAGTGACCGCCGATACCGTATTCCTTTTTCAGAAAGGCAAGCGCGTCCTGCTGCGTGTGAAGGGTCTGATAAAACTGATATACGCGGTACTTTCCATTTTTGAAGCCCGTGCCGCGCACAAGTTCGTTATCCAAGTCTGCCTGCGAAACGGAAAAGGCGGAGGACTTTTCAGCCTCCGCCTGCTCGATTTGTTCTATTTGCTCGTCTGCCGAGGGGAAAAGACTTAGCTGTGGACTATCTCCACTATCGCCGCTTCCTCGGCTCTCTGTCGGATGTTGTTCATACGCTGCGCCCATAGCATCTGGTCGCGGGCTTTCAAACTCTCCGTCACGCCCTCGGCTTTCGCCATCTGCGCCATCGTCTGTTCGACCTGTTCCCGCGCCGTCCTGTCGATCTCCAGCAGATGCTCCGTCAGCCTGTTCTGAAGCAGCAGAGCGTTGTACGTCCCGCTCCGATGCTCCTTGAGAAACGTCTTCCGCATTCTGCCGTATTTGCCGATCATCCCCGTCGGCTGCTCGTCCATCTCTATATTGGGAATCAGGTAATCCCCGTTCTGCCTGTAACTGAGTTCCATGTTCAACGCTCCTTTCGTTTTTTCTATCTTCATTCTGCAAGACCTGTTGGGATTTTGCAAGTGTGTCGCGCTCCTGCCGCTCCATGCTCCTTACGCTGCGCTCTATCTGCCGCAAGACCATTTTGGAAATATCGCTCGTCGCCGCGCCAAGCTGGGCTATGGTATCGGGCGAATTAAACAGCGATATGCTGTCGTATTCATCGCCGTGGAATATGGCGGCGGGGTCTATGCCAAGGCGCACAAAAACCGTGTGGGCAACGCTCGTCATGAGCAGCACCATGAATGTGGAGCTAATCTCATCATCACTCATATCGGCAAGGGCGCTGTTATCCGCTACCTTTAAGAGTTCCTCATAGTAATCGCGGTAGTTATCCGATACGGCGTTGATAGCAATACCAAGCACCGCAGTGGAAAGGTCTGCGTTTTCAAGTCCCGCATCCCCGAAATGATTTTGCAGTTCTTCGATGATCTGCGCCTCATATTCGGGCTTCGTCTGCCAAAGCCGGAACGGAATATTGTAGCGGGTATTGGTGTCGGATATATCGAATACATACCTAAGCGCGGGCTTCTGCCCGCTGTCGTCAATGATTGCGATACCCTTTGCGCCCTTGTTTACCCATCGCTTGAACGTATTATTCCATAACTCGATGGGTGCGCAGGCCGTAGCATCCGGGCGCTGTGCATGGATAAGCACCTGTTCATGGAATGGGTATTTGTAGAGCCATGCGGCGGAATCGAGAAAGCCCGTCCAGTTCTCTTTTGACTGTGTAAGCTGTTCCGTCGTCTGCCGCGCAAGCTCTGACATTAGTTGTAGTTTTGTAGCCATTTTCGACCTCCTATTCTGATTTTTGGTATAGAAAAAGCAGCCTGTAATTGGCTGCTCAGTTAAATATCTACCAAATTATACTTGAATTCAAGAATCAGATTATAAACACGATGTTGGATTCAATACTTCATCATAGAAATTGCGGGCAGTAACAGCCCCATATTTCGGCTTTCAGTAGTCCGCCAAGTCCTCATTGGCGATCCCTGTTTTATCAAGTTCATTAATCAAAATCAGAGCATAAATAAGATTAATCAGCTTTACGCAGTCCAATATTGTTTTTTTGCGTGTTGAGCGTCCGTGTGCAATCCAATGACGATTGAGCCCTCTTGGTTCTTTCTTGTCAAATGGTGCAGGCTTTGAAAATGATTCAATGGTTTTTTGAAAAGTCAACGCTAAAGTCAACATTGCATATTCATCATTGTTGAGAATTTCGTCTTTTTCAAGTTTATCGACTACCGCTTGAATTCTTGGCTGAAGTTTATGAGTCGGATTTTCGGTGATATTAGAAAGGAGCCCGTCAAAAACTGATGTAAATCCATTAACAGCCAAATCACTGTTGCCACAATTATACGCAGACACCGATTGTTTAAATAGGCGCAGATGTTTTTTTAAGAGCGGCTCGCTCTCACATTCTTTGATTGTTTTTTGGACGCTCCTAAACCTTTCTTTTGCTAAATGCTCTCTTAGCGTTTTATTTGTATTGTCAGTTGCAATGATAGCCTCCATAAAATCTTTGCTAATATAATCCCAGCAAATATATTGTGCCTCACCCATTTTTCTTATTGCTTTTAATGGGCGAACAACTACGGACAGCTCATTTATTGTCTTGTTGATCTTTAGCTGATATTCTGATGCAAGTTTGGCGATAGGACGAATTATTTCTTGAAACCTTTGTATGGTTTCTGCAATAGGATACATCATTTCTTGAATTCTTTGAGTAGTTTCAGACAAAGGAGAAAAATCCAGAGAATTATTGTTAGTCATAACATAGTCTCCTCTTAACCGTTATTACGATTACTCGTTATTGTTTTAATGCGGGTCAATCGTTCGCAATCATATTTATTATACCATATTATCGCTCCATTATCGGTCTCTTTCTTTCCTGCTCTCTGATATGCGCCGCTTTCTCCATTGCTCAATGCGGGATATGCTCCGGTTTTACTTCGCCTTGAACGTTGCGGCGCTCATATTGGATTTCCTTACCGCTATACAGATTGGTTACGAATACCGCACTGCCGCGCGCGTTTGCTGCTGCGCCGAAACCGCCGTTGACCAACACAAGCTGATGGTCTGCGCTTCTGTACTCGCGCCTTAACGCATCGGCGCGTATGGCGACAATCTTGCCGACAATGCTTTTTGAGAAGTCGTTTTTGTGGCATTGGTCGGCGGATATGGTCATGTCTGGCAGTTGCCGTTCCGCGATTTCTGCTTTCACCGCTTCGATCTGCCCTGTAATGCGTTCGGTATACAGCTCCATAATTTCAAGGTAATCATCGCTTGCCATGCACTCGTTATATCCGCGCATGATGTCATTAGCGGTGCAGTAAGCGCACATATATCGCGCTTCGTTTGGCGTGGTCAGATTTTCACCGACCACGACCTCCTTATCCCCGATATGCAGCGCATGGAGTATCTCCCAACAGCCTGCCATACGCTTTTCATTGTTATTCTCCATATCGCCGCCTCCTTATCGCTCAAGCTCATCGCGTTTCTTCACGCGCTTTGGTTGACCGTTCTCGTCGTAGCTGCGGGGGTCAGCAGCCTTTGTATGCCATCCGAAAAGACTGCCTGCAAGCATGGCTTCCTCCTGCGCCCGCGTGACGCCCATTTCGCGGTTACGGCTGTCGGCAGTCTTGCGGTTTACAGCGGGGTCGCCCGTAGAGCGATAAGGAACTTGTTCATACCCTTTGCAGCCACGCTCTATCCGTATAAGCTCGCCGCTTGACGGCATGAGCGAATAGCAGAACAGCGGCAGCAGCGGGGGCTTGTGGGTACGCTCCGCTACATATTCGATTTCAGCGTTTATTCTGCCTCGATAATCATCATACGCCGCTTCTTTTGAGTTCAAATAATGCCCCCAAAAGAAATGGGCGGGGTCTGCGGTACGGTACTGCCATGTGACGTATGGTGCGGGCGCTGTTTCGCTATATCCGATCGCAAAGCCCTGTTCGCCAACAGGGAAGCGTTCAATAATCTCATATCCCTCGTTGATTTCCTTCTCTTTCATAGTCAAACTCCTTTCTTCGTGATTATGTAAAAGAGGGCGTGAAGCCCTCTCTATATGCTATTTCCTCTTATTCTTGTTCCTTACATACATAAAGACTGCGCCGCCGACAATGACAAGGCACAGTACGATTGCCAAGACAGCTTTTAGCTCCATTCATTAACCCTCCGATCCTTTCATTTTTCTTTTGCGCTTGATTACAAAGAACGCCGCGCCGCCAAGCAGCAGCAAAGCGCCCGCGATCATGGCGGGAAGCTCCCACCAGTCGTTGTCCATACCAAGCTTTACGCTCCTATTGTTCGGCACTTTGATTTCGATGGGCTTGATTGCCGAGGTTTCCTTTGTGATTTCAGCTTTTCGGGCGGTCACGGGGAAGTAGCCTGACGGCACAACGGATTCCTCGATCCATATCGCGCCCATAGGCAGACCGAGAATGACGACTTCGCCGTTCTTATCCACCATCAAATCCATTTCCTTGCCGTTCTCGTCAAAGGAATACTTGCCGTCAGCCTGTTTTGTGAACGTCAGCGTTTCAAAGCCAAGTCCGTCCTTGACCTTGATGCTGAAGCCTGCGCCCGTAAGCGGCTTTTCGGTCTTTGCATCCACCTTGATGATTTTCACTCCCGTAGGGCAGTTGTTCACCGTCACATTGCAGGGCGCGGTTTCGCTGTGCTTGTCCGTCAGTTCGATTTCCATCGTGCCGTCAGCGATATAGCCAGTCGGTACGGTTTCCACGAGCTTGTACTTGCCCGCTTTAAGATACTTGAATACTGCCTTGCCGTTTGCGTCGGTGACAAAGGTTTCCGCGCCGTCCTCGGCGGGAACGCGATACCCGTCCTCGGTCAGCTTGGTTTTCACGGTTTTACCCTCTGCGTCCTGCAAGGTAAACGTGATGCCCGCCATCGGAGCGTTTGTGTAGGTGTTCATCTTGGTGATTTCAAGCGTGATGGGGTCGTTGGCAAACTGGATGTCGCCCGTGACCTTGCCGTAAGCGTCTATCGTGAAGGAATACAGGGTGGGGTCGATGGAATAAGTGTCGGGAGCTGCGATCTCCTGCCATGTGTACTTGCCTGCGGGAAGCTCGATCATATTGATGTAGCCATCCGTACCTGTCTTGCCCTCAAAGAACACATCGCCACTCGCGTCCGTTACCTTGATGTCAGCGTTTGCGAGGGGCTGCTTGGTGTGGCTGTCGAGCTTGTGTACCTTCACTTCGTTCGCCTTGTTGGTAAGCTCAAACACCGCCGTTTCCTTGTCCTCGGTGGTGAGCGTCACGGTCTTGACCTCATCGGAAAGGATGAAGCCAGCCGGAGGCTGCACCTCCTTGACTTTGTAGACGCCAACGGGAATCTCGATGGTTTCCGCATAGCCGTCCTTGTTTGTGGTGATGGTATCGAACAGCTTGCCCGAAGCGTCCCGCACCTCGAATACCGCGCCCGCAAGTCCGCGATCCTTGTCAGCTGCATCCAGCTTATATACGCCGATCTTCGCCTTGAACATGGTGTTGTAGATGGGGCTGTCATAATGCTGCACGTTCAGTTCGCTGTTGATGGTCAGCGGCAGCTGGTCCGTCAGCATTTCAATGGTTTCCAGAGGAACGGCAAGTTCCCTGAGATAATACTTGCCATAGGGAAGCGGTACGGAGGTCTGTGCAACGCCCTGATCGTCCGTAGTCAGCACCTCGAGGAGCACATCGGCGGGAATATCGCCAATGTGCTCAGCGGTGTAAAGTCCGAACACATAGCCCTCCGCAAGCGCGTTGTAGAAGTCGATGTTCTCATAGTTGAACTTTTCGGTGATCTTGCGAATCTTCACGCCACCTGTGCGAAGCTCGTTGTCCGCTTTGACGGTCATGGACACGACGGGAGTGTTCTGATCCTTATAAGCAAGCGTCACTTCATGGATTCTCTCGTCCACGACATACGCCGCAGGCGCGTTTTTTTCCTGCACGGTGTAGCCGCCAAGCGGCAGCGCCTCCGTTTCGGCAACGCCGGAATCGTTGGTGGTCAGCGTCGCCACGACCTTGCCCGCGCTGTCCTTGACCTCGTAGACAACTCCTTTCAGCCCCTTTTCCGTATAGGCGGGGATAGTGACGTTGCCGTATTCGGTTTCCTCGGATTTGCTGCTCGTCAGCACCTCGCCAACCTTTTCAATGCGAATCTTGCCTTTTGCCGCCACGTTGGTGAAGGAAACCTTTGCGATGGCGTTGCTGGTGATAGCCGCGCTTTTGACCTCGGTGGTGATGATATACGGGCTTACGGTGGATAGCTCTTTCAGATAAACCGTGCCAACGGGAATATCGCCGGAGGTTCCCGTACCGTCCTTGCCCGTGGTAAGCTCTGCTATCTTGTTCTTACAGTCGGAATCGAAGTAAACGCCGAACTTTACGCCCGCAAGCGCCGTGCCGTCCTCGCCGGTCTTGACCACCTGCACCTTGCCGTAAGCGGGAATGCCCACGTTGAACGAAGCTGTTGCAACGACCTGTGCGGTGGTTGCGCAAAGGAAAATCTTTTGCAAACTACCGTTTGCAGGAATATACGCCGTGATGTTATCCACGCTTCTCGTATCCTTGCCCTCGGCAGAGATGGAAAAGCTCTGTCCCGCTGCAGAAGCAGGGACGGTAATGGTCAGCGTTTCGCTCCTGCTGCCGGTATATCCGGACACGCTTGCGCCTGCGGGCAGAGCGGAAGTATCGAGGGTATAGCCGCTGTTAATGTTTGTGAGCCGCACTGAGGTCTGCCCGCTGAAGCCGCTACCGTTGGCGGTCAGCTGTACGGTAGAGGTCGAGAAGTCGATGCTGTGGGGAAGTTCCTGCCTTGCGCGGGCTTTGGCAAGCAGCTCGTCCGCGTATTCCAGGACGTGCTCATATCCGCTCTTGGCGCGGATGGCGTCAGGATTGGTTCTGCGGAGGAGGGGGATGCCGCCGTATAGGTGTCGCCATGGGGGTTGCCTGCCGCATGTTCCACGCAGTAGACAACCTCGCCGGTCTGCTCGATCCAATGCCTCGGCGTGTTCAGGTCTTTCCATGCGCCGTCTTTGTAATACTCCAGATAGTCAAAGGCGCTGTTGGTCTGGCTTTCGATGGTGACGGTACTTTGTGCCGCAAAGGCTGCGGGGCTTCAGTCCCGGCTGCCGGTGCGGGAAAAAAATACCGCCAAGCCGGAAAAGGACCTGACGGTCTTTCTGCTGACCACCCCCGATGGCCGCACAGCCCTGCGCCGCCGCCCGGAAACGGGCCTGCTCTCCGGCCTGTGGGAGTTTCCCAACACCGCGGGTGAATTGACGGAAACCCTTGCGGCACAACAGCTTCGGGACTGGGGACTCACGCCGCTTTCCTGGGAGAAGCGCTTTTCGGACAGGCATATCTTTACCCATCTCCGCTGGAATATAACGGTATTTCGCTTAACCGTCGCTGGCGACGGCCCTCCGGACTGGGTCTGGGCATCTGATGACCGGGATCTCTACCCCATGCCCACCGCCTTCAAAAA
>OHGW01001121.1_pt1 | contig 10649 bp, 8 predicted proteins | sample 1567821 | NCBI WGS metagenome assembly OHGW01 (sample SAMEA3879572, study PRJEB24766) | human gut metagenome | biome: human-associated habitat; feature: feces | place: USA | collected 1985/1987 | reverse complement strand
GGCATTTCCGGCAGCGAGGACGTGCCGGAGCACAGTGCCGTGACGGGCTTGATTTTCGCCGGCGGTCTGCTGCTGGCGGGCGTGGTCGGCTACGGCTTGCTGCTGACCGGGGGACACAGGCACGGGAAGAAAACATAACCCAAAAGGCGATTCAGCCGATGAAGCTGAACCGCCTTTTTCAGGTGCGTATGGTGATGATGCCCGCCGTGGCTCAATAATAGGTGATGGAGACGACGTTCTCCGGCAGCCATACGCGGCGAATCTGGTACGAGCCGGACGGCTGGAACTCCAGGCACACATAGCCGTTCTCCCACGCCATGACCGCGCCGGTCGTGCCGGAGGAAATCTTCTGCTGATGCTGCTTGTAGTTCGTGCCCGGCCCGTAGTACGCCGTTGTGGTGGATGTCACGCGCCCCGAACCGATCGCGCCGCCTTCAATCGGCACGCGGCTGACGTCAATGTCGATGCGCTGCTCGCCCGTGTAAACGCGCACAGTCTTGCCGCCGTACTCAAACTCGACCTGCAGCCACCAGATATCGTTGCCGGATGCGCGGGACAGCACCGTCACCGTGTGTCCGCCATCGTTCCAGTAAGTGCCAAGCTCATCGTACTTCGTTGACGGGCCGGAGCGCGTCGAAATCGGGCGGTTGGACATGGCAAGCAGTCCGCTGCTGCTGTCGGAGGAAGAAGGCGTCCAGCGGCCCAGCGCCACGTCAAACGAGACGCAGATGGCGGGGCGGACGGCGTTGTCAAACTCCGTCACCTTGTTGCCGTGGTCGTAGAAGCTGCCGTGCGCGCCGACGAACACGCCGAAGGTCGACGTGCTGTCCACGCGCGCCCAGTAGGAGGAGGTGCCTGTGTCGCTGGCGGTGTACGCGCCGCACTGCCGGGCGTATTCCGTGGCGTAGAGCAGTTCCGTGTCCAAATACTGCTGGATTTCCCACTGGCTGAGGATGTACACATAGTCCGACGAATTGCTGACGTACACGCTGTTCAGCTGCCCCTGTTCCGCCGACGTGAACGCGGAGGACAGGAACGTGCTGTTCAGCCACGAGCGGATGGTGCTGTTGTGCCACGAGGTGGTGCTGGTCGAGCGGTTGTAGACCATCGAATCCAGCCCGTACTCACTCACCGCGCGGACTGTCCGGCTGCCGTAATCAACGCTGTACACGCGCCAGAGAATCGGCTCGTCGCCGTTGCGCAGGTTGCCATCCTGCTCGTAGTTGCCGAAGCAGAACGTCTGCCCGACGTACACGTCATTTGCCGCCGAAGCAGCGGGCAGCAGCGTCAGCAGAGAAACGAGTGCCACCAAAAACGACAGAATCCGTTTGTTGCGCATGGAAAACGACCTCCCGTACAGATTTTGTAAAACCATTATATGCCATGCGCTGCGCCTTGTCAAGTCCAAAAAACGGCTGTTTTTTGCCAAAAATCAGGCGGCGGCAAAATTTTCATCCGCGAAACAGTTGACCTTGACCGCGAAAAATGATACATTATAATAAGCGCGAATTCTGCGCTGTACGGTTAAGGAGGTACTTCCACTTTGCAACCCGAAATCAACCAAGAAGCCATCGCTCGGATGCTCGATCAGGTGCAGAAGCCGACGCGCTATACCGGCGGGGAAATGAATACGCAGCTCAAGCCGTGGGACAGCGCGAAGCTGCATTTTGCGTTCTGCTTTCCGGATACCTACGAGGTCGGCATGTCCCATCTGGGCATGAAGATTCTCTATGCCGCGATGAATCAGCAGCCTGATATGCTCTGCGAGCGCGCGTTTATGCCGTGGGTGGACATGATGGACCTGATGAAGCAGGAAAATGTCCCGCTGTTCACGCTCGAAAGCCGCAGCCCGCTCAGCGCCTTTGACGTCGTGGGCTTTACGCTGCAATATGAAATGAGCTACTCCAACATTCTGGCGATGCTGGAGCTTGGCGGCATTCCGCTTTTGCGGGAAAATCGCCGGGAGGAAGACCCGATTGTGGTTGCGGGCGGGCCGTGCGCGTTCAATCCCGAACCGCTGGCGGATTTTATTGACGCGTTCATGGTCGGCGACGGCGAAGAGCAGATTCTCGACCTCAACCGCGTCATCATGCAGGGGCGCGAAGAGGAGCCGCATGACGATCCTCAAGCGCCTGTGCGCCATCCGCGGCGTGTACGTTCCGGCGCTCTATGATGTCCAGTATAACGCGGACGGCACGATTGCGTCCATGAAGCCGAACTGCCCCGAAGCGCCCGAAAAGGTCTTAAAGGCGATTATCCCCGATTTGGACAAGGCGTTCTATCCCACGGAAATCCCCGTGCCGTACATGGAGATTATCCACGACCGCATCATGCTGGAAATCATGCGCGGCTGCACGCGCGGCTGCCGCTTCTGTCAGGCGGGCATCCTGTACCGCCCGGTGCGCGAGCGGAGTCTGGAGCATCTGGTGGAGCTGGCGCAGCAGCTGGAGAACACGACCGGGTACGAGGAAATCAGCCTGTCCAGCCTGTCGTCCGGCGATTATACCTGTCTGGCGGAGCTGATTCGCGAGCTGATTCGGCGCTTAGACGAGAAGCATGTGTCGATTTCGCTGCCGTCGCTGCGCCTGGACAGTGTGCTGAAGGATTCGCTGGAGGCGACGCAGAAGGAGAAGAAAACCAGCCTGACGTTCGCGCCCGAAGCCGGAACGCAGCGCCTGCGCGACGTCATCAACAAGGGCGTGACCGAAGAAGACCTGATGAGCAAAGTCTCCGACGCCTTCCACGGCGGATGGAGCAGCGTCAAGCTGTACTTCATGATGGGTCTGCCGACGGAAACGACCGAGGATTTGGACGGCATTGCGGATTTGGCGAAAAAGGTCGTCGATGCGTACTTTGCCGTGCCGAGGGGCGAACGCGCGAAGGGGCTGCGCGTGGTGTGCAGCGCGTCCGTGTTTGTGCCCAAGCCCTTCACGCCCTTCCAGTGGGAGCCGCAGGACACGCAGGAGATGGTGCGCGAGAAGCAGAGCCACCTGCGCGAGAAGCTGCGCATCAAGGGCGTCACGTTCAATTATCATGAGTCGGATTTGAGCTATCTGGAAGCCTGCTTTGCCCGCGGCGACCGCCGAATGGGGCAGGTGCTTCTCCGCGCGTACCAGAAGGGCTGTATGCTCGACGGCTGGACGGAGCTGTTCAAGTACGACATGTGGCGCGAAGCCTTTGCCGAGCTGGGCATTGACCCGGCGTTCTATGCCTACCGCCGCCGCGAGAAGGACGAAATCATGCCGTGGGATGTGATTGACTGCGGCGTGACAAAGGAGTTCCTGTGGCGCGAGAAGGAAAAGGCGGAAAAGGCGCAGACGACCAAAGACTGCCGCAAGGGCTGCAACGGCTGCGGCCTGCAGCGCTTCAAAGGGGTGTGCAAATATTGCGGATAATGGCTGTGTTTGAAAAGGGCATCCGCCTGCGCCACATCGGGCATCTGGATATTCAGCGGGCGATGATGCGGGCGCTGCGCCGTTCGGGGCTGCCCGTGGCGTATTCCAATGGGTACAATCCGCATATTCTGCTGACGTTCGCGTCGGCGCTGTCCACCGGGGCGGCGGGGAAAAAGGAAATTCTGGATGTGACGATGGCGCGCGAGGTGTCGCCGGATGATTTCCTCCAGCAGATGAACCGCGCCCTGCCGCCGGATTTGCAGCTTTCTTTCGCCCGTGCGCTGGATGACAAGCATCCGGCGATGATGGCGCTCGTGCAGGCGGCGGATTACACGCTGCAAATCGAGGATGCGAACGCGGCGGAAAAGATGATTGCGGCGATTCCGGCGTTCCTTGAACAGACGAGCATTCTCGCCATGCGCCGCACGAAATCCGGCATGAAGGAAACGGACATCCGCCCGCTGCTGGTGTCGCTCTCCGGCGAAGGCACGGCGATTCATGCCGTCATGGTGCTGACGGAGACGCTGGCGTGCAAGCCGGATATGCTGTTAAGTGCGCTTAGCACCTTCTGCGGGCAGGAAAGCGCCCCGGATGCGCTGATTATCCGCAACGGCTTGCTGGGTCGGGATGAAAACGGCGAACTGACGCCCTTGGAGAACCTATGAGAACATTGCTTGTGCATCAGGGTGAAAAGCCGCTGATTGGCATATTGGAAGACGGGCAATTGGCGGAAGTCTTTTTCCCGCAGGAGGGCGACACGGCGGAAGCGGTGCTGCTGGGGCGCGTGGAGCGCATTGTGCCGGGGATGAAGGCGGCGTTCGTCGATATTGGGCAGGAGAAAAATGGCTTCCTGCCGCTGGAAGAGAAGAACACGGGGTTATCCTACCCGAAAACGGGCGACGCGGTCATTGTGCAGATTCGCAAGGAAGCACAGGGCGTCAAGGGCGCGTTCCTCACGCGCGACATCAGCCTGTGCGGGGAGACGATGCTGCTCACGCCCATGAGCCGCATGATTGGCGTGTCGTCCAAAATCACGGAGGATGGCAAGCGGAAGGCGCTGAAGGAGACGGGCAGGGCGATTGCGCAGGAGCGCTTCGGCTTGGTGATGCGCACAGCGGCGGAGAATGCGCCGGAGGAAGAACTCACGGCGGAAGCGGAGCGCCTGTTCCAGCAGTGGGAGCAGATTCGCCGCGCCGCGCCGACCGCGCATGTGCCGTCCGTCTTGATGCAGCCGCGAAGCACGCTCGAAGCCGTGCTGGATGATTACCGCCCGCGCGGGATTGACCAAATTGTGACGGATGACCCGGCGGTGGCGGAAAAAGCCGCGGGCATTGCGCCGGTTCAGGTGATTCCTGAAAACCTGCTGACCATTTATAAAATTGAGTCGCAGCTAAAAAAAGCGCAGGAGCGCCGCGTGTGGCTCAGCAGCGGCGGTACGCTGGTCATCGACCCGTGCGAGGCGATGACGGTGATTGACGTCAACACTGCCAAATTCACCGGCAAGCGCGAGTTAGAGGACACCGTGCTGCGGCTGAATCTGGAAGCGTGCGGCGAGATTGCGCGGCAGGTGCGCCTGCGGAATTTGAGCGGCATCATCATCATTGATATGATTGACATGAAGACCCCGGAACACCGGCAGATGGTGCTGGACGCGCTGGAAGAAGCGTTCGCGTCCGACCGCGTAAAGACGGTGATTCACGGCTTGACCTCCCTCGGCTTGGTGGAAATGACGCGCAAACGGTCACGTCCGCCGCTGCGGGAAATGCTTGCAAAACAGGAGGAAGCCCATGAGTGACAGAAAGCCTGTCATCATTTCAGAAGAACAGCTGGAAGAGCAGCGGCAGTACATTCAGCAGATTCGCCTGATGCCGGATGCCCCGAAGAGCTACCACGTTGTGACCTATGGCTGCCAGATGAACGCGCACGACAGCGAAATCCTTGCCGGAATGCTGCGCGACATGGGCATGGAGGAAGCCGCCGACCGCGAATCGGCGGATTTTGTGCTGTTTAACACCTGCTGCGTGCGCGACAACGCCGAGCGCCGCGCCTTGGGCAACGTGACGTGGCTCAAGGAAGTACGCAAAAAGAATCCGCGCCTGATGATTGGCGTGTGCGGCTGCATGATTCAGCAGCCCGGCATGGCGGAGAAAATTTTGAAGCAGTATCGCTTTGTGGATTTGGCGTTTGGCACGGCGAACCTGTACCGCCTGCCGGAACTGATGCTCAAAGCGCTGGAAAGCGACCACGCGGTGGTGGAGGTGGAGGAGCAGAACACGATTGCCGAGGGTCTGCCCGTGCAGCGCCTGCGCCATGACGCGGCGTATATCACGATTATGTACGGCTGCGACAACTACTGCACCTACTGCATCGTGCCGTATGTGCGCGGGCGGGAGCGTTCGCGCGAAATGAGCGCGATTGTGGCGGAAGCGAAAGCGCTGCGTGACAGCGGCGTGAAGGAAATCATGCTGCTGGGGCAGAATGTGAACAGCTACGGCAAGGGGCTCCAAACGCCCGTCACGTTCGCCCAGCTGCTCAAAGCGCTGGATGATGTTGGTATCCCGCGCATCCGCTTCATGACCAGCCATCCGAAGGACTTGTCCGATGAGCTGATTGATGTGATGGCGCATTCCAAGCACATCCTGCCGCAGTTCCACCTGCCGGTGCAGCATGGCAACGATGAAATCCTCCGCCGGATGAACCGCCACTACAACCGCGCGCAGTACCTTGACCGCGTGCGCAAGCTGCGCGAGGCGATTCCGGCTATCGGCCTGACGACGGATATTATCGTCGGCTTCCCCGGCGAGACGGAGGAGCAGTTTCAGGACACACTGTCCCTCGTGCGCGAGGTCGGCTATGACAGCGCGTTCACCTTCATCTATTCGCCCCGGACGGGCACGGGCGCGGCGAAAATGCCGAACCAAGTGCCGGAAGACGTGTCCTCCCGCCGCATTCAGGAACTGCTGAAGGTGCAGGAGGAATGCCAGAAGAAGGCGCTCAAGCGGTTCATCGGCACAGAAGAAGAGGTGCTGGTGGAGGGACTCAGCCGCCGCAGCGATACGGATGTGTCCGGCCACGGGCTGCACGGGCTGTCCGTCACATTCCCCGGCACGGAAAGCGACGTGGGCGAAATCGTCCGCGTGAAGATTGTGGGCGCGAAGAACAACACGCTCACGGGCGAAAGAATCTGAACGGGCAGCAAATCAGAAAGGACAATCAATATGAAAGAAGTTATGATGTGCGCGCAGAAGCTGGCGGAAGCCATTCTGAACAGCGACGTTTACCAGCACATGCACACGCTGGAAGAACAGGTGACGCAGGACGAAGACGCGACGAAGGCGATTGCCGCCTACATGGAGAAGCGCACGGCGGTCGAGCAGGCGATGCGCAAGCCGGACATCGACCCGTCGCAGCTTGCCGAAGCCGCGCAGGAACTGGAAGACGTGCAGCAGGTGATGAACGACTGCCCCATCATCCGCGACATGCGGGACGCGCAGAAGAAGTATCAGGACATGATGGACAACGTGAACCGCATCCTGCGCCTTGTTGTCACCGGCGAAACGGAAGACGACAAAGGCGGTCAGCCCACCTCCGGCTGCACCGGCAACTGTGCCTCCTGCGGCGGCTGCCACTAATCTGGGAAAGTAAAATTATTCACGAAATCATGCCTTTATGGGTTAGAAATCAAGCAAGCCAGCCGAAAAACTCCTCCCGCCCGCAAGAAACTTTGATGGCGGGGGGAGTCCAGAGGGGGCTGAAGTCCAGACTTGCACCCTCTTCAGCCCCCTCTGGGCGCTCTTTGGTTCCTTTCTGGCGCGCCAGAAAGGAACAACTTCGCGTCCGCAGACGCGACAGGAGCGGCGAAAGAAACCAATAAGGCATATTCCATAAAAACAGCAAGTTAAACTGCAACAAGAACGAAAGCGGGGAACAGACATGGCGAGCGTCACACCGATGATGCAGCAGTACCTTGATACCAAGGCGGAATATAAGGACTGCATTCTTTTCTTCCGCCTCGGTGACTTTTATGAGATGTTCTTCGATGACGCGAGGACTGCTTCGCGCGAGCTGGAACTGACGCTGACGGGCAAGGACTGCGGACTCAGTGAACGCGCCCCGATGTGCGGCGTGCCGTACCACGCGGTGGATACCTATGTCGAGAAGCTCATCGAGCGCGGCTATAAGGTCGCTATCTGCGAGCAGATGGAAGACCCCGCGCTGGCGAAGGGGCTGGTCAAGCGCGCTGTCACGCGCATCATCACCCCCGGCACGGTCATTGAACCGGCGATGCTGGACGAGAAGGCGAATAACTTCCTGTTAAGCATCTGCTTTGTCGCCGACCGCGCGGGGCTGGCGTTCGCTGATGTGTCCACGGGCGAATTCTACGTCCACGAAATCACCCAGCCGGAAACGACGCTCTCGGACGAGGTGGCGCGCATTTCCCCGATGGAAATCATCTGCAATGACCAAGTGAAGCTGCGCGCGTGCCTGCAGCGGGAGATGCAGAATGCTTCGGAGCAGCCGAGCGCGTGGTTTCAGCTGGCGAACGCGACGGAAGCGCTCTGCCGCCATTTCGCGCTCAATGACCTGTCGCCGCTGGGTCTCAGCGATGAGTACAAGGCGGGCGCGAGTGCCGCGGGCGCGCTGATGCGGTATCTGTCCGAGACGCAGAAGAACGCGCTGGAGCACATGACCAGCCTGCGCATTTATCAGGGCAGCGAAACGATGCTGCTTGACCGCAACACGCGGCGGAATCTGGAATTGACGGAATCCATCCGCGGGAGAAGCCGCAAGGGGAGCCTGCTCTGGCTGCTGGACAAAACCAGCACGGCGATGGGCGGCCGTCTGCTGCGCTCGTGGATTGAACAGCCGCTGGTGGATGAGGAAAAAATCAACCGCCGGCTGGACGCGGTGGGCGAATTTGCGCAGGAGCATGTGCTGACGATGACGCTCGCGGAGGAATTGCAGGGCGTGTACGACATTGAGCGCCTGCTGTCGAAGGTCGCCTATAAGTCGATGAACGCGCGGGATTGCCTGTCGCTGTGCGCGTCGCTGCAAAAGGTGCCGAAAATCCGCGAGCTGCTGCGCGAGGCGAAAAGTCAGGCGGTGGAGGAAATCCGCGATTCGCTGGACACCCTGCCGGAGCTGACAGACCTGCTGACCCGCGCGATTCACCCCGACGCGCCGATTCTCATCACCGAGGGCGGCATCATCCGCGATGGGTATTCCCAGATGCTGGATGAGTACCGCGCCGCCTCCACGAGCGGCAAGCAGTGGATTCTGGAACTCGAGCAGAAGGAGCGCGAGGAGATGGGCATCCGCAACCTGCGCATCCAGTACAACCGCGTGTTCGGCTACTACATCGAGGTCAGCAAGTCGTATTACGAAATGGTGCCGGCGCGCTATATCCGCAAGCAGACATTGGCGAACTGCGAGCGCTACATGACGCCGGAGCTGAAGGAAATCGAGCAGAAAATCGTCGGCGCGCAGGAGCAGTCCACGCGCTTGGAATTGCAGCTGTTCACCGAGGTGCGCGAGAAAATCGCGGAGCAGATTGCGCGCATCCAGAAAACGGCGATGGCGCTCAAATCGCTGGACGCGCTGCTGTCGCTGGCGAAATCTGCGATAGAGTACCACTACGTCCGCCCAGAAATGACGCAGGACGGCACGCTGGACATTGTCGAGGGTCGCCACCCGGTCGTCGAGCAAACGATGAGCGAGGGCGGATTTGTGCCCAACGACACGCACATGAATGCTGACGACTGCCGCATGTGCATCATCACTGGGCCGAACATGGCGGGCAAAAGCACCTACATGCGGCAAGTGGCGCTGATTGCGCTGATGGCGCACATCGGGTCGTTTGTCCCGGCGAAGGAAGCGAAAATCCCCGTCACCGACCGCATTTTCACCCGCGTCGGCGCGTCAGATGACCTCGCCAGCGGGCAGTCCACGTTCATGGTGGAGATGAGCGAAACGGCGTACATCCTGCGCAACGCGACCGCAAAATCCCTCGTCATATTGGACGAAATCGGGCGCGGCACCAGCACGTTCGACGGCTTGGCGATTGCGTGGGCGGTGGTGGAGTACCTGTGCGACAAGCAAAAATCCGGCGCAAAGACGCTTTTCGCGACGCACTACCACGAGCTGTCCGAGCTGGAAGGGCATATCGACGGCGTGCAGAACTACTGCATTTCCGTCAAGGAACACGGCGAGGACGTCATTTTCCTGCGCAAAATCATTCGCGGCGGGGCGGACAAGTCTTTCGGCATCCACGTTGCGCGGCTGGCAGGCGTGCCGCACCCGGTGCTGGTGCGCGCGCACGAAATTCAGGCGCGTTTGGAAGTCAGCGACATCAACCAGCACGGCATTGGGCAGAACATTCTGGGCGATGCCGAGAAGCGCAAGGACGAACAGGTCAACCTGTTTGACTACCGAAAGACAGAGATTATCAACGAACTGCAAACGCTGGATGTGATGGCGCTGACGCCGATGGACGCGATTAACAAGCTGTTCCTGCTGCGCGAGAAGGCAAGAAAGTTGTAAAAACAGACCAAGAGTCGGCAAAAACCGACCGAAATCTCATAAAAACCGACCGAAAGTCGGAAAAACAGACAGAAAGGGAAGCAAATGGCAGGAAAGATTCAGCTCCTGTCCGATGAGGTCATTGGCAAAATCGCGGCAGGCGAAGTGGTGGAGCGTCCTGCCGCCGCCATCAAGGAATTGGTGGAAAACTCGCTGGACGCGGGCGCAAGCGCGGTTACGGTGGAAATCCGCGACGGCGGCATCAGCTATTTCCGCGTGACGGACAACGGCAGCGGCATCCGCAGCGAGGACATCCGCATGGCGTTTGAGCGCCACGCGACGAGCAAAATCCGCCGCACGGATGATTTGTTCAGCATCCAGACGCTGGGTTTCCGCGGCGAAGCGCTGGCGTCCATCGCGGCGGTGGCGCATGTCACCTGCACAACACGCACGAAGGCAGACCAAAGCGGCATCAAAGTGCAGAACAACGGCGGAACGATTGAGTCCATCGAAGAAGCCGCCTGCCCCGAAGGCACGACGTTTGTCGTCCGCGACCTCTTTTTTAACACCCCAGTGCGCCTGAAATTCCTCAAAAAGCCGGTCACGGAGGCAGGCTATGTGTCCGACCTGATGATGCGGCTGATTTTGTCCCGCCCGGACGTGTCCTTTCGCTACATCAGTCAGGGCAAAACGCTCTACCACTCCGCGGGAGACGGCAAGCTGTCCTCCGCCGTG
>OHGW01001120.1_pt1 | contig 10654 bp, 5 predicted proteins | sample 1567821 | NCBI WGS metagenome assembly OHGW01 (sample SAMEA3879572, study PRJEB24766) | human gut metagenome | biome: human-associated habitat; feature: feces | place: USA | collected 1985/1987 | reverse complement strand
ATTCCTCGGCGGACAGGTACATGGCGGCAACGCGAACCCCGGAGGTGCCGACAAGCATGGCGAACACGCCAATGGTGGAGATGAGCTGTAACAGGCCGAGTCCAGCCGCGCCGATCTGCGCGGAGAGAAAGACTTGAAAAACGATGGAGGTCAGACGGAGCAGGAGGTTGGCAGCCGTCAGCAGCAGCGCACCGCCGAGGATCGAGTTGTTGCGTCCCATCCGATCAGCCTCCCCAAAGCAGTCTGGTACAGGATATGCGGCCGGGGAGAAAAAATGCGTCCCGCAGAGGAAGCTCTGCGGGACGTTAAAAATGGTTCCTCTAAAATTCCCCGGTGGCGTACATCAGCGCGGAGAGCGCGCACAGCGGGGCGGTTTCGCAGCGAAGAATCCGGCTGCCGAGCGTGCAGATTTTCAACCCGGCCGATAAAGCCTGACGTATCTCCTCCGGCTCAAAGCCGCCCTCCGGGCCGGTCAGAAGGGAAGCCGTTTGGAAGGGCGCGGCCTCGATTGCCGCGCGAAAGGTGAGCTGCTCCTCATTTTCATAGAAGCAGACCGCAAGATCGGCTTCTGCGGCGCGTGCCAAGGCCGAAGAATAGGAGGGCAGCGCAATCACCTGCGGGATGCGCCCGCGGCGCGATTGTTCAGCGGCGGAGGCGGCAATTTTTTGCCAGCGCTCCCGTTTTTTTACCAGAGATTTTTCGTCCGGACGGGAAACACAGCGCGCTGACGGAAAGCACACCAGCTCCGCTGCGCCCAGCTCGGTCGCTTTCTGGATGACGTGCTCAAATTTATCTGCCTTAGCAAAGGCCATGTAGATACTGCACGCGACCTTCGGTTCGCTTTGCGAGGGGTCGGCGCTGTGGACGACCAGACTGATCTGCCCGTTTGCCACGTCGGACACGGTGCAGATGTAGTCCGTTCCCTCGCCGTCGCAGATGGTCACATCGTCGCCGTTTTTCAGGCGGAGCACCTTTGCGTGCGCAGCATTTTCACCGGTCAGCACCAGAAAGCTGCTGCCGATCTCCTGTTTCGGTACAAAAAAACGGGGCATAATGGATCCCTCCTGTCGTATGTTTTATTGTAGCAGAAGGGTGGAAAAACCACAAGTCCGAAAAAAGCAAAATTAGGTATTGACAAACCGCCGGAAATTCACTATAATTAACAAGCAAATTGGATATGCGAGTGTGCTGGAATAGGTAGACAGGCACGTTTGAGGGGCGTGTGACAACCGTCGTGTGCGTTCAAGTCGCATCACTCGCACCACGTCGGAGCAAAGTCCGCTTTGCTTCGACGTCATTTTTTACCCAAATGACGTCATCGGAGGAAATCACATGAATCTGTTTGACCTGATCATGACGGCGATCGCTCTGTCGATGGATGCTTTTGCCGTATCTATCAGCAAGGGCCTTTCTGTGAATAAGGTCAAGCCACGTCACGCTTTGATCGTCGGCGGCTATTTCGGCGGCTTTCAGGCATTGATGCCGCTGCTGGGATTCCTGCTTGCCAGCTCCTTTGCCGAGTACATCAAGCGCTTCGACCACTGGGTCGCCTGCGTGCTGCTGGTTCTGATCGGTGCGAATATGATCCGCGAGGCGCTCAGCCACGAGGAGGAGAAGCTGAACGATTCCTTCGGCTTCAAGACCATGCTTCCGCTGGCGGTCGCGACGAGCATTGACGCGCTGGCGACCGGCGTGACCTTCGCCATGACGGAAACGAATATCTGGCTGGCCATCGCCATCACCGGCGTGACGACCTTCCTGTTCTCCGCCGTGGGCCTGAAGATCGGCAATATCTTCGGCAGCAAATATAAGTCGAAGGCCGAGCTCATCGGTGGCATCATTCTGGTTCTGATGGGCATCAAGATCCTAATCGAGCATCTGACCGGTGCGGCCTAAATGGAACTCTGGGACGTTTATGACGCGCGGCGGCAGCTGACCGGCCGGACGCACCGGCGCGGCGTGCCGATGCAGCCGGGAGATTACCACCTGATTGTGTTTGTCTGGATCTTCAACAGCGCGGGGCAGCTCCTGCTGACCAAGCGTTCCGCGGAGAAAGAGAGCTATCCGAATCTGTGGGAGACAACGGGCGGCGCAGTGATCGCCGGAGAGACGAGCCGCGAGGCGATCGTGCGCGAGCTGCGCGAGGAAACCGGGATCCTCGCCGCGCCGGAGGAATTCGTTTTTCTGGACAGCGTGCGTGGGAAAACATGGATCTCCGATACCTACGCGCTGCGCAGGGATGTGCCGCTTTCCAAAATTGTTTTTCAGCCGGGGGAAACCTGCGGCGCGAGGTGGGTGAACCGCACAGCCTTTGAGAAGATGATCGCGGCAGGGGAGATCACCCAGCCGGATGTGCAGCGCTTCCGTGCGCTGGCGCGTATTTTCCGCGAGTATTTCAAATAAAAAATTGGAGTCAGCTAAGCTGACTCCAATTTTTTATAAAATTTATGAAAAAACGTTGACGAATGGAAAAATGTATGATAAAATAGTGTCCTATACTGCGGGAGTGTGGCCGTTGCCATTTCTCCATCTTGCAGAATCTATTATAACACGGAAACCCGGCGCACGCAAGGGGGATGGATGACAAACAGTCAACGCACCCCGGCGTGTCAGAATGAAAATGACACATCCAATGAGTACAGAAAGGCTGTGATGACCCATATGCAAATCAAGGACGTGAAGTACGGGAAGACAGAGCGCAAGAGCTATGCGAAGTATCAGGAGATCCTCCAGATGCCGAACCTTCTGAAGATCCAGAAGGATTCCTACAACTGGTTCCTGAACGAGGGCCTGCGCGAAGTGTTCCACGACGTCGCAGCGATCACCGACTACACGGGTAAGCTGGAGCTCTCCTTCCTCGACTATTCTCTCGACGAGAAGCCGAAGTATACCATCGAGGAGTGCAAGGAGCGCGACGCCACCTACGCCAAGCCGATCAAGGTTCGGGTTCGCCTGCTCAACAAGGAGACCGGCGAGATCAAGGATCAGGAGATCTTCATGGGCGATTTCCCGCTCATGACGAACGGCGGCACCTTCGTGATCAACGGCGCAGAGCGCGTCATCGTTTCTCAGATCGTCCGCAGTCCCGGTATGTACTACGGCGACACGGTGGACAAGGCCGAGCAGCACACCTACACCGCGACGGTCATTCCGTACCGCGGCGCGTGGCTGGAATATGAAACCGATCAGCAGAACACCTTCTTTGTCCGCATCGACAAGAACCGCAAGCTGCCGATCACCTGCCTTATCCGTGCGCTGGGCGTGGAAACCGATGCGCAGATCAAGGAACTGTTCGGCGAGGATGACCGCATCCTTGCCACCATCGAGCGCGATCCCTGCAAGAGCCGCGAGGAAAGCCTGCTGGAGATCTACCGCCGCCTGCGTCCCGGCGAACCGCCCACAGTGGACAGCTCCGCCGCCTACCTCGACGCGCTGTTCTTCGACCCGCGCCGCTATGACGTTTCCCGCGTCGGCCGCTATAAGTTCAATAAGAAGATGGACATCTGGAGCCGCCTGAACGGACAGGAGATCGCCGAGCCGGTCGCTGACCCGCGCACCGGCGAGATCCTTGCCATGCCCGGCGACGTGCTCAACCGCGCTCAGGCGCAGGAGCTGTCCGCCCGCGGTGTCTGCGATGCCGTGATCACGGTCAACGGCAAGAACTGCAAGATCTTCTCGAACTACATGGTCGATATGAAGAACTTCGTCGACTTTGACCCGAAGGAATACGGCGTCAAGGAAAAGGTCTGCCGCAAGGTCCTCTTCGAGATGCTCGACACCGTCCCGGCCGACGGCTGGAAGGACGCCATCGAGGAGCGCTTGGACGACCTCATTCCCAAGCATATCACCCGCGACGATATTCTGGCTTCCATCAACTACCTCAACTGCGTCGCCTGCGGCGTCGGCACCACCGACGACATCGACCATCTCGGCAACCGCCGCCTGCGCTGCGTGGGCGAGCTGCTGCAGAACCAGTTCCGCATCGGCTTCTCCCGCATGGAGCGCGTCATCCGCGAGCGCATGACCGTGCAGGATCTGGATGCCGTTACCCCGCAGAGCCTGATCAACATCCGCCCCGTGACCGCGGTCATCAAGGAGTTCTTCGGCTCCTCCCCGCTGTCGCAGTTCATGGACCAGAACAACCCTCTGGCAGAGCTGACGCACAAGCGCCGTCTGTCGGCCCTTGGCCCCGGCGGCCTGAGCCGCGAGCGCGCCTCCTTCGACGTTCGAGACGTCCACTACAGCCATTACGGCCGTATGTGCCCGATCGAAACGCCTGAAGGCCCGAACATCGGCCTGATCAACTATCTGGCCAGCTATGCCCAGATCAATGAATACGGCTTCGTGGAAGCGCCCTTCCGCAAGGTCGAGAAGATCTACGATCACGAGACCGGCAAGTATGTCGGCTCCCGCGTGACCGATCAGGTGGACTACATGCCCGCCGACGTTGAGGATGACTACTACATCGCGCAGGCCGCAGAGCCGAAGGATGAAAACGGCTTCCTCATCAACAGCCGCATTACCTGCCGCCACCGCAATGAGATCCTGTCCGTCGACTGCGAAACGATCGACTACGTCGACGTTTCCCCGAAGATGATGACCTCCATTGCAACGGCGTTCATTCCCTTCCTCCAGAACGACGACGCGAACCGCGCGCTGATGGGCGCGAACATGCAGCGTCAGGCCGTGCCCCTGATGGTCACGGAGGCGCCGATCGTCGCCACCGGTATCGAGCAGAAGTGCGCCGTGGACTCCGAGGTCTGCATCAAGGCCGAGGGCGACGGCGTCGTGACCCGCGTTTCCGCGGATCTCATCACGGTTCGCTACGATAATGGCGAAGTGAAGGATTATTTCCTGACGAAGTTTGCCCGCTCCAATCAGGGCACCTGCATCAACCAGCGTCCGATCATCGAGGTCGGCGAGCGCGTGACGAAGGAACAGATCATCGCAGACGGCCCTGCCTGCTCTCAGGGCGAGATTGCGCTGGGCAAGAACGTGCTGATCGGCTTCGTGACCTGGGAGGGCTACAACTACGAGGATGCCATCCTGCTCAACGAGCGTCTGGTCCGCGAGGACGTGTTCACCTCCATCCACATCGAGGAGTACGAAACCGAAGCCCGCGATACCAAGCTCGGGCCGGAAGAGATCACCCGCGACATCCCGAACGTCGGCGAGGATACCCTCAAGGATCTCGACGATGACGGCGTCATCCGCATCGGCGCAGAGGTCAAGTCCGGCGATTATCTGGTCGGCAAGGTCACGCCCAAGGGCGAAACCGAACTGACCGCCGAGGAGCGCCTGCTCCGCGCGATCTTCGGCGAGAAGGCGCGCGAGGTGCGCGATACCTCTCTGAAGGTTCCCCACGGTGAGGCCGGCATCATTGTTGACGTCAAGGTCTTTACCCGCAAGAACGGCGATGAGCTGGCTCCGGGTGTCAACAAGGTCGTCCGCGTTTATATCGCGCAGAAGCGTAAGATCTCCGTCGGCGATAAGATGGCGGGTCGCCACGGCAATAAGGGCGTCGTTTCCCGTATCCTGCCGGAGGAGGATATGCCCTTCCTGCCGGATGGCACGCCGCTGCAGATAGTGCTTAACCCGCTGGGCGTTCCGAGCCGAATGAACATAGGTCAGGTACTTGAGCTGCACCTTGGCATGGCGGCAAAAACGCTGGGCTGGCACATTGCAACGCCTGTATTCGACGGCGCGAGCGAGCAGGATATAAAGGATCTGCTTGTTAAGGCCGGAAAGGATCCGGACGGTAAGACGGTGCTGTACGACGGCCGCACGGGCGAACCCTTTGAAAACAGGGTATCCGTCGGCTACATGTACTATTTGAAGCTGCATCACCTGGTAGACGATAAGATTCACGCCCGCTCCACCGGCCCGTACTCGCTGGTAACTCAGCAGCCGCTCGGCGGCAAGGCCCAGTTCGGCGGACAGCGCTTCGGCGAAATGGAAGTTTGGGCGCTGGAAGCCTACGGCGCGGCGAATACGCTGCAGGAGATACTGACCGTAAAGAGCGACGATATAGTGGGCCGCGTAAAGACCTACGAAGCCATAGTGAAGGGCGAAAACGTGCCCGAGCCCGGCGTACCGGAGTCCTTCAAGGTGCTTATCAAGGAGCTGCAGTCCCTCGGCCTTGACATAAAGGTGCTCAGCGACACCAACGAGGAGATTCAGATCGGCGAAATGATAGACGATGACGACACAACGCCTATCGACGTGAACATGAGCGGGCTTGAGGACGTGCCCGACATGGCGCCGATGGAGAACGACGATCGCTTCAGCGAATTTGATTTCAATGATGACGATGACGATGATTCGGACGCGGACTTCAGCGAGTTCGACGGCGAATAAAACGCGGATGAAGGGAGAGAAAAGCATTGTTCGAGCTGACAAATTTTGACGCTATACAGATTGGCCTTGCATCCCCGGAAAAAATAAGGGAATGGTCGCACGGAGAGGTCAAAAAACCCGAGACCATAAATTACCGCACGCTCAAACCGGAAGTTGACGGACTGTTCTGCGAACGCATATTCGGGCCGACCAAGGACTGGGAATGCCACTGCGGCAGATATAAGCGCGTGCGCTACAAGGGCGTGGTGTGCGACAAGTGCGGCGTTGAAGTTACCCGCGCAAAGGTGCGCCGCGAGCGCATGGGCCACATTGAGCTGGCCGCCCCCGTATCACACATATGGTATTTCAAGGGAATACCCTGCCGCATGAAGATGCTGCTGGACATGAGCCCGAGGAACCTTGAAAAAGTGCTGTACTTTGCGGCGTTTGTAGTTACCGATCCCGGCAACACACCGCTTCAGTATAAGCAGGTTCTCAGCGACAAGGAATACCGCGACGCGCAGAACGAATACGGCCCCAAGGCCTTCAAGGCCGGCATGGGCGCCGAAGCCATAAAGGAACTGCTCAAGGACCTTAACCTTGAGGAGCTTGAAAAGCAGCTTAAGGACGAGGTCAACTCCTCCTCCGGCCAGAAGCGCGCAAACGCCATAAAGAGGCTGGACGTTGTTGAATCCTTCCTTAAGAGCGGCAACAAGCCCGAATGGATAATACTGGACGCGGTGCCGGTAATTCCGCCGGAACTGAGGCCTATGGTTCAGCTGGACGGCGGCAGGTTCGCCACCAGCGACCTTAACGACCTTTACCGCAGGGTTATAAACAGAAATAACCGCCTTAAGAGGCTGCTTGAGCTGCACGCGCCGGACATTATAGTGCGCAACGAAAAGCGTATGCTTCAGGAAGCGGTGGACGCCCTTATCGATAACGGCCGCCGCGGGTGCCCCGTTACAGGCCCCGGCAACAGGCCGCTCAAGTCCCTTTCCGATATGCTTAGGGGTAAGCAGGGCCGCTTCAGGCAGAACCTGCTGGGCAAGCGCGTTGACTATTCCGGCCGAAGCGTTATAGTCGTAGGCCCTGAGCTGAAGATGTATCAGTGCGGTCTGCCCAAGGAAATGGCGCTGGAGCTGTTCAAGCCCTTCGTAATGAAGAAGCTTGTTGACGACGGCCTTGCGCACAACATAAAGAGCGCAAAGCGCATGGTGGAGCGCGTCCGTACAGAGGTATGGGACGAGCTGGAAGTGGTCATAAAAGAGCATCCCGTTATGCTCAACCGCGCGCCTACGCTGCACCGCCTTGGTATACAGGCGTTCGAGCCAATCCTTGTTGAAGGCCGCGCCATAAAGCTGCACCCGTTGGTATGTACCGCATTCAACGCGGACTTCGACGGCGACCAGATGGCCGTGCACGTTCCGCTCAGCGTTGAAGCGCAGGCGGAAGCAAGGTTCCTCATGCTTGCATCCAACAACATACTTAAGCCGCAGAGCGGCCAGCCTGTTGTGGAACCCACGCAGGACATGGTTCTGGGCTGCTACTACCTTACCCTGCAGCGCGACGGCGAAAAGGGCGAGGGCAAGGCCTTTGCCAGCGAGGATGAAGCCATAATGGCGTATCAGACGGGCGAATGCTCGCTGCATGCCAAGGTGAAAATCCGCATAGAGCGCGAATTTGAAGGCAAGAAGCTGAGAAAGGTTATAGACACCAGCATCGGCCGCGTTATATTCAACAACGCCATACCGCAGGACCTTGGCTTCGTTGAAAGGAACACTGCGGACGATATGTTCAAGCTTGAGGTCGATAAACTGGTCGTCAAGAAGGACATAGGTAAGATAATAGACAAGTGCTACCGCCGCTACGGCGCGGCCGAAACCAGCGAAATGCTGGACCGCATAAAGGCGATGGGCTTCCGTTATTCCACACTGGGCGGCATAACGATAGGCTTCCAGGACATAACCGTGCCGGAAGAGAAGAAGACCATACTGGCCGAGGCCGAGGTTGAGGTAAACAAGATAGACAGCCTGTACAGGAGCGGTTTCCTCAGCGATGCGGAAAGGCGTACCAACGTAATACACATTTGGGACGAGGCTACCAACAAGGTCACCAAGACCCTTATGGATTCGCTGGATCAATACAACCCGATATTCATGATGGCAAACTCCGGTGCCCGTGGTTCCACCAACCAGATCCGTCAGCTTGCCGGTATGCGCGGACTGATGGCCGACCCGAACGGCCAGATCATAGAAGTGCCTATACGTGCAAACTTCCGCGAAGGTCTTACGGTGCTTGAGTTCTTCATCAGCTCCCACGGCGCGCGTAAGGGCTTGGCCGATACGGCGCTGCGTACCGCGGACTCAGGCTATTTGACCAGGCGACTTGTTGACGTTTCTCAGGACGTTATAGTGCGCGAGGACGACTGCTTCGCCCTGCGCGGTGAAGCGCCCAAGGGCGTGAAGATAGAGGCCATAATGGACGGCAATAAGGTAGTTGAAAGCTTTGGCGACCGTATACTGGGCCGCTACAGCGTGAACGAGGTTGTTCATCCCGAAACGGGCGAGGTGCTTTGCCCCGCCAACAGCATGATAACCTACGACATCCGCAACAGGATAGTGGATGCGGGCATAAGGAGCATGGAGTGCAGGAGCGTATTCACCTGCCGCAGCGACCACGGCGTATGCACCAAGTGCTACGGCGCAAACCTGGCCACCGGCGGAGAGGTGAACATAGGCGAGGCGGTGGGCATAATTGCCGCGCAGGCCATAGGCGAGCCGGGCACCCAGCTGACCATGCGAAACTTCCATACCGGCGGCGTTGCAAGCGCAACGGATATTACCCAGGGTCTTCCCCGTGTAGTTGAAATATTCGAAGCACGTAAGCCGAAGGGCTTGGCAGTTATAAGCGAGATCGCCGGTAAGGTTGAAATAACCGAAGGCCAGCGCCGCGAAGCCACCATAACCGGCGACGACGGCGAAGCCGTGAAGTATCTTATCCCCTTCGGCGCCAAGCTGAAGGTGAAGAACGGCGACACGATAGAAGCGGGCGACGAACTGACCGACGGTTCCATCAACCCCAACGACATTCTGAAGATAAAGGGCGTAAAGGGCGTGCAGGCCTATATGCTCAAGGAAGTTCAGGATGTGTACCGTTCACAGGGCGTTGAGATAGCGGATAAGCACATTGAAGTAATTATCCGCCAGATGCTGCGCAAGGTGCAGATTGAGGACGCGGGCGATACGGATATGCTGCCGGGCGAGCTGGTGGATATATTCCGCTTCGAGCGCGAGAACGAGGAAATGGTGATGAAGGGCATGCAGCCCGCCGTTGCCAAGAGGAAGCTGCTTGGTATAACCAAGGCCGCCCTCGCAACCGATTCGTTCCTGAGCGCCGCATCCTTCCAGGAGACCACCAGGGTGCTGACCGAAGCCGCCATAAAGGGCAAGGTAGACCCGCTGGTAGGTTTGAAGGAAAACGTAATAATCGGCAAGCTGATACCCGCGGGCATAGGAATGAAACGCTACCGCAACGTGGAAGTGAAGCCCAAGAACGCCGAACAGTAATAAAAACAAACGCATATTTGGGCCGCGTGGGGCGCATAAGTTCCATTGCGGCCCAAAGCATAACCGCGTAAGGAGAACAGTATATGACCCAACCAAAGTATACAAACGCGGACTGTCCGCTTTACGGCAGCGAATATTGTGCGGCGCTGAACATGGAAAGCTGCGAAAAATGCACGGTGGATTGCACTGACGAGGAAAAGACCGCGCGCGTGAAGCAGGACCTTGCGGACATGGCCGCCCTGCTGCCGGAGGACGGCATGGCAAAGCTGTTTACCGGCGAAGAATGCGTGCTGTGCAAAGGCGAAAAGGGCAAAAGGGAATACTATGCCTTTTTCGACATGGGGCATCCCGGTGCGCGCAAGCACAGGGCGAAGGGGCTGCTGGGCCTGCTGAAAAAGGAGCCGCGCTTTGGCTCATTGCTTCCGGCGCAGGTTAGCTGCTGCAAAGAATGCAAGCAGCGCATTACCCGCCTGAGCTACGTTAAGGGGCTTATAATAGCCGCGTTTTTGCTAAGCGGCCTTATAGTGCTGAGCCTTAGGAGCGTGAACGAGCCGCTTATGGCTATTACGCACGGGCTGCCGTTTTATATATTCGCGGCGTGGGCAATAATAGGCATAGCGGTTGCGGAAATAGCCTACCGCGGCATGAAGCGCAGCTACGCAAAGCGGACGTATCTCAACGTGATGAATGCGCCGATGCTTGCGGAGCTGAAGGAGAAGGGCTGGTTTGAGCTGTTTGCCGAGCACGGC
>OHGW01001111.1_pt1 | contig 10737 bp, 10 predicted proteins | sample 1567821 | NCBI WGS metagenome assembly OHGW01 (sample SAMEA3879572, study PRJEB24766) | human gut metagenome | biome: human-associated habitat; feature: feces | place: USA | collected 1985/1987 | reverse complement strand
TGTTAACTCAGCGATTCTTTCTGTTAAGATAGCTACCTGAACTTCTGGAGAACCTGTGTCTCCTGGCTTTCTTCCATAAGTAGCAATGATTTCTGCTTTCTTTTCCTTAGATATCATGTCTAAATCCTCCTAAATATTAATCTCCTGCCACTAAGCTTCAGGTCGGAGTGTCCTACAGCTGGGTGACGGCTCATACTTGATTATTTTAACACAGGCATTAAACCTTTGCAAGTATTAATTATCCAATAAGAAACATATTTCTTGCAAAATCCGAATCTGCCGCAATCTGTCTCTTCAACCCTTCTACATCTTCAAACTTCATCTCTGGTCTTATAAAATGTATGAATTCAACATCAACCTTCTTGCCATACACATCCTTGTCAAAATCAAAAAGAAATGTCTCAACACTTATCTCCGGTGCATCACTTACTGTAGGCTTAGTTCCTAAGTTAGTAACCCCGTAGAATTTTTCACCATCTATAGTCGTCTGGGTAGCATATACTCCATTAGGTGGCAGGAGCTTATACTCCGTCGGATATATGTTAATAGTAGGGAAATCAAGCTTCCGTCCAAGCTGGTTTCCTATCGAAACCACACCTGTAACATTAAACGGTCTGTTAAGAAGAACATTTACCGTTTCCATATGGCCAACCTTTAATTCTTCTCTTATATATGTACTGCTGATTTCCTTATCCTGATATTTTTCCTTTTCAACAATAATAGTTGTAAAACCAAGTTCTTTTCCTGCTTCCACAAGCATTGCTGCATCACCTGCCCTGTCTTTTCCAAAACGGTAATCAGTACCTACAACAACATACTTTGCATGCAGCTTATCAATAAGAATCCTGCATATAAAATCTTCAGGTTCCATATGCATGAATTCATCTGTAAACGGATATTCAATCTCAACATCTATACCAAAATTCTCACACAGTCTGCGTCTTTCACTGCTTGTAGATATAAAATGCTGATACTTCTGTGGACATATTGAAAGCGGCAGGCTGTCAAATGTAAACAAAACTGCAAGCAGATTCTCCTCATCCGCTTTCTTCCTTACAATCTCAATAAGCTTCTGATGTCCTGTATGAATTCCATCGAACTTTCCTAATGTAACTGCACTTTTCTTATTTAATTGAAAATCATCTGTTCCATGAATGTATTCCAAAGATGATCACGCCCCTTTACTTGTTGTCTTCGTAAAATATCTTAACCGGATAAAGCACTTCATCTCGAAATTCATATACGCCGATAAAGCATTTATCAGAATCATACACTCTGTATTTCTCGTTATCATTGATTGCAGCATCTGCAGGTATCTGTTCTCTTGACAGCTTATTGCCATTGTGAAGATACCGGCTGTATTCTTCTGCAAATGTTATCTCCTGATAATCACTGAATATCTTATCTATGCCAGTTATCCTGTCTTCTATTTCACCCTTTAACACAAGAGCCGATATCTGGTTAAGTGTAAGTGTATCATCAAGCATGAATTCACCTACCCGCGTTCTTGTAAGCTTCATCATACATGCTCCACACCCAAGCTTCTTACCTATATCATCACATAATGACCTGATATAAGTCCCCTTCGAGCAGTCAACAGTAATAGTAACTGTTTTCTGTTTATCCGAAAGATTGATATCATTCACCCTTAATGTATTAATATGGACAGTTCTTGGTTTTCTTTCAATCTCAATACCTTTTCTTGCAAGCTCATAAAGCTTCTGTCCATTATACTTTAAAGCTGAATACATAGGCGGTATCTGCTCATACTCACCTATGAATTCATTACATGCTTTAAGGACATCCACTTCACTCACATTAACCTCTGACTGGGCAACAATTTTCCCTGATATATCAAGAGTATCTGTCGTTGTGCCAAGAAGCATTACAGCCTCATAAGTCTTTCCCCAGTCAGTTATAAGGTCACACAGCTTTGTAGCCTTACCGATACACACAGGAAGCACCCCGACCGCATCAGGGTCAAGTGTGCCTGTGTGACCAATTTTTTTAGTTTTAAGTATTCCTCGAAGCTTTGCAACTACATCATGAGATGTAAATCCCTGCTCCTTATATACATTTAAAACACCATTCATGCATTATCCTCATTATACTGCTGCTCAATCATTTCGCCAATCTTATTAACGATACTGTGGACATTGCCCTTAGCAGAGAATCCTGCTGCCCTCACATGTCCTCCACCGCCAAATGCTGTGGCAATTCTTGCAACATCAATCATTTTCTTTGAACGAAGACTTACTTTGTATTCGTCCTTATCTGTTTCATAAAGGAATATAGCCACTTCAACTCCGTCTGTTAAGCGTAACTGCTCAATAATTCCACCAAGTTCTTTGCCAGTGACACCATAGAAATTCATTTCTTCAATAGATACACTTGAAAATATACATCTGCCATCATAAAACAACACACTTTCAAGCAAAGCTCTTCCAAGAATCTGGTTCTGGATATAACTCTTCTTATAAAAGCTGTTATCGATAATGTCAGAATAATCAATTCCCATCTCCATCATCTTTCCAGCTATATCCATTGTCCTTCTTGATGTACAGCTGTACTTAAACACACCTGTATCATGGATTATTCCTGTATATATGCACTCTGCAACATTTTTATCGACCTTATCCTCGTCAAATGTTGTATAGAGAACTTCACATGCCGAACTTGACTGTGGCTCTACATAATTAACATCAGCAAATGAATTATTGCTTATATGATGATCTATGCAGATAGTCTTATCAGCATTTTCAAAGCAGCTCATAAATGGTTCAATTCTATCCATTGAACTGCAGTCAAGTACTACGAATAAATCAAAATGCTTATCCTCGGCCTCATACTTAATATCATTAATACCAGATAAATAATCAAATTCATCTGACGGCTTTTCAAGATAAACAGTAACCTCGCACTCAGGAAGATTCTTCCTGATATAATTATATAAACCTAATGTTGAACCAACACAGTCACCATCAGGACGGATATGTCCTGTGATACCTATAACCTTTGCATGTCCGATTTCTTCAATAATATTCATGACTAACCTCTTTATTCTGTCTCGTCTTCAACCTCAACGTGCATCTTATTATCATGTTCTGTAACTTCATCAATAAGCTTAGACATATTAATACCATACTCAATTGACTGATCAAGAATGAATCTTATTTCAGGAGTATTTCTTAAATTGACAGTTCTTGCAAGCTGTCTTCTTATATATCCTTCTGCACTCTTAAGACCTGTAATCGTATCCCTCTGTGACTTTTCATCACCAAGAACACTTATATATGCCTTACATGTCTTAAGGTCAGGAGCGACCTCAACCGCTACAACCGAAGTCATAGGGTTGATTCTAGGGTCTTTAATCTCACTTCTGATTATATTACTTAATTCTTTCAATACCTCGCCGTTAATACGGGTATTCTTTACACTATTTTTACGCATATATTCTCCAAATAAAAACTAAATCCTATCTTGGCACTTCAACCATGATATGTGCTTCAATCATATCCTCTGGCTGGATATCATTGAACTTTTCAAATACCATACCACACTCAGTACCTGCCTTGATTTCCTTAACCTCATCCTTGAAGTGCTTAAGAGATGCGATAGGTCCTTCATAAACCTTCTCGCTTCCTCTTGTTATACGGACAACAGAATCTCTTGTAATTCTTCCCTCTTCAACGATACAGCCGGCAATATTACCAACTCCTGAAGCCTTGAATATCTGCATGATTCTTGCATGACCGATAATCTTTTCTTCATAAATAGGCTCAAGCATACCCTTAAGGGCTGCCTCAACATCTTCAATAGCATTGTAGATAACGCTGTAAAGTCTTAAATCGACCTTTTCCCTCTCTGCAACAATTCTTGCCTGATTATCAGGCTTAACGTTAAATGCAATGATGATAGCATTAGAAGCTGATGCAAGTACTACATCGGATTCATTAACATTACCAACACCACCATGAATTACCTTAACAACAACCTCATCATTAGAAAGTCTTACAAGACTTGACTTAACAGCCTCAACAGAACCCTGTACATCAGCCTTGATGATAATATTAAGTTCCTTCATATTACCAGCCTGAATCTGTTCAAAGAGTGCATCAAGAGATACCTTATGCTTAGTATCATCAAGAAGCTTCTTTCTTCCCTCGCTGATAAATGTCTCTGCTGTACTTCTTGCTTCCTTCTCTGAATCAGCAGCCATAATGATTTCACCTGCATTAGGAACATCATTAAGACCAAGAATCTCAACCGGAGTAGATGGTCCGGCAACCTTTACTCTGTTACCCTTATCATCAATCATGGCTCTTATCTTACCATAGCAAGAACCTGCTGATACAGCATCTCCCACATGAAGAGTACCCTTCTGTACAAGGATAGATGCTACAGGACCACGTCCCTTATCAAGCTCAGCCTCAATAACAATACCTCTTGCCTTTCTGTCAGGGTTAGCCTTAAGTTCATTAACCTCTGCTGTAAGAAGAATCATATCAAGAAGCTCATCAATACCCTGCTTAGTATGTGCTGATACCGGAACAAATGTAGTAGAACCGCCCCAGTCTTCTGCAATAAGACCATACTCAGTAAGCTCCTGCTTAACCTTCTCGATATTAGCATTAGGCTTATCAATCTTATTGACAGCAACAATAATCTCAACACCTGCTGCCTTTGCATGGTTAATAGCTTCAATTGTCTGTGGCATTACACCATCATCTGCAGCTACAACAAGAATAGCAATATCTGTAGCCTGAGCACCACGCATTCTCATAGCTGTAAATGCTTCATGACCCGGAGTATCAAGGAATGTAATAAGATTACCATTTACATTTACCTGGTAAGCACCTATCTTCTGTGTGATTCCGCCTGACTCCTTAGCTGTCACATGAGTTTCTCTGATTGCATCAAGTAATGAAGTCTTACCATGATCAACGTGTCCCATAACGCAGACAACTGGTGGTCTTGGAACAAGCTTATCCTCTGGTTCTTCATCTTCCTTAAGAAGTTCTGCAATAACATCAACCTTCTCTTCATGCTCACATATACAGTTGAACTCGAGAGCAATCTCTTCTGCTGCATCGTAATCTATCTCTTCGTTAATAGTAACAACCTTACCCTGTAAGAACAACTTCTTAACAAGTGCTGCAGGAGCTACCTTCATCTTATCTGCAAGTTCCTTGATAGTAAGAGTATCTGGAAGAACAAGCTGCTTGATTGTCTCTTCTTCCTTTTCCTTCTTCTCAGGCTTTGTCATAGGCTTCTTATCAAATCTGCTGTTAGCGAACTTAAGATTTTCCTTAGCCTCATTATCTCTCTTTCTGTCATTCTTCTTGCTGTCTATTCTTGAATCATGTCTTCTTGAATCTGGCTTAGCTGAAAAATCAAACTCTTCCTTAGGTGCAGAATCTCTTCTGTCATTATTTCTTCTCTGACCTCCGTTAAATCCTCCACGGTTCTGGTCATTATCCTTTCTGAAGCCGCCATTTCCAGACTTTCTATAACCGCCATTATTATCACGATTACCATAACCACCATTGTTATTACGGTCATTATTTCTGTAACCGCCATTATTATCACGGTTGCCATAACCGCCATTGTTGTTGCGGTCATTGTTTCTATAGCCGCCATTGTTACGGTCATTATTTCTGTAACCATTATTATCACGGTTACCGTAGCCGCCATTGTTATTACGGTCGTTATTCCTGTAGCCGCCATTGTTATCACGGTTGCCATAACCACCGTTATTATTACGGTCATTATTTCTGTAACCGTTATTACCTCGGTCGTTGTTTCTATAACCGCCGTTATTATCACGGTCATTATTTCTATAACCGCCATTATTACGGTCATTATTTCTGTAGCCGCCGTTGTTATCGCGCTGTCCGTCTCTGTTATTATTATCTCTTCTAGAATTCTTATCCCTTGAACTGTTCTGTGGGAAATATACCTGTGAGATATGCTTCTTATCATCAGCATTACCAGACTTATTCTGTGTTCCCTGCTGTGGCTGCTTTGGAGTCTGATTCTGCTGTCTGTTGTCCCTGTTATCATTCTTTACAGGCTGTGACTGCTTTGCTGGCTGTGCTGCCGGCTTATTCTCAACCTTAGGTGCAGGAGCAAACTTCTTTCTCACACTTGAAATTTCTGCATCTGTAAGTCCGCTTACAGACTTATAAGTCTTCTCGCTGTTGCTAAGCATATCAGTAATATCCTTAGATGTTATATTTAATTCTTTTGCCAATTCATGTACTCTCATATTTGCCATTTAACCTCTTTTCCAAATAACAGCACTGCTGTTATTCTAAACCCTGTTCAAAATATTTTTCTATGGTCTTTGCAAATCCTTCATCAAGGACTGCCAGTGATGCGCGGAATTCCTTTCCTATCGCGTGGCCAACACTCACCTTGTCACTAAAAAAATGTATCGGAACCTTGTAATAAGTACACATATTTGTAAACATTTTCTTAGTATTATCTGAAGAATCATCTGCAACAATAACTGTGTATGCCTTTCCGGTTTTAACAGCCTTCTCTGTTGAAAACTCTCCGCTTGCAACCTTTCCGGCTTTCTGCGCAAGTCCAATCATATTAAGGATTTTCTGTTTATTTTCCAATATTATTCAGCTCCTTTGCTAACTCATCATAGACAGCAGAATCTACTGCCATCTTAAATGACCTTTCAAGTCCCTTATTCTTAAATGCTTTAGACAGGCAGTCTTCATTCGCACATATATAAGCCCCTCTGCCATTCTTCCTGCCTGTAGCATCTATAACAATTGATTCATCCTGTGTCTTCAGAATACGGATTAAGTCCTTCTTATCCTTCATCTGACCGCAGCCAATACACTGTCTTTGTGGAATCTTCTTTACTGTAGCCACTATGCATCACTCCTAATAATTATTCTTCATCAAGGCTTATTTCAGATGGTTCAACATACTCTTCTTCTAAGTTTTCTTCTTCTGTATGTTCTTCAGGTTCAGCCTCGCTCTTAATATCAATTCCATATCCTGTAAGCTTTGCAGCAAGTCTTACATTCTGTCCCTGCTTACCAATTGCTAAAGAAAGCTGCTGCTCAGAAACAACAATCTTAGCTTTCTTCTCTTCATCATCAGCTACTGCTGAAACAACCTTTGCAGGGCTTAATGCGTTAACAATAAGCTGTGCTGAATTGCTGTCCCATTCAATGATATCTATCTGCTCATTGCCAAGCTCATTAACAATAGCTTTAACTCTTGCACCGTTAATACCGACACATGCACCTACAGGATCTACATTTGCAACATTAGCTCTTACTGCCATCTTAGTTCTTGAGCCGGCTTCTCTTGCAATACCCATGATTTCAACAACGCCGTCTTTAATCTCTGTAACTTCTTCTTCAAAAAGCTTCTTAACAAGCTCCTGTGACTTTCTTGAAACTCTTACAACAGGGCCACCCTTTTCTCTGTTAATTACATCAACAACATATAACTTAATTCTGTCGCCTGGTGCAAACTTCTTATCCTTGAACTTGTCATCAGCCTTAAGAACTGTCTGGAGTCTTCCAAGATCAATTGTAAGATCACCATTGTCAGCAACTCTCTGCACAATACCTGTAATAAGTTCCTTCTCCTTAGAATGATACTCATTATAAAGAGCATTCTTTTCCTGCTCTCTGATAGTCTGCACAATAGTATTCTTAGCATTCTTGGCAGCCTTTCTTGAGAACTCCTCAGACTTTACTTCAACAGTAATAACATCACCAAGCTGGCAGTCAGGCTTAATCTTTCTGGCATCTTCTAATGCAATATCAGTACCTGATACATATTTTTCTTTCTTATTCTCTCTGTTCTCTGGAACAATAACTTCCTCAACAACAGTTCTGTCAGAATAAATGTGGAAATCGCCTGTTCTTCTGTCTAACTCAACACGACCATTATCAGCCTTATCAAACTCAGCCTTGTACTCATCCATAAGAGATTTCTCGATAGCTGCAAACATAATCTCTTTATCGATTCCATTCTCCTTCTCAAGAGCATCAAGTGCCATAATTAATTCCTTATTCATTGCTTTTAATTTCCTCCAAAAATATATTATACTTCATCTACAAATGCCCATCTGATCATAGCCAGATTACTTCTGTCAAATGTTTTAGTTACATCATCAATACTGATTGTTACCGTATCTTTATCATATTCCTTAAGAACCCCGGAATATTCCTTAGATTTATCAACAGGACTGAATAATTTAATCTCAATCATTCTGCCAATACTCTTTTCATAATCCTTCTCTTTCTTAAGAGGTCTTGTAAGACCCGGAGAACTCACCTCAAATATATACTGGTCATCAATGTAATTCTCCCTGTCCAGTATCTCATTGAAAGCTCTGCTCACATTCTGGCAGTCATCAATAGTAACTCCGCCTTCTTTGTCAATGTAGACACGCAGATACCAGTCGCTGCCTTCTTTCACGTAGTCAACATCAAAAAGTTCCACGCCGTTAGCTTCAACAACCGGCTGTATAAGTTCTGTTGTCTTAGCTTCATAGCTTTCTCTTTTTCCCATGCAGTACTCACCCTTTCTAAAAGTATTCAGTTTTCTTATATATGAACGAAAGAGTGGACATCTCTGCCCACTCTTTCCGTATCACATATAGTAGCTTGTAGGGGAATCGAACCCCTGATTCCGCCGTGAGAGGGCGACGTCTTAGCCTCTTGACCAACAAGCCATAGCTTTCGTTGTCTTGCAGTTGTGTACCGCAGCAACAATGATATCTTAACTCAATTATCGTAATCCGTCAAGCACTTTTTTGAATTTTTTTAAAAAAACTTTTTTTCACGTTTTTTCCGTCTATTCAAAGGTTTTCTTGTCATTTGCGACTTGCTTATGTTATCATATTCCTGATAATAAAGTCAAGAAGAAAATCTGGAAAATTAAGTCCAGCTAATAAATGTCAATAGTTAAATGAGAAAAAAATTATTTTGTTTTTTGACTAAAAAAGGCGGACTTTCCCCTTGGTGAAAATATCGTTTTTTGAAAGATATTGATTCATTGGGTTCATAGTATTTTATGCAGCTATGTCGCATTTAGCAGCATTGTATTGTTTGATATGCTCCTGAGGAGCAATGATTTTGAATGGTTTATTGTCTCTGAGTATTGCAAATATCATATTGCATACCTTATGTGAAACAGCTCCCATTGCTACGAGCTTTGGTTTTGAGTCACATTTTTTGAGGTAGTACTCACGAAGAACTGGATTTTTAGCTTCTCTATTACGGGAGATACTGATGCTTTGTAAGGTTAACGTGTGAATCACACGTCTAGCTATGGCAGAACCACGCTTAGACATTTGAACCTTGGTGCCTTCAAATTTACCGGATTGCTTTACTGCTGGATCAAGACCAAAATAAGCGAAAAGTTGTTTGGGCTTTGAAAATGCTGAAAAGTCACCGATCTCACCCATAATGGATACAGCAGACAAGAAACCAGCACCTTTGAAAGTTTCAATCAAATGAATCTGCTTGACAAAGTCAGAATCTTCATTAGCATCAACAAGCTCGTGGAGTGATTCAAGAATGCTGTTGATTTCTTCATCATATTTACGTATGAAGCTGATATAAAGGCGAATACGCTTGATGTTGCTGTCTACGATGTAACCAAACTGATTTGCATCAGTTGCCGCCTGAATTATGGCATTATACTTATTTTGAGCATATGTAAGCCCAAATCGAGCTGTGGATTTGATGATATCAATAATCTCTTGCTTGTCTGCTTTAAGAAAAGCTGATGGAGAGGTATAAGTCTCCAATAATGTAAGAGAAGTGTTGATAGTAACCTTGGAAAAGATGCCAAGATACTGTGGAAACGCCATGCGTAATTCACCCTGAAGCTTATTCACATAGGCACTGCGATTATCCATTAAATCGTAGTATTCACGGCATAGGTTACGGCAGTTTAGAGCAAGATCTGAAGGCATAAGTGAAACCTTTAAATCAGGTTTCAAACCAACCAAAGCAGCTTTTTTAGAATCAAAACGATCATTATGTACTTTTCGTATATTGATATTTGTGCTATTCTTAGTGATGATAGGATTAATAACCGAGCAGTTAAAACCCTTATCACGAAGATAGCAGAAGAGTGGGTAATGATAAATTCCCGTGGATTCGAGGAAAATGCGACTTTCCAAAGAATACAACTCTTCTGCTTCTTTTATTTTAGAAACAGCGGTTGTAAGGGAATCAATACTGTTATGTAGGATTTTGTAAGGTTTTCCTACGAATTGTTGGTTTGGAAGTGCTATAGACATCCATGAGAAATCAGCACCGACATCAATACCAACAGAGATGAATAGTTCATCAAGATTAAAAATAACTTTGTTTGACATGAGCAATAGCCCCTTTCTGATAGGAATCCATTTCCAATCTGGCAGGTACACAACCTAGCGTGTTATTCGGGTATGGCCTTCAGGCTCCCAACCAGCTAAAACATAAAACCCTGTCGAATGGACTAATTGACTTTATTGCAGGTATCAGTCACAGAAGTGACTTCCCAAGGAGGTGAACATTCTTTGTCCTATCCTAAGAGATGATACCTTATGTTTTATCTGGTGTCTATCAGGAACCGTCAGACATGATCATTATTACGGATAACATCTGATGAAGGAAGAATCCCTTCTTCTGTTATCTGATTTATAGAAACTTATTAACCAAGTAGTCTTGATTGACTACATCATTATTATACTAGGAGAAA
>OHGW01001097.1_pt1 | contig 10832 bp, 8 predicted proteins | sample 1567821 | NCBI WGS metagenome assembly OHGW01 (sample SAMEA3879572, study PRJEB24766) | human gut metagenome | biome: human-associated habitat; feature: feces | place: USA | collected 1985/1987 | reverse complement strand
GGCGGACAAGCCGGAGTACCGGAAAATCGGTTTGACCTACGCGCGGCTGCGCTTTACGACCGAGTCGGCGGAGGAGTGCGTGCGCGTGCTGCGGGCCTACAAGGGGCGGGAGGAATACACGCCCAAGGACATCACGCGCGGGCTTTTCTACCGCGGCGTGGAGTAAAAATGAAAACGAAACGTAGTTTTTCTGCGTGATATTACGATTTGTATTGAAAAGAGGACTGAGATCATGCCGCATATCGTGCTGGCTTCCAAGTCGCCGCGCCGCCATGAGCTGCTGCGGCGCATGGGCATCACCGATTTTTCCGTGGTCGTTCCCGACGTGGAGGAGACCTATCCCGAGGGGCTTGCGCCGCAGGAGATCGTCGCGCACATCGCGCGCCTGAAATCCGATGCGGCGGCGCCGCTGGTCGGGCCGGAGGATATTCTCATCACGGCGGACACGATGGTGTTTTTGGAGAACGACCGGCTCGGCAAGCCGCGTGACGAGGCGGACGCGCTGCGGATGCTCACGGAGCTGGCGGGAAACCGCCACACGGTCTGCACGGGCGTGAGCGTTCGCCGCGGCGCGCAGGAGCGCCGCCGTCAGGCGAAGGAGATGCGTGAAAAGCGCAATGAGTATTTCCGTCAGGCTGCAATTCAGGCGGCCATTGACCGCCGGAACGGAAAGAAGTAAGAAATGATGGCAAGAATCGGCATTTTCGGCGGCAGCTTCAATCCGCCGCATCTGGGACATCTGCTCGCGCTGCGGGAGTTTCAGGAAAAACTGAATCTGGACGAACTGCTGGTCATCCCCGCAGGCGACCCGCCGCACAAGGCGCTCAGCGCCAATTCGCCGGACGCGGAGCTGCGCTTCGTGCTGACGGAGCTGGCCTGCGTCGACATTCCGAAGTGCTGCGTCAGCGATATGGAACTGCGCCGCGAGGGCAAGAGCTACACGGCCGACACGGTGCTGGCGCTGCGCGGCCGCTATCCGGCCGACGAGCTGTTCCTGCTGATGGGGACGGATATGTTTCTCTCCTTTGAGAAGTGGTATAGCCCGGAGGTCATCGCGAAGGAAGCAACGCTCGTTGTCGCACACCGTGCGGAGGACGACCGCAGCGCGCTGGAGGAGCAGGCACGCAGGCTGCGCGAGCGCTTCGGTGCAAAGGTTGTCTGGCTGGAAAACGCCTTCTTGCCTTATTCCTCCACCTCGGTTCGTGCCATGCTGGCCTTCGGCTGCGGGAAGGACTATCTCGCGCCAATGGTATATGAGGAGATCTGCCAGCGCAGACTGTACTATGTCGGCCACGATCTGAAGAACCTTCCCTTTGAAGAACTGTCGCGGGTCAGCCTGAGCCTGCACAATCCAAAGCGCGTGCCGCACGCGCAGGGGTGCAGCCGGACGGCGGAAACACTGGCCGAGCGCTTCGGCGCGGACCCGGATGCCGCGCTGCGCGCGGGGATCCTGCACGACGTGACCAAGGCACTTCTGCCGCAGGAACAGTTGAAATTGTGCGAAGAATGTGGTATGCTGTACAGTGATTTCGAGGGAAAGAACGGAAAACTCCTTCATGCGAAAACCGGCGCGGCGGTTGCGGCGCGGGTGTTCGGAGAAAGCAGGGAGGTCTGTGAGGCGATCCGGTGGCATACGACCGGCCGCGCAAACATGACGACTCTGGAAAAAATCATCTATCTGGCGGACTACATGGAGCCGAACCGCGATTTCCCCGGCGTGGAAAAGCTGCGTGAGGCTGCGGAAACAAGTTTGGATGCAGCCATGATTCTCGGACTGGAGATGTCCATCGCGCAGCTTCGCGGGCGCGGCAGGAGCATTGATCCGAATTCACAGGCCGCTTTGGATTTCTTTCAAGAAAGGACAAAAGAGAAATGAAGATTTTCGGCAACAGCAGCCGCAGGCGCCGCGACGCTGCGCCGCAGCGCCGGCAGGAAGCGCAGAATCCGCCTCCCGCTGCCCGGCAGAATCCTTCCTCCGGCGGCAAAAAGTCCGGCGGTCTGACCGGCAGAACAAAGGGCCTGATCCTGCTGACCTGTTCGATCTGCCTGTTCTTGGGTGTAAGTGTGATGTGTGTTGCTTGTATGTTTAGCGCAATCGGAGCACCAAAGAAAGGCCCAAATAGCCCGCGGACGCAGGTCGGCACGGACCCCAGTCAGGCGAGCATCCCGCAGGACGAGAATAACGACACCGTCGCGAACACGGACGACGGCGTGTTCAATATCCTCATCTGCGGCACGGACGGCGACGGCGGCCGGACGGATACCATCATCGTGGCCAATCTGGACACGGGGGCAAACACCGTTTCGCTGATGAGCATCCCGCGCGATACCTATATCTATGGCAACTACTATCTGCCCAAGATCAACTCCGTTTATGGCTCAGCCGGCATGGGCGAGAAGGGAATTCAGGCTCTGCGCGACAAGATCGGCAACACCTTCGGCATATGGACGGACGGCTATGTAATGGTTGATCTGGAGGCTTTTGAGAAGATTGTCGATATGGTCGGCGGCGTTTATGTCGAAGTGCCGATGAACATGAACTATGACGACCCGGCGCAGGATCTGTATATCCATCTGCAAAAGGGCTGGCAGACGCTTGACGGCGCGCATGCGATCCAGCTCTGCCGCTACCGCTACGGTTACGCCACGGCTGACATCCGCCGCACGGAGGTGCAGCAGGATTTTCTGAAGGCGCTGGCAAAAAAATGCGTGGAAACGATCTCCCTTTCCCAGATTCCACAGTATGCAAAGATCTTCTCGGAGTATGTCCGCACCGACCTTACCATCGGCAACATCATCTATTTTGCCCGCCGACTGACACAGTGCAATTTTGACGATATGTATACCGTCACACTGCCCGGTGAGGGCGTGAGCGTGAACGGCGGCGACTACTATGAGCTCTATCCCAATGCGACGCTCAAAATTCTGAACGAACATTTTATCCCGGATAAGAATAACCCCCTGACCATCTATGACCTGAGCATCCGACAGGTGACCAGCAGCTCTTCCACCGAGCCGGAGGAGACTACCAGAAGAACGGAGCCTGCGGAAACGACCGAGCCGCCGGAAACAACGGAACCGACGGAATCCACGGAAAAGACGGAACCGACGAAGCCTTCGGAGTCGGAGAAGCCCACAAAACCGACCACACCCTCGGAGTCTTCCGATCAGACGGAACCGACGGAGCCCTCCGACTCCTCGGATGCGCCGGAGCCGACGGAAACCGAGCCGACCGAGCCGTCCTCGGAACCTGAACCGGGGCCCTCGGATGAGCCGGGACCGCACGGCTGACAGAAAGGAGAAAACCTTATGGAATATACCCCCAAACAGATCGCTCTGCGGGCGGCCAAGGCGCTTGACGACAGAAAAGGCCTCGATATCCGCCTGCTGGAAGTTGGAGATGTGACGAGTATCGCGGATTATTTTCTGATCTGCACCGGCACATCCAATACGCATGTTAAAACGCTGTGCGATGCGGCGGAAGCCGCCGTCGAGGAGATGGGCGAGCCGCTCCTGCACCGCGAGGGTCACCGCGGCGGCACTTGGGTGCTGCTGGATTTCGGCTGTGTGGTGGTTCATGTCTTTACCAACGAGACCCGTGAATTCTATGATCTGGAGCGCCTCTGGAACGACGCACAGCAGGTCCCGATGACCTTTGAGGAGGAAGCAAAGTGAAATACGATTTTACGGCCATTGAAAACAAATGGCACAAGATCTGGGCGGATCAGCAGCTTTATAAGGCGGAAACCGGCTCGGATAAAAAGAAGTTTTACGCACTGGTCGAGTTCCCGTATCCCTCCGGCGCCGGCCTGCATGTCGGCCATGCCCGCCCGTATACCGCGATGGACGTGATCGCACGCAAACATCGGATGCAGGGAGAGAACGTTCTGTTCCCCATGGGCTACGACGCCTTCGGCCTGCCGACGGAAAACTATGCGATCAAGAACCACATCCATCCGGCGATCGTCACGGAGAACAACATCAGGACCTTCCGCGGCCAGCTTCAGGCGCTGGGCTACAGCTTTGACTGGGATCGCGAGATCAACACCACCGATCCGAAATATTACAAGTGGACGCAGTGGATCTTCCTCCAGCTCTATAAGAACGGCCTTGCCTACAAGGCCAAGATGCCGGTCAACTGGTGCACCTCCTGCAAATGCGTGCTTGCCAACGAGGAGGTCGTGGAAAATGTCTGCGAGCGCTGCGGCAGCCCGGTCGTCCGCAAGGAGAAGAGCCAGTGGATGCTCCGCATCACGAAATACGCCCAGCGTCTGCTGGACGATCTGGACGACGTGGACTACATCGAGCGCGTGAAGATCCAGCAGCGCAACTGGATCGGCCGCTCCACCGGCGCGGAGGTGCGCTTCGGCAGCACGCTGGGCGATGATGTCGTGGTCTACACGACCCGCCCGGACACGCTCTTCGGCGCGACGTACATGGTCCTTTCCCCGGAGCACGCACTGGTGGAGAAGTGGATGGACCGTCTGGAAAATGCTGACGAGGTCAAGGAATATCAGAAGGCAGCGGCGGCGAAGTCCGATTTTGAGCGCACCGAGCTTTCCAAGGAAAAGACCGGCGTGCAGCTCCGCGGCGTGAAGGGTATCAACCCTGTCAACGGCAAGGAGATCCCCATCTTTATCTCCGACTATGTCCTTGCGACCTATGGTACCGGCGCGATCATGGCCGTTCCGGCGCATGACGAACGCGACTGGGACTTTGCCAAGAAGTTCGGCTGTGAGATCATTGAGGTCGTCAAGGGCGGCAACGTGCAGGAAGCAGCCTTCACCGACTGTGCAACCGGCGTGATGGTCAATTCCGGCTTCCTCGACGGCATGAGCGTCGAAGAGGCGAAGAAGGCGATCGTCGCCTATCTGGAGGAGAAAAAGCTCGGCGAGGCGAAGGTCAACTTCAAGCTGCGCGACTGGGTCTTCTCCCGTCAGCGCTACTGGGGCGAGCCGATCCCCATTGTCCACTGCCCGAAGTGCGGTACCGTTCCGCTGGACGAAAAGGACCTGCCGCTGATTCTGCCGGAGGTCGAGAGCTATGAGCCGACCGACGACGGCCATTCTCCTCTTGCGAACATCCCCGAATGGGTGAATACCACTTGCCCGTGCTGCGGCGGATCGGCCAAGCGCGAAACGGATACCATGCCCCAGTGGGCAGGCTCCTCGTGGTATTACCTGCGCTATATGGATCCGCACAATGACAAGGCGCTGGCCAGCCCGGAAGCCCTGAAATACTGGAGCCCCGTGGACTGGTACAACGGCGGTATGGAGCACACCACGCTGCATCTGCTCTATTCCCGTTTCTGGCACAAGTTCCTCTTTGATATCGGCATTGTGCCGACGAAGGAGCCCTATGCCAAGCGCACGAGCCACGGCATGATCCTCGGCGAGGGCGGCATCAAGATGTCCAAGTCTCGCGGCAACGTCATCAATCCGACGGACGTCATCCGGGAATTCGGCGCGGACACGATGCGCACTTATATCATCTTCATCGGCGACTTTGAGAAGGCGGCGACGTGGGCGACCAACGCGGTCAAGGGATGCAAGCGCTTCCTCGACAAGGTCTGGAATCTCGCCGAAACCGTGACCGATCACGAGACGGCGTATTCCAAGAAGAACGAGGCCATCCTCCACAAGACCATCCGTAAGGTCACATCCGACATCGACGCGCTCAAGGGCAACACCGCGCTTGCCGCACTGATGACGCTGACGTCCACCCTGACGGACAATGGCTGCAACGCTGCCGAGCTCAAGACGCTTTTGCAGCTGCTCAGCCCCTTTGCACCGCATATCTGCGACGAGATCTGGCAGCTCCATGGCTTCGAGGGCATCTGCTCCGTTTCTTCCTGGCCGACCTATGACGAGGAGAAGTGCAAGGATTCCGAGATCGACATGGCCGTGCAGGTCAACGGCAAGCTCCGCGGCACCATTCATGTTGCGGCGGATCTGGACAACGAAACGGTCATCGCCGCGGCGACGGCGGACGAGAAGATCGCACGCTTCCTGGAAAAACAGGGTGGCTCCATCATCAAGACCATCGTCGTGAAGAACAAGCTGGTCAACCTGATCGTGAAATAACCTTAGTCCGCCGGGAGGCTACTCCCGGCGGATTTTTTGCAGGGAATGGGGAATAAGTTTTGTGTTCCGACCGTTTTTCGCATATTTTTTTGAAAAAGAGGCGTACAATACGGGAAAACGATGTAATCTAACAACCTGAAAGGAAAAGGTGACAAATTCATTAGTATTCCGTTAAAACAGTTGAAATTTTTGTGCAAAGTTGTATAATAGATAGCGTCAGTTGGGAAGGGCAAGGTCTGCTTTCTCCGGGAAGCGTCTTTGCCCCTGCGAACGGACGCAAAGAAATCACTGGGACAAAGGAGCACGTTTGAATGGAGCAGACAATGCACAATTCCCTCAAGAGATTCTCCATGGGGGATGAATCGCGGGCGTACACCTTCCTCGGCTGCCATAAGGCGGAGCAGGACGGCGTTCCCGGATATGTTTTCCGCGTCTGGGCGCCGCGTGCGCAGGGCGTGAGTGTGACCGGCGACTGGAATTTCTGGAATCCGATGGATATGCCGATGACCTATCTGGAATACGGCGTCTGGGAGGCATTTTCCATCTATGCCAAGGAGGGCGACGCTTATAAATTCTGCGTCCGCCGTGCCGACGGAAGCACGGTATACAAATCCGATCCCTATGGCTTCCGTACCTGCCGCCTGCCGGAGACCTCCAGCCGGGTCTGCACGCTGGACGGCTATACGTGGGGTGATGCCGCTTACCGCCGCCAGCAGGGCAAGCGCAAGCTGCTCGACAGCCCGATGAACATCTACGAGGTTCATTTCGGCTCATGGCGGCGCAAGCCGGACGGAAGCTGCTATAATTACGAAGAACTGGCTGACGAGTTGGTTCCTTACCTCAAGGAGATGGGCTACACCCATCTGGAACTGATGCCGCTGGCCGAATACCCCTACGACCCCTCCTGGGGCTATCAGGTGACGTGTTATTATGCGCCGACCTCGCGCTATGGTGAGCCGCAGCAGCTCATGCGCTTTGTGGATAAGTGCCATCAGGCGGGCATCGGCGTTTTGCTGGACTGGGTACCGGCGCATTTCCCCAAGGATGAAAACGGCTTGTATGAATTTGACGGCACCTGCTGCTATGAGCTGTCCGACCCCATGATGAACGAGCATCCGGACTGGACAACGCGGATATTCGACTTCGGCAAGGGCGAGGTGCAGTCCTTCCTCATCTCCAACGCCGTCTATTGGATGGAATACTATCACATTGACGGCCTGCGCGTGGACGCGGTGGCTGCGATGCTTTACCTCGACTACGGCCGCAAGGAGTATCATCCCAATAAGTTCGGCGGCAAGGAAAATCTGGAGGCGATCGCCTTCCTGCGTAAACTCAACCGCGCGGTGTTCTCCGCCCGGCGCAATGCGATCACGGCGGCGGAGGAATCCACAGCATATCCCATGGTGACCAAGCCGGACTACGACGGCGGCCTCGGCTTCCTCTATAAGTGGAACATGGGCTGGATGAACGATATGCTCCACTATATGTCGCTGGACCCGCTCTTCCGCAAGGGCAGCCACAACAATCTGACCTTCTCCATGACCTACGCCTACTCGGAGAACTTCATCCTACCGCTTTCGCATGACGAGGTCGTCCATGGCAAGGGATCCCTCATCAACAAAATGCCGGGGGATTACGACGCAAAATTCAGCAACCTTCGCGTGCTGTATGGCTTTATGATGAGCCATCCGGGCAAGAAGCTCAACTTCATGGGCAACGAATTTGCGCAATTTATCGAATGGCGCTATGATCAGCAGCTCGACTGGATGCTGCTCGGCTACGATCGGCACCGTCAGATGCAGGCCTATGTCCGTGATCTGAACCACTTCTATCTGGACAACAGCAGCCTGTGGAACAACGATTCCGACTGGAACGGCTTCCGCTGGATCGCGCCGGACGACTGCGACAACAGCATTGTTTCCTACCGCAGGATCGACCGCAGAGGCAGAGAGCTGATTGTGATCTGTAACTTCTGCCCGGTCGAGCGCACCGGCTATCGCCTTGGCCTGCCAAAACCCGGTGAATATCAGGTGGTATTCAACAGCGATGACGCTGCCTACGGCGGCACGGGAATGGCACTTGCCGACGTCGTGGCAGAGAAAGAACCCATGCACGGCTTATCCTATTCCGGCGAATTCACGATCCCGCCGCTTTCGACAACCTTCTACCGCAGAAAGGTCACACCGAGAAAACACAAAAAGGAGGATTGAGCATGAGCTTTCAGAAAAAACACTGCGTTGCAATGCTTCTTGCCGGCGGTCAGGGCAGCCGTCTGATGGTGCTGACGGAAAATACCGCCAAGCCTGCCGTTCCCTTCGGCGGGAAATACCGCATCATTGATTTTCCGCTTTCCAATTGTGTCAATTCCGGCATCGACACCGTCGGTATCCTGACGCAGTACCAGCCGCTGGAGCTGAACGAATACATAGGCAACGGCCAGCCGTGGCGCCTGAACCGCAGCCATGGCGGTGCGCAGGTCCTGCCGCCCTATGCCAAGAGCAAAAAGTCCGAGTGGTACAAGGGAACGGCGAACGCTATCTATCAGAATATTCCATTCATCGAGCGCTACGATCCGGACGACGTGCTCATTCTCTCCGGCGATCATATCTACAAGATGGACTATGCGGCCATGCTCCGCTACCACGAGCAGAGAAAGGCTGACTGCACCATCGCGGTGCGGACGGTCCCCATTGAGGAGGCCAGCCGCTTCGGTATCATGAACACCCGCGAGGACGGCGAAATTTACGAGTTTGAGGAAAAGCCCAAAAAGCCGAAGAGCACCAACGCCTCCATGGGCATCTATGTGTTCAAGTGGTCGGTATTGAAGAAGTTCCTCATCGCGGACGAAGAGAATCCCAAATCCGAAAATGATTTCGGCAAGAATGTCATCCCGGCGATCCTTGCGGCGGGCCACCGCCTGTTTGCCTATCAGTTTGAGGGCTACTGGAAGGACGTCGGAACGATCAACTCCCTTTGGGAGGCCAACATGGACCTTCTGGGGACGGAGCCTGCCTTCAACCTCTACGGGGAGAAGGGCAAGCGCATCTATGCCAGAAATTATGCCATGCCGTCGAGCTTCATTGCCAAGGAATCCAAAAATGTCAACAGCCTGATCGCGGAAGGCTGCGAGATCTTCGGCAGCATTTCCCACTCGGTCATCTCCACCGGCTGCACGGTGGAGGAAGGTGCGATCGTGGAGGACAGCGTCATCATGCCGAATGTGCGCATTGAAAAGGGCGCGATCATCCGCCACGCCATCATCGGCGAGGACTGCCGCATCTGCCGCGGCGCCGTGATCGGCGGGTCCTTCGCCGAGGGCGAGGACAGAAAGATCAGCGTTGTCGGAAAAGCCAAGACCATTGCGCCGAATTCGGCCATTATGCCGGGCGAGATCCGCTGAAGGAGGGAAATATCATGACTGCAATGGGAATCGTATTTGCGAATATTTATGACAGCTCCCTTGGTTCTCTGACCAACAAGCGCACCATGGCGTCGCTCCCTTACGGCGGACGCTACCGCCAGATCGACTTCTCCCTGTCCAACATGACGAACTCCGGCATCCGCCACATCGGTATCATCACGAAGCACAACTATCAGTCCCTGATGAACCACATCGGCTCCGGTCAGGAGTGGGACCTTGACCTGGAGGAGGGCGGTCTGGAATTCCTGACGCCGTTTGCGATGGGTCACAACGGCTCCTACCGCGGCAAGCTGGAGGCACTCAATTCCGCAAAGTCCTTTTTGGAGGATTCGGCAGAGGATTATATCATTCTGGCGGACAGCGGCGTGCTCTGCGCCATTGATTTCCGCAAGGTGCTGGCCGATCATATCGCCTCCGGCGCAGATCTGACGGTCGTCACCAAAGAGGGGATCGCCAACGGGGAAAAGCAGCTTGATCTGGCGGTCCGTGTCGATGATAACAACCGGGTCACGGATCTGGCGGTGGACTACTGCGCGGGCAAGGAGTATCTTGCGTCCATGGGTATCTTCATCATCAGCCGCGAGCTGTTGATCCGGGAGGTAACGGAAGCCGTGGCGCATAATCGCTATCATTTTGAGCGCGACCTCGTCATGCATGGCTTTGCCGAAACCGGAATGACGGTCAATGCCTACCGCTTTGGCGGGATCGCACTGTTCAACGAGAGCACGACGGAGTTTTATCACAACAATCTGGCGCTCGTTCGCCCGGAGGTGCGCTATGGACTCTTCGGCAGCGGTCTGACGATCTACACCAAGGTTCGCGATGAGGTTCCGACCTACTACGGCGAGCATTCCGAGATCGACGACTGCATCGTCGCCGACGGCTGCACGCTGGAAGGCAGAGCGAGCAATTCCGTTCTCTTCCGCGGCGTGCGGCTGGAGGCCGATGCGGAGGTGCGCGACTGCGTCATCATGCAGGGCTGCGTGATCGGCGAAGGTGCAGATCTGGAATGTGTCATTTTGGATAAAGAAGTCATCGTGCGGCCCGGCGCCGTGCTGCGCGGCACGATGGATCATCCGCTGGTATTCAAAAGAGGAGAAGTGGTATGAAAATTGCAATGGTCGCTTCCGAAGCGGCTCCCTTTGTCAAAACAGGCGGGCTGGGAGATGTGATGCAGGCGCTGCCTGCCGAGCTCTCCCGCATCAAGGGCAATGAGATCGTCCTGCTCCTGCCGTACTACAAGAAGCTGAAGCAGGACCCGAACCTTCAGGTGGAATATATCGGCTCGTTCAATATGGAACTGGCATGGCGGGAGAGCTACGTCGGCA
>OHGW01001096.1_pt1 | contig 10833 bp, 7 predicted proteins | sample 1567821 | NCBI WGS metagenome assembly OHGW01 (sample SAMEA3879572, study PRJEB24766) | human gut metagenome | biome: human-associated habitat; feature: feces | place: USA | collected 1985/1987 | reverse complement strand
GTCTTCCACGCCCAGCCCGGCCTGGACCGGACGGGGCGCGGAAACGGGAGTATGGCGTTCAGGCTCCGGCATAGACGCCCGGGAGGATTTCCTTCGTTTCGTCGGAATCGTTTTCCATCAGCAGGGTGCCCCGGAGAACGGCTCCGTCCTGGAAGTGGAAGCGGCCGCGCAGGGTCAGCTTGTCCATGCCTGTCAGGGAGGGCAGGCCCAGCCCGTCCAGGGAATCCACCAGCTTGTACAATTTGGAATCCAGGTCCACCACCGGGGTGTTGCCCTGCCGTTCCGGCGCCAGGGCCACGTTGCCGTGTTCATCCACAACGATGGCGTCCGAACGGAGCAGGAACAGGTCGGAAGTGGTCTTGACGGGGAAGAAACGGGAACGCGGGACATTGACGGCCCTGGCTCCCGGGAAACATTCGATGCCCGCGCCCATGGCCGTTTCCAGCTGGTACACCGGGGCGGATTCCGGATCGCGGGGGTTGAGCGTTTTTTTATTGCGGATCATGGGCAGCGGGAGCACGCCGCCGTTGGCGTCCAGAATTTCCTTGAGGGCGTCCAGGCGTATCCAGAGCGTATTGGTGTTGAAGTAGCGGTGCCTGGAGATATTCTGGAATTCGGGAATGTCCTCATCCGGGCACTGGGCCACTTCCCGCAGAATCAGCTGGCCGTCCGACTTCCTGACCGCCAGGTGGCCGCCTTTCCTGTCCGCCTCCGTGCGGCGGGTGACTTCCATGACGAAGGGAGCGCCGCTTTCCGCAAACCAGCGGAGGAAGTTCATGTCAAGCTGGGCGCCCAGATTGTCGGAATTGGAGACAAAGGCGTATTTAACGCCATCCGCCAGCAGGCGGTCCAGCCAGCCGGACCCCAGCAGGGCCGGATACAGGTCCCCATGGCCGGGCGGGCACCATTCCAGCTCCGGTTGCTCCGGGCAGCTGGCCGGGGAGAGGCCGTCCGCCAGAATTTTAGGCACGCGGTTCTGCATCAGTTCCACCTGGGCCGGGTCCGCAAAGCCGTCCGCCGCGTATTTTTCCAGGTAGGCCAGCGTGTCCGCGCTGGTGGAGAAAGAATTCATCAGCAGAAGGCGCACCGGCGTGCCGGAGATGGAGCGCAGATGCTTCACCTGCCTGACGATCAAATCCAGGAACGTATCCTCTCCTTTTACTTTCAGCAGGCTTTTCGCCTTCTGGAGGCCCATGCTCGTGCCGAGGCCGCCGTTGAGCTTGATGCAGACGCACCGGGAAATCAGGTCCTTGTCCGCCGCGGGGGTGGAGGCCGTGATGTCCTGCCAGTCTTCCACCTGATCGGCGGGCAGGATGTCCGTTTCCGGAATCATGCCGGAAACAAGGGCTTCGTAACAACGGGAGAAAGCGTTGACGGCCGCGGCAGAAACGCCGGCGGACTCCATCTTTTCCGCAAAAGGAGTGAACGTACTCATTAACGGCTTTTGTACAAAATGCCCGGAGGCGGCTCAAGCATTATCAGCGTATCCGGAATGCCCGCGCGTTTTCTTTTTCCTGTGGGGGCTGCTCCGGATTATCTGGCTGCCGTCACCCGGATCCGCCGGTAGTCCGCCACCCATTGGGAACCGTCCCATAACTCATCTTTCAGGGAATCCTCCATTTCCTTGAAAATCTGGGTGAGCTGTTCTTCTTGGAGGTTTTTCAAGTCTTCCCGGAAGAATTGGTCGGCCCAGTTGCGCAGGCCGTCAGGACCGTCTTTCAGCGGTGTGGGGCGGTCAAATTCCTTCATTGTTTCCGGGCGGAACCCGGCTTGTTCCAGCACGCTGCCGTATTCTTCCGCGGCGGGAAAGTAAAAACGCGTTGTGTACGGGAGACTCCTGCGTTCCAGGGCTGTCCGGAATGCTTCCCTGATGCGGAGAATATTGAAGCGGGCTCCGAATTCGCAGACCAGTTTCCCCTGCGGTTTCAGGACGCGGTAAACGGCATTTAAGAGAGTCCCATGGTCCGGTATCCAATGGAAGGCTGCATTGGAGAAAACGATGTCAAACCTGTTGCGCCAGGGCATGAGGCGGGCGTCCAGCACGCGGAAGTCCATGCCGGGATAGAACCGGCGGGCTGTTGCTATCATTTCCGGAGAGGAATCCAGGCCGGTGACGGAAGCCGATTTTTCCAGCAGAGCGTGCGTCAGCGTACCGGTTCCGCAGCCCAGGTCCAGAATGGACTGTTCTGGATTTTCCAGTACGCAGGAGAGCAGCTCCCTGCCGTATTCCGCGACAAAACCGTGTTTGTTTTCATACCATTCAGCATTCCAGTCCATGACCTCTCCATCGTAGGGAAAAAAGGGATTTTTTTCAAGAAAGACTCTGTCTTGTTTTCATGGCATTTCTCCCGGAGGCGCTTTGTCCATTTCTCCGCGCCGTGCCGGGATTCTTCCTTGCGTTGGCGGGCGGGAAATGATTAAGATAAGCTTACTATGAAAGCAACAGCCCTGTTCCTGGCGGCTTCCGCCCTGGCCGCGGTTTCTGCCGGCGCCTATGACGGATACGGTTATGACCCCCGGCCCGCGAGTTCCTATAACAATACCATCAGCGGAGCGGCCCACGTCGGCTATGATTCCCGGTATGCCTATAAAGACGTGGTGGCTTCCTCCGTGCTGAACCGCAGCGGCGTGTTTAACATCGGCGGCGAGCTGAACCTCAACCTGGTCAGAGACTGGAAGCAGGAAATCGGCGCGGAATACATGGCTTTCTGCGACGGGCTGCTGAGCGACAAGGACGCCTTTGACGCCAGCTGGAAGGCTGTCAAAGAGCTGTTTCCCAATCTTTCCTTCCGGGGCGGGTATGAGTTGAATTACGGCGGCCTCCCGGGGTATTTGAGCAAGCACATGGGGAAGGCTCCCCATTCCCTTGCCCAGTCCGTCACGGCGGGGCTGGCGTATGACGATCCGGGCCACGGCTATTTTGGTTCCCTGGATGTGCAGTACGGTTTTTACGGCATGATCGGCTGGCGCATTGACCTGAACGCGGGCAAGCGCTGGTGCGGCCTGATTCATGAAAAGGTGGATTTGGAGCTGAGCGCCGGAACAGGTTATTCTTCCAGTTACTGGGGGCCCGGCGTAGCCGGGTTTGACCAGGTTAACATCAAGCTGGCGGCTCCCGTGCGCGTAACGGGTGTGGATTCCAGCCGCGGGTTCCGGATTATTCCCTTCATCCAGCTTGACTGGGCGGGAAACACCCGTTCCGAAATCCGCCGCTACGCCGGCATGAACGCGATTGAGGACTTCCGCATCCGTGTGGGCGTGGAAGCCGTTTACCGTTTTTAAGCGGATGCTCCGCGGCCCTTTCACCGGGAAGGGCCGCGGAAGCGTTCCCCCTTTCCGGGGGCGCATGCCTCCTCCCCGGCTTCCCTTGAATCCCCTGCCATGTTGAAAATGATTTTTCTGCTGGCCCGGCGCATGTTTATACGGCTGTTGCTGGTGCTGCTTCCGCTGGGCCTGTTTATGTTCCTGGCGCAGGCCATTCCCCTTTCCCCGCTGCAATCCCTGCTGGTTCTGGTTCCGGTGATTGCCTTTGAAGTGTGGCTCGTCATCAGGCATCTGCTGCCCGTCATGGGGGAGCTGGTGACCAAGACGCTGTATTCCTCCAATATTACTACGGATGAGGAAGTGCTGGTGGAGGCTTCCAGGCGCATGCTGAATTCCGGGGATTCCCAGGGCGCTCTGGAATTGCTGGAACGCTACCGGAAGGAGAATCCGGGGCTGGTGCGTTCCTGGCTCATGGAATCCAGCCTGCTGAACGATATGCGCCGGTACGCGGATTCCGTCAACGTCCTTCAGAAAGGACTGGAATACGGAGGATGGCGCAAGGAGGACCGGGCTCTGTTCCTGTACAAGATAGGTGCCATTTACGATTCCCAGCTCCATGACCCGGACAGGGCCCGGAAATATTGGGAAGAAGCCGCGGATAAATATCCCGATACGGCCTATGGCCGCTCCGCCCGGAACAAGGTTATGTTTTAACGCGGTTTTCCGTGGAGGTTGGGCGTCCGGAAATCTTTCGCCATTGTTTTAAAGAGCCGCGCATGACGGTGGACTAAAGCTTCCCTTTTTTTCTTATTCTGCGCTGGGGAATATTTTTTAAGGCCGCCGCCGAGATGCCATGGTGGTTCTTTCTGCTGAGCACGGGGTAATTAAGCATTGTATAGATCAATGTATGTGCTACCATTCTTCCGCATTTAATAATCATGCTTTGCCGTTTCCTTGGAATCGGATTAATTTTTCAACTGACAGGATATGAGTAAAATAAGCCATATAAAATATATGGTGCTTTGCAATCTTCCCTACCGTTTGAGGGAAATCGCCGGACGGATCGCGAAGAAATGCAGGAGAAGGAAAGACCGGTCCCTTGAAGCGAAGCTGGCGGATATTCGCAATTTGCTTATTTATAACCACCCTATTTCCTCAGTTCCCCCAGCGACGGGGAAGTTGAGGCTTCTTCAGGACGGCAATACGGTTTTGCTGGCCCTTTTTGCGCGCAAATGTCAGGAAAACGGGCTGCGGTACTGGCTGGATTACGGGACGCTGCTGGGGGCGGTAAGGCACAGGGGCTTTATTCCGTGGGATGATGATCTGGATGTGAGCATGATGAGGCCGGAGTTCGACCGCCTGCTGGAACTGCTTCCCGTACTTTTCCCCCGTGAGGAAGGATTCACCTGGAACAGGCACGCCTTTCTGCAAATAGGGTATGAGGACACCCCCCTCAACCTTGATGTGTATCCCTATCATTTTTATTCAGAGAGTCTTTCATCACCGGAACGGCATGAGAAGCTGGACAGGCTTATGAGCGGATTTAAGAAAGACGTGGTGCTGGTAGGTTCCAGGATGAACCTGTCCGATGAACAGGTGCAGGAGAAAATCCGCCGGGATATTCTGGAAGGAAGGGATGCTGCCGGGGAAGAAGAAGCCCCCGGGATTTTTCTTTCTCCTGCCATTACGTTTACAAAAAACACGCACCTTTCCTATGAAACGTTCTTCCCTCTTGGCTCCGCGGAATTTGAGGGGATGATATTTTCCGTGCCCAACCATGCCCGTCAGTACCTGCAATTTTTTTACGGCGACTATCTGTCTTATCCGGAACGCATCCAGTTCAAGCATCCTTCCGTAAAGGCCATGATGGAGAAGGTTCCCTTTGAGGCGGCGGTCAACCGTTTCATTGATGTTTACGGAAAGCGGATTGATGCGCCCATGCCATGAAAACGGTTATTACTTACGGAACCTTTGATTTGCTGCACACGGGGCACGTGAATCTGCTGAGGAGAGCCCGGGAACTGGGGGACCGGCTCATCGTCGGCGTGACTACGGACAGTTACGACCAGAGCCGCGGCAAGCTGAATGTCATGGAGAGCCTGGAGGAACGCATGGAAAATGTGCGGAAAACCGGTCTGGCGGATCTCATTATTAAGGAAGAACTGGAAGGGCAGAAGATTCATGACATACGGAAGTACGGAGCGGATGTTTTTGTGATTGGCTCCGACTGGTCAGGGAAATTTGACTATCTTCGTGATTATTGCGAGGTGGTTTACCTGGAACGCACCAAGGGCGTTTCTTCAACAGACCTCCGTTCCGCCCGGAATCCCATTGTATATATGGGAATTGCAGGTCACGGGCGCATAGCGGGCCGTTTTCTCCGGGAGTCCAAATATGTCAGCAATATTGAAATAACAGCCGTTTTCGGAAGGAATGAGGAGAAAGTCCGCCGTTTTGCAGAGTCCCACGCTCTGCTGGAATATGATACGGAATACGAACAGTTTCTGGACCGGGTTCATGCCGTTTATATTGCCGTCCCCCATCATCTCCATTATGAAATGGCCAGGAAGGCCCTGTTGAGGGGGAAGCACGTATTGTGCGAGAAGCCTCTTGCCCTTGCCCGGAAGGAGGCGGAAGAGCTGTTCCGGCTGGCCGAGGAGAAAGGAGTCGTTTTGCTGGAAGCCCTTAAAACTGCGTTTTGTCCGGCTTTCCAGCAATTGACCAGTTTGGCGGGGAGCGGCATTATTGGTTCCATCAAGGCAGTAGACGCCACATTTACCAAGCTGATAGAGGATGAGGCTGCCAGGGAGTATGACCCCATGCAGGCCGGAGGCGCCTGGACGGAACTGGGTTCCTATCCCGCTTCTGGGAACCGATCCCCGCAGGATTCGTTTTGTTACTTGCAGAAAGTCTCATACGGGCGTGGATGTGTTCACGCGCGCGGAATTTCTTTATTCCAATGCAGTAGCCACCGCTACGGCAGCCATAGGAGCCAAGCAGGAAGGGGACTTGTGCATTACCGGAACGGAGGGGTATATTTATGTGCCGGCGCCGTGGTGGAAGACGGAGATGTTTGAAGTGCGGTTTGAGGATACCCGGCTCAACAGGAAATATTTTGCCAATTTTGAAGGGGATGGGCTGCGTTATGAACTTGGCGCGTTTTTGCGCCTGATTCATGGCTGCCAGCACGGCAACCGTCTTTTGACCCGTGAGGATTCCATGTTCATGGCTGATGTTACCTCCCGCTTCCGCCGCGGGTGTTGCGTAGAAGAGATCAGTTGAAAAGAAGATTCCTGCTTACACCTGTGGAATTCTGGGATGGTGCCGGCAGAATTTTTTTCTTGGAACTGTTTTGTTCCTCATGAATGGAAGCTATCCTATGGTTTCTTCTGCAATGGGGAGAATCTGTTCTGCATGGATGTGTTCCATTCCACAAAGGATTGAAGTGTAGGAACCGGAATGTTCAATTGTTCCGCCAGACAGCAAATAGGCCTGGTGCCCAGAGGGACGTCTTCCGTAAAGTAACGTGAAGAAAAATCAGGAATCCAGCCCTGTTTCCGGCGAGTCATGGGTGCTTTAACCCCATGGAATGCCGGAATGGATTGAATCTTTTTGGTCAGTTCTACGGCATTTTTTGATTCATAGTAATCTAGAACGGGAATGATGTCCTTTCCGATTTCCATACCGGGACAGCGGGAACAGAGGGCCAGAAGTTCCCTGTCTGCCCGGATATACAGCTCGCTGGCTTCCTCCGTCCATTCTTCATAAAAAAGGAACTGCCTGTCATAAAACATTCCTTCCCTGTAGTGGCGAAACAGGCTCATGCAGCGGGAAGGGTGGAGAAGGGGATTGGAGTTGGTCAGCAGAAAGGGCCAGGGAGAAGAAAGAGGGGTCAGAGGTGTGTCAAATAAGGTTTCCAACATGGCGGACCAGTATTCGGCATTGTTTCCTGGGGCTACCCATATTCTGTTAAGGGGGCGGCTTCCGAGAATGGAAACGGAATGTCCGTATTCCTGCGTCCGACAAATCAGGGGAACCTTGTATATTCCCATCAGGCAGACGTTGGAAGTCCAGGAGGGATCTTCTGCCATCTCCATGACCTCCGGAGTTCCGGGTACAATAGCGAGCCCCTGCTCCCGATGCAGGTAGGGTTTAATGCGGTGGCATACCTCCCGGATGCCAAAGCGGGGAACCGCCACCAGCACAAGATTGCAGTCTTTCAATATTTCCGGATGGCTGCTGATATGCCCCAGGGAGGCGTGGTGCGTAGTGCCGTTCGGAAAGATAGCAGAGAGGTTTTTTGCCCATTGATCGGGTCTTCGGGTTAGGATATTGACGCGCAGGCCGCGCGTACCCAGCCATCCCGCCATGGCATGGGCCAGGTTGCCGCCGCCGCAAATACCTATGACAGGAGCAGAAATTGTATTCATCAGGAGGCTGAAGTGGAACAGGATGATAAAGAGGGGAATCCGTTAGAGGGGCAAATGGAAGACGGTTCCGGGCCGATTTCTGCATGCATGGCCCGGACCAGGGCATCATTGTCGGTTGCATCTCTGACGGCGATACGGATGAATTCCCTGCCTTCAAATCCTTTTTTCCGGCTGCAATCCTTAACAAGGATGGAGTGGTTTTTCAGCAGAAGGCCGGTCAGGGAGCGGGCTTTCATGGGGGGCTTGACCTCGCACATGAAATAGTTTGCCTGGGAGGGGAAAACGTTCAGGAAAGGCACGCGGGAGAGTTCCTGCATAAAGCGGTCCCGTTCCTTCATGAAACGGTTGCACGCACGCACGTAGGATTGCTCATATTTCCCGAAGATTTGCATGTAGAATTCCGCAATGGAATTGATGTTCCAGATGGAAACGTCTTTTTTTATCCATGCCGCCAGTTCCCTGTCTGCGGAGGCCAGAACACCCAGACGAAGGCCCGGAACACCGTAGGATTTGGAAATGCTTTTTACCACGGACAGGTGGGGATATTCTTCCAGGATGCCGTCTTTCAGCAACGTATTGTCCGGCATTCCGCAGGAGAAGTCTACAAAGGATTCATCCACGATCAGGCGGATGCCGCGGGTTTTTGTCCACAGGCAGAGGCGCAGCACATCGCCTTTCGGCAGGAAGAAGCCGGAAGGGTTTCCCGGATTGACGAGGAGCAGGGTTCCGATGTCTTTTCCGGAAAAGAATTCCATCAGGTCGTCCGCCGTGTAAGTGAAATTCCGGGAAGCGGTATGGAAGGGCTCCACCATATCCGGCTTCAGCCGGTTGGGGTATTCTTCAAAGGTAGGGTAGATGACTCCCATTTTCCCTTCCAGGCGGGACATGAGCGCCTTAATGAGTTCCGCCGCGCCGTTGCCGATGCAGATGTATTCCTGGCTGATGCCGAAGTATTTTGCCGCCAGCAGGCTGTTGACCCTCATTCCGGACGGGTATTCCCTCACCAGGCGTTCAAAATTCGCCTTGAGTTCGGACATGAGGCGTTTGTTGGGGAAATAGGGATTGACCAGATAACAGAAATCCCTGATGCGGGGATAGCGCCAGTAGCCTCCGTACCGGGATTCCATCAGGCGCAGGTGTTCTTCCCTGTCCGGGGTGAATATGGAGGCTGCGATGTCCAGGTCCTGGATGTCGTCTATTTCATACCATGCTTCGCCGCCGAGGCGCAGCGCCTTGATTTCCGGCTTGTCCAGCAGGGCGATGACCCGCAGCACCTGTTCGTAATATTCATTATTGCCCAGGGCTTTGCTGTAGGCTGTAAGAAAGGGGACGTAATGGGTCCGGGAGAATTCCCTGCTGAATTTGTAAATATTGACTGTTTTAAAATATTCCGTCTTTTTCTTGTAGGAGAATTTGCTGCCGGGAATGAATTGCCTGATGTTGTCGTCTTCATCCAGAGTGACGACCGTGCCGTCCATCCAGCTTTCAAATTTGGCGACGAGAGCAAGGCTGGGGTAGGGATGGCGGAGCAGGGCATCAATAACGGAGTCTTCAAAAATCAGGTCGGATTCAAAGAGCAGCGTATCGTCCTGAAGCAGGTGTTCCTTGGCCAGGTACAGGGAATAAATATTGTTGGTGCTGGCGTACAGGGGATTGTCCACATATTCCACAGGGGTGGAAATGTCCAGCCGGGAAAGGAAGGTTTTGAGTTTTTCCCCCTCATAACCCGTAACAATCACGATTTTTTCCAGAGACGGGGAAAGGCGGTCCAATTGTCTCATCATGCGTTCTATCAGCGTCACTCCGTTGACCTGAATCATGCACTTGGTATTGTTCCGGGTGAGCGCTCCCAGTCTTTTTCCCATTCCGGCCGCTAAAATGATCGCCTGCATAAGTATTCTAATTTGTCTTCAGAACCTGAGAAAGAACCGGGAACTATGTTTAACGGATTGAGCATCCGCCGTCAAAGTAAAAATTTCTGTAAGAATATGTTAATGGGATATTACCCGGGCGAAAAGAAAAAACCGTCTTTTATGTTTCATCGCAATCCTTTTATTTTTCATTGATTTAACTTTGGACAGAATGGGAGAAACGTTTAACGGATGCTCAATCCGCTTGTTGCCAATACCGTGGAAAGGGAAGGATAAGGTCTGTCTGCATTTTGGAAAAAGCAGCGTTAATATCATGGAACGGGTGTTTTCTCCGAAAAGGACAACTTGTTTTTCATTGACTTGTAAAAAGTGAGGGATAAGGTTTTGATTCTGCCGGATGTGCTTTCCTGGAAAAATGAAGCATATCCCGCATGTTGTTGACCAAATTTACCTGTGATGAAGCTGCCATCATTCATTACCGCCGGAAGGACTGGAAAATTAGTAAGGGGAAAGCATTGGTGGGTGACGGAAGTCCGGTGCTGCGGCCTGAAAGTGCTTTCTTCCTGCACGGATAGGAAAAAGCGTTTCATCCGGGAAGGTGAAGCCTCCCAATTGGGCAAACTGGTAAAATCTACCGTTCGGGCCGAGGAAATGCCCCAGGCGTCCGGAGTGCTGAGGATTGTGCAGCAGGCCATGACCTGTTTTTTGAATGAAGTGGCCGGGATTCTTGAGGAGGGCGGTTATCCGTACTGGCTGGATTTCGGGACGCTGCTGGGCGCGGTGCGGCACCGGGGCTTTATCCCCTGGGATGACGACCTGGATATTTCCATGCTGCGTGAAGATTATGAAAGGTTGAGGGCGAATGCCGCCGGGCTTTTCGGTTCGCGCGGTTTCTCCGTCAGTATGGATCCGTTCATCCAGATAGGGTTGCCGGGCACGTTGTGCAATGTGGACATTTTCCCGTATGACACGGCTCCTGCCGCGTGGTCTCCGGATGCGCCTGAGGAAAGGGAGTGGCTGCTGCGCGGTTACAAGGCATCCGGAATGCTTGATTATGAGGCAGATTCCTCCTGCCGTTACCGGACGCGGTGTTCTTATGAGGAAAAGATGGCGATCCGGGACCGGGTGGTGATGGGAGGACGGCGGCCGGCGGATGGAGGAAACATTTTCCTGGGATTTGAGATTCCTTTTGCCGGCCCGTGCCGCCATTCCTTCCGCCATGAATGGCTGTTTCCGCTTTCCCGCGTCCGGTTTGAGGGAAGGGATTT
>OHGW01001094.1_pt1 | contig 10840 bp, 7 predicted proteins | sample 1567821 | NCBI WGS metagenome assembly OHGW01 (sample SAMEA3879572, study PRJEB24766) | human gut metagenome | biome: human-associated habitat; feature: feces | place: USA | collected 1985/1987 | reverse complement strand
CCTGCTCCATGCGGTCATCAGGCCGCCGGACTCCCGGTCCTCCATAACTGCTTCATAATCATTTCTGCGCTTTCCGGTATCCATTCCCACACCGGCCTTCACCGTTTCAGCCCCCCGGACGTTCAAGACGCTGCGGACTTTGGAGAAACGGTTTCCCGCATCCAGCGTCACCCTCCGCGTCTCCGCCACACGCACGCCGCCGCCAATGTCCCACGGTGCATAAACCACCTCAAAAGCGGTCTGGACCGGGCCATTGTACAATGTCCGGGCGCTGGCCCAGTTTCCGGACACATGCGGTTTTCCATCCCTGAACACGGCAATGCCGCCGCAGCCCCGCCCCGGACCTACATTGTACATATCCAGTCCCCGACCGTGATCCCGGTGGTAATCCCCCCGTTTGTAAAATTCATTGATAACGGGAGCGCCTGCGCGCTTGCTCCATACATCCGTCCCACTGGAAACCAGGCCCTCTCCCTCAGGGGCAGGCCTGGCGACGGCCGGACCGTAAATCCGGTGCGCCGTAAGATCATTTTCCCATGCGAAATCATCCAGCCGCTCCGGTACCGGACGGCTGAAACAGACATCCGCGGAAGGCGCTTCGCCCAGGCAGGAATTCTCCAGAATCCAGAAATCACGAACCGTTCCGGGCCGGAAATTGCTCTGGAACAAAAGGGTATCCGTTGTTCCGTCACCATCCGTATCCGCCAGCTGATGCGGGATAACACGTCCGTGACGGACGTCAAAAACGCGAAGGCCGGCGGCATCACCGGAACCTCCGGACGGCCATGGAACCGACACGGTCTCAGCAGGGCGGAACCTGCCCAGGGGATTCGTAACGGTCACGGTCTTCTTCTGCGGATGATCCCGGTCAATGACATATTTACGCAACTCACTCCCGGCCATCAGGTAGGCCCCTGCGCCGTACACCTCCGTATCTTTCCCGGAATAATGGCCCGGCTTGTCCGCAATAGGCTGTACCCATCCCAGCGCGCCCTCCTTGCTGACCGCATCACAGGCGGCCTTCCAGGCCTTACGGATGGAGGGAAGGTATTCATCCGCATCCAGATATCCCTGGTTCACTCCCCACAGCATCCCGTACATGATAAAAAGGGTGCCGCTCATCTCTTTCAAGGGAGGTTCGTCCGGATCCAGCAGGCTCGCATGCCAGGAACCGTCGGACGACTGGCATTTTTTCAGGGCTGCCGCCAGACGTTTAAGCAAGTCTTCATAAAAGGGGCGGGAAGGCCAATCCGCAGGCATGTCCTGCAAAATAAGAGGCAATCCGGCAATCACCCAGCCGTTGCCCCGGCTCCAGAACATCTTTTTCCCATTTGCCGCCGGAACGGTAAAATAGCGGGAATCCCGGAAAAACAGGCCCTCCTCCCGGTCAAAAAGATAGTCGCAGGTAAGCTTGTATTCCCTATCCATAAACTCCAGATAACGGCGGTCTCCGGTATAGGCCGCCAGTTTCACGAACACGGGAGGGGACATAAACAGGGCGTCCGACCAGCTCCAGCGGTCCTGGCAGCCCGGAGTCAGGAATTGGAGGGAAGCGGAGGAAGGCCGGTTCATCACCTTGTCCAGCACGGCGCGAATCTTTTCAGCTGCGGCGGGATTGCCGTCTTCCATCGCCATCTCCATCTAGGCATGCCCCACGGCATGGTCGTCCGCATGATAATGCCGATTCAGGGTCTTCCATTCCTACTCTTCTCCCGCTTTTCTCAGCAACGGCAGCCCCGGCCCTTCCGGAACGGACAGGCCATATTGCACCAGGCCGGAATAAAAGGCACCGTAAGTCCAATGCAGCGGCGAACGTTTTTTGGGATGCTTCGCCTGCCATTCCGCCACCAGCTGAAGATTGTCCCGGATGGTCTTTTCATTCCAGTCTGCGGAAGCCCCGGAAACGGAAGTTCCTGCGGAAAGCATGGAAAGGACCGGCAATAGAAAGTATTTCTTCCATCCATTTTTTGAAAAGGCAAAGAAACGCATGTTATATTATACGGGAAAAGAAGGCTGGAATTTTCTTGTAACAAGAATTCTTCTTTTCCCGCGCTCCTCCAGACCGGGAAAGGGACGCAAGGGCATATATGGTGCCATGACGGAAAAGAAAGCTGTGTTATCAATCATTTTTCTACCGTTATATACCATATATAGCATATGAATAATTATTTAACACATTATTTATACATTTTTCTTGCGGGAGGTCTCTTTCTGTGGTTCATTGCGTTCCAGCGCAGGTAACGGAAGACGGTGAAAATCCGTCGCGGACGCGCCGCTGTAACCGGTAGACGATGGACCGGACACTGGCTGCCCAGGCAGCCGGGAAGTCCCCATCACATGTCGCACCGGAAGCCAGAAGACGACCTGATGCTGCCGTATTCCCATCCCGCGGACAGGATGAACATACGCACAGGTCTTCGGCATGCCCCCCCTTTCCGGGAATGCGCGCATGTGGTCGGCCCCTGCCTATGGTTTTTCCAGGCTTTTGCCCAAGCTCGCGGATGAGCGGTCACCACCCTTTCCAAGCGAGACACCCACCATGGCAACAAGCATCATCAAACGTTCCGGGAAAAAGGAACAATACCAGGGCTATAAGATTGAAGAGGCCATTAGAAAAGCCTTCCACAGTTCCGGGACTTCCTACAACCGTTCCATCTATGAAGAGGTGGAAGCCAAGCTGAGCCATCAGGACAGCGCGCATGTGGAAGAGATTCAGGACATGATTGAACGCGCCCTGTTCCGCTCCGGATATTTTGACACGGCCAAGGCCTTCATCACCTACCGTTTCCTGCACAAAATGCAGCGCGAACAGCTTGGCGGCCTTTATTCCGGCAATACCTATGTGGACTGCAAGCAGACGGTAGAGGAATATATCGGGCAAAGCGACTGGCGCATTGCCGCCAACTCCAATACCACGTATTCCAATGCGGGGCTCATCAACAACACGGCGGGCAAGGTAATCGCCAACTATTGGCTGGACCAGGTTTACTCCGCACGGGAAGGAGCCGCGCACCGGGAAGGGGATTACCACATCCATGACCTGGATTGCCTGACCGGATACTGCGCCGGATGGAGCCTCCGCAACCTGCTCAATGAAGGATTCAACGGCGTGCGCAGCCGCGTGAACAGCAGACCGCCCCGCCACTTCCGGGAAGCCCTGGGCCAGATGGCGAACTTTCTGGGCATTCTGCAAAGCGAATGGGCCGGCGCCCAGGCCTTCAGCTCCTTTGACACCTTCCTGGCGCCCTACGTTTTCAAGGACCAGACGGACTTCCCCCGCATCAAGAAAGACATCCGCAGTTTCGTTTACAACCTGAACGTACCCTCGCGCTGGGGACAGTCTCCCTTTACCAATGTCACGATCGACTGGACTGTGCCGCGCGACCTGCGGGACCAGGCCCCCTTCAGCGGAGGGGAACACCTCTTTGAAGGAATAGAAGACGCGAACCTGCTCGCCCTGGCGAGGGAACGCGGGGCAAACAAGCTGACGGAACTGACCTACAAGCATTTCCAGAAGGAAATGAACCTGATCAACAAGGCCTTTTACGAAGTTCTCACGGAAGGGGACAGCACCGGACAGCCCTTCACCTTCCCCATCCCCACCGTCAACATCACGGAAGATTTTGACTGGGAAGGGGAAAACGTGCCTCTCCTGTTTGAAAACGCCGCCAAAATCGGTTCCTCTTACTTCCAGAACTTCATCGGCAGCCAGTACACCGTCAATGAACACGGGGAACGCGTGCCTGACGAACGGGCCTACAAGCCGGATGCCGTGCGTTCCATGTGCTGCCGTCTCCAGCTGGACCTGCGGGAACTGCTCAAACGCGGCGGCGGCCTTTTCGGCTCCGCGGAAATGACCGGCTCCATCGGCGTAGTGACCATCAACCTGGCCCGGCTGGGCTACCTGTTCAAGCAAAACCGGGAGGCCCTGTTCGCCAGGCTGGGAGAACTGCTGGATCTGGCCAAATCCTGCCTGGAAAAGAAAAGGGCCTTCGTTCAGGAAATGTACGACCGCGGCCTGTACCCCTACACCAAACGCTACCTGCCCACCTTCCGCAACCATTTCTCCACCATCGGCGTCAACGGCATGAACGAGCTGTTGCGCAATTTCTCCAACGATACGATGGACATTACCTCTGAAGAAGGCAGGGCCTTTGCTGAAGAGATCCTGGAATTCATCCGCTTGCGCATGCAGGAGTACCAGGAGGAAACCGGCAACCTGTACAACCTGGAAGCCACGCCCGCGGAAGGCACCACGCACCGCTTCGCCCGCGAAGACCAGAAACGCTATCCTGACATCATCCAGGCCGGCCCCGTGGGGCAGCGTTATTACACGAACAGCTCCCAGCTTCCCGTGGACCACACAAGCGACCTGTTCCGGGCGCTCCAGCTTCAGGATGAACTTCAATGCTGCTACACGGGAGGAACCGTCTTCCACATGTACATGAACGAAGCCATCAGCTCCCCGGAAGCCTGCCGGGACATTGTCCGCAAAGTGCTGACCCGCTTCCGCATGCCGTACCTCACCGTCACCCCGCTCTTCTCCGTTTGCGAGAAGCACGGCTATCTGCACGGGGAGCACGAATACTGCCCCTTCTGCGATGAGGAGCTGCTCCACATCCACAGGCATGAATAAAATCCCTTTTCCAATAGGCTCCCGACTTCAAACCCAACCATTAATACGACAATGACCAAACAGGAAATATTAAGCAAATACGCACAGGACCGGACCCGCTGCACCGTTTACACGCGCGTCATGGGCTATCACCGCCCTGTAGAAACTTTCAACGCCGGCAAACAGGGCGAGTTCCATGACCGCGTCCACTTCGTGGAACCGGGCCGCCCCTGCTCCTGCTCCGCCCAAACGGAACAGCCGCGATAATTCTCCCAACAACATATGCGAAGTCGATGGGAACGGGTCGGGGCATAGCAGACATCACGCCGCTCACCTTGCTGGATTTTCCAAATAAGGTGGCCTGCATCTTCTGGCTGAGAGGCTGTAATTTGTTTTGTCAGTACTGTTACAACGTCTCCCTGGTCAGGGGAACGGATTCTCCTGCCGGAGACCGGACGGACTATCTTGATTTTCTCAGAGATCGGGTGGGATTTCTGGATGGGGTGGTTCTGTCCGGAGGCGAGTGCACGCTGTGTCCCGACCTTATCCCTATCTGCCGCAATATACGGCAGCTTGGCTTCGCAGTCAAAATAGACACCAACGGCACCCGGCCCGGCGTGGTGAAAACGCTGGTGGAGGAAGGGCTTTGCGATTATATTGCCCTGGATTACAAAGCGCCGGAAAAACTGTTCGGCTCCATTACCGGGCGTCCGGATTTATTCCCCTGCTTCACTCAAACGCTGGATTATCTGATCAACAGAAATTTCCCGTTTGAGGTTCGAACGACAATCCACTCTGGCCTTCTCGGGGAAAAGGAAATCAACCAGATCAGCGGGGATTTGACGTCGCGCGGCTATAGAGGAACCTACTACCTTCAGAATTTTTTTAATACAGAGGAAACACTCGGCCAAATCGGCGCCCCCGAACGGATGATTGACTTATCTCTGCTAAACACGCATATCCCCATAGGGTTGCGCAATTTTCCCATCACGGAGAAAGCTCCCGGCTCCAGCTCCGGGAAACGGCAGCCGTCCCCTCTGACATAATTTTTTTAAATAAAAGTTTCTATTTGTAAAATCGGGAAGTACCCTTCCGCCCGCCAACCATATTACCAGCTATTATTCATGAGTGAAACCCAAAACAAGCTGCTCAAGGCAGCTATCAGCCTGGCCGCCGCAGGAGTCGTCTTCTTCCTGCCTTTCGCTTCATGGGGAATCCAATTAAGCCCTATTGAAATCCGCGTCATCGCCATGTTCGTCATGGCGGCGCTCTTCTGGATTTTGGAACCCATCCCTATCTGGACCACCTCCGTGATGGTCATTACCCTGTCCCTGCTGTGCGTCTCCAACGGCTCTCTCTCATTTTTGATGCCGGAGCGCTATGACAAGGCGGCGGTATCCTCCATTCTGGATGACGCCATAGGCAAAGGGATCAATCCGGAGGTAGTCGGCAAATTGAAGGAAAATGTCGAAAACCGGTTAAATAAGAAAACCAAGCTGGACGCGGAAGAAGTGAGGATGACCCTGGGGTTCCAGCTCATGGACGCTTATGAAAAAATAGATCTGAACGCACAGGAACTGTCCCGTGAAGGAAAAACGGAAGAAGCCGCCGGGCAGGAATCCATAGCCGCCCAGCTCAAGACCGCGGCCGGGCGCCTGTACAGCAAGGAAATAACCGCGCGCATCCAGGGGCTGCAATTTGTCAACACCATGCAGCAAAAATCCACGATGGCCACCTTCGCGGATCCCATCATCATGCTTTTCCTGGGCGGCTTTTTCCTGGCTGCGGCCGCAACCAAATACAGGCTGGACATGAACCTGGCCAAAGTACTTTTAAAACCCTTCGGCACCAATCCCAAATTCGTACTTCTGGGGCTGATGTCCGTAACGGCTCTTTTCTCCATGTTTATGAGCAACACGGCTACGGCCGCCATGATGCTCGCCATCCTGACGCCGGTGCTGGCCCTGTTCACTCCGGAAGACAAAGGCCGCGCCGCCTTTGCCCTGGCCATCCCCATCGCCGCCAACCTCGGCGGCATTGGAACGCCTATCGGCACGCCCCCCAACGCAATCGCGCTGAAGGCGCTGCAGGGTATGGGGCTGGACGTCTCCTTCGGCAAATGGCTCATGTTCGGCATTCCTTTCGTCATCGTCATGATTCTGATTGCATGGCTTCTCCTGCTGTGGCTGTTCCCCATCTCCCAAAAGAAACTGGAACTGCAGGTGGGAGGGAAATTCCTGAAAACCCCCAAGGCCATTATCGTTTACGTCACCTTTGCCGTTACCGTCCTGCTGTGGGTAACGGGCAAGGGAGTACACGGGCTGGACTCCAATACCATCGCCATGATTCCCATTGCCGTCTTTGCCATTACGGAAACCATCACCAAGGAAGACTTGAAGAAAATGGGCTGGGACGTGCTCTGGCTGGTAGCCGGCGGCTTTGCCCTGGGGCTGGCCCTGCAAGACACCGGACTGGCAAAAAACCTGATCGGCTCCATTCCCTTTGCCGAATGGTCCCCCTTCCCACTCATGGTGGGTACGGGAATCATCTGCCTGTTCATGGCCACCTTCATGAGCCATACGGCTACGGCCTCCCTGCTCATTCCGATTATTGCCGTTGTCGGCGTCAACATGGGTGACAACCTGGCTCCCATGGGCGGCGTTACCGCCCTGCTGGTATCCGTGGCCTTCGCCTCCTCCCTGGGTATGAGCCTTCCCATCAGCACCCCCCCCAACGCCCTGGCCTATGCCACCGGCTTGGTCAGCTCCAAGGGAATGGCCATTTCCGGCGTCATCCTGGGCATCCTGGGCATGGTTTTAACCTACGTCATGATGATGATTCTTGCCCAATGCCATGCTTTTTAAGTAAGGTAATGTTCCATGCCGGGACATGTTGTCCCGGCATGGCCAACATCAACGGGAAAAGCGCCCTATGATCATTGAACAGGAAGAATTCCAGAAAAAACTAAAACGCATCAATCTGGCGTACTTCTCCGATCCGGACCGAATTATTGCCATCAGCAGGGGAAACAGCGTCGTCCGCCAGGGGGAACAGAACAAAAGGCTTTACCTGATTTTATCCGGCAGCGTGGTTTCCTACCGCCACGTCGTTAAAGAAGACCCGGAAACAGCTTCCACTTCCCACAAAATCTACAAGGCGTTCCGGGCCGGTCCCGGAGACTATTTGGGAGTGCAGAGTTTCTTTTCCGGATGGTTCCGCAGCTCCTCCGATCTCATTGCGGAAACTGATTTGGAACTGGCCTATATCGACACCGCCACCCCTGCCGTGGACGTGGAACGCTACGGCACGCTCCTGGAACAGTTTGTTCCCGCCATTGTCCATGAACTGGCGGCGCGCAATACCCGCGTCTTTGACCGCACTGCGGAAAAGGAAGAAGCGCTGCGGATGCTCCACCGTTCTGAAATGGCCGCCACCCTGGGGCAATTATCCGCCGGAATAGCTCATGAACTCAACAATTCCCTGGGAGTCCTGTCCCGTAAAACAGACTTTGTTCTGGAAACCCTGGACAACATGTTCCGCCAGGAAAACGCCTTCCGCTACACCCTGTACAACAAAGGGTTGGAAGGGGCTTCCTCCGCATCCACTTCCGAACAGCGCAGACTGGCGCGCCAGTTTGAAAAAAATTACGGGCTTTCCCAGGACGAGGCCAAGGCCCTGGCCCTGATTCCGGATATACAGAATCAGCCGGAGCTGCTGAACAAGCCATTCCTCAGCCAGCTGGAACAAAATCTCCCTTATTGGGAATTGGGACACGACCTGCACGATATGAAACTGGCTGTCAGGCACGCTACAGCCATTGTCCGTTCCGTTCGCCTGCTGGGGGGAGGCAACACCAGACGGGAAGAAGGAGTAAACGTGACGGATTCCCTTACGGAAGCTGTTGCTCTGGTCAAGTCCAGTCTGCGCGGCGTTGATTTTGAAATGGTCCTGCCTCCCAGAGACTCCGTGCCCGGCATCTTCGCAGATATGACGGAGCTCGTTCAAATTTGGATCAACCTGCTTCAGAACGCCTGCGACGCGCTGAAAATAGAAAATACCACCAACCCTTCCATCCACGTAGAATGCCGGGTGGAAAAAATCAGCAGCAAGGACCAGACATCCCATACCACCCGTGAAATTCTGGTCTCCGTCACAGACAACGGCCCCGGCGTCCCAAAGGACCTGCATGAAAAAATTTTCCGTCCCAACTTCACTACCAAAAAGAAAGGTCTTTCCTTCGGCCTGGGGCTGGGGCTCACCATCGTCCGGCGCATTGTGGACAGCTACGGCGGCCGCATCCGCCTGGAGAGCGTTCCGGGCCATACCGTTTTTACGATAATCATACCAACCATCAACAATCATGGAAAAAATTAACATCATTTGCGTGGACGACCAGCCGGAAGTCCTTGACAGCGTTTTGCGCGACCTTCGTCCGCTGAATTCCTGCTTCCGCCTGGAAGGGGTGGAATCCGCATCCGAATGCCGCGAACTGTTGGAAGAATTCGACCAGGACGGAGAACTGACGGGACTGGTTATCTCCGACCACGTCATGCCGGGAGGTTCAGGAGTAGAGTTGCTTGGAGGCATCGCCAAAGACGACCGTTTCGCCGGGACGCGCAAAATCCTGCTGACCGGCCAGGCCACCCACGCGGACACTATCCAGGCCGTCAATGACGCGCACATTGACAACTATCTGGAAAAGCCCTGGGATCCCGCCGTTCTCCTTGCGACCGCCCGCAAACTGCTGACCAGGTTCATCATGGACAAGGGCATCGACCACATGCCCTATATGTCCTGCCTGGACCAGGCCACTCTGCTGGATTACCTGCGGAAAAACTGACGGGGCCGGAAGGCATACGCCGCACACTCTACTTTTTCAACGCACGCATTCTCATCCGTGACGGGCATTCCCCTGCCCTGCGCCAAGGAAGGGAACAAAACCGCTAACCGTCTTTATGTTTGATATCCTGCTCCAACACAACACCCTGGTTCTCTTCGGAATCATCTTTTTCGGCATCGCTCTCGGCAGCATTAAAATATACGGACTGAACCTGGGCCTTTCCGGCGTTCTTTTCGTGGCGCTGGCCGCCGGCCACTACCGCCTGGCCATTCCCGACGGCGTAGGGCAGCTGGGTCTGGCGCTCTTTGTATACTGCGTGGGCCTCAGCGCGGGCAACCGCTTCTTCTCCGCCATCGCCAAACAGGGCAGCAAACTGGCCATCATGTCTGCGGTGATTGTAGGAGTGTCAGCGTTATTCACCTGCCTCTTCGGCATCTGGTTCAAAGTTCCCGCGGGAATCTCTTCCGGCATCTTTGCCGGCGCATGCACCAGCACCCCGGCGCTGGCGGCCGCCACGGAAAGCCTGCCGGGAGCCTCCGGAAGCGGCGTCAGCATCGGTTACGGCATCGCCTATCCGTTCGGCGTGGTGGGCGTGGTCCTTTTCGTCCAGCTCCTGCCGCGCCTGCTGCGCTTTGACCTCAACAAGGAGGCCAAAGCCATGCATTCCAGGCAGGAAGTCAGCATCATTTCCCGCCTTGTCCGCGTCACACAGCCCAACCTGATAGGCCAGAACATTGCGGACTGCAAGCTGCTGGACGGTCTGCACTGCATGGTCACCCGCGTGGTTCGCAACGACAGGCTGATGCCCCTGACGCCGGAAGACACGTTCCGGGAAGGAACGGAAGTCCTCATTGTGGGCAACAGCGACACCATGCCTCACGACATCGCCTTTCTGGGGGAGGTATGCGACAATCCCTACCCCATGGACTCCCAGAAGGAGCGCCGCAAACTGATTCTGACAAACAAGAACTATGCCGGGCACAAGCTCCGCGACCTGAAAACCCTGCGCACGGACGGCGTCATTATCTCCCGCATTTCCCGCCTGGGCTTCACCTTCGTCCCCACGGGGGAAACCACGCTGGAACGCAACGACGTGCTGACTGTGGTCGGTTCTCCGGAAAACCTTACCAAATACGGGGACAAAATCGGCCACCGCAGCCAGGACATGAACCAGACGGACCTGCTCTCCCTGGGCTTCGGCCTCTCCCTGGGCATCATTCTGGGCCTGGTCAACTTCAGCCTCGGCAACGGCGCGGGCATCTCCCTGGGCATTGCAGGAGGCCCCCTTATCGTCGCCCTGCTGCTCGGCCACTTCGGACGTCTGGGCCCCATCGTCGGCTACATCCCTCGTCCCACCCGCCTTCTTTTGCAGGATCTGGGGCTGG
>OHGW01001091.1_pt1 | contig 10860 bp, 10 predicted proteins | sample 1567821 | NCBI WGS metagenome assembly OHGW01 (sample SAMEA3879572, study PRJEB24766) | human gut metagenome | biome: human-associated habitat; feature: feces | place: USA | collected 1985/1987 | reverse complement strand
ATAAAAAGTGAATAAAAAACGGGATGTTTCTGCAATGGCAAAATATAAAAGTCGAAAAAAATTCGGCGCGTGTACAAATTGCACAAAAGTTGGCAAAATTATTTGTTTAAATGAAGTATGGCTTAAAGTTGCGTTTTCGTGTATGATTAGTAAGTACGTTAAGTAACAAGGATTTATTAGGAGGACATGGAGAAAATGGCAAGTTTATCATTAAAAAACATCAACAAAACATATGACAATGGTTTTGTAGCAGTTAAAAACTTTAACCTTGAGATTGAAGATAAGGAATTTATTATCTTTGTAGGACCTTCAGGATGTGGTAAGTCAACTACACTTAGAATGATTGCTGGTCTTGAAGATATTACTTCAGGTGAATTGTGGATTGGGGATAAATTAGTAAATGACGTAGAGCCAAAGGATAGAGATATTGCGATGGTATTCCAGAACTATGCTTTATATCCACATATGACAATATATGATAACATTGCTTTTGGTTTAAAATTAAGAAAGACACCAAAGCATGAAATTGACAAATTAGTTCATGAGGCAGCTAAGAGCTTGGATATCGAACATTTATTAGATCGTAAGCCAAAGGCTTTATCTGGTGGTCAGAGACAGCGTGTTGCTATGGGACGTGCTATCGTTCGTAATCCTAAGGTATTCCTTATGGATGAGCCTTTGTCAAACTTGGATGCTAAGTTGCGTGTACAGATGCGTATTGAGATTTCTAAATTACATCAGAAATTAGGAACAACAATCATTTACGTTACACATGACCAGACAGAAGCGTTGACATTGGGAACAAGAATCGTAGTAATGAAAGATGGTGTTGTTCAGCAGGTAGATGCACCAGTTGAATTATATCAGAAACCAAAGAACTTATTTGTAGCTGGCTTCATTGGTTCACCTCAGATGAACTTTATTGATGCTAAGGTTGTAAATAATGGAACAGATGTAATGTTACAGTTTGGTAGCCATTCTATCAAAGTTCCAGAAGCAAAAGCAAAAGTATTGATGTCAAATGGATACGAAGGAAAGACAGTTGTACTTGGTATTCGTCCAGAAGATATCAAAGATGAAGAAGTATTTATCAATACTTCACCAGACAGTGTTGTAAGTGTTACAATTAAGGTATATGAAATGCTTGGTGCTGAAGTATTCTTATACTTTGATATTGAAGGATTTGATATGTGCGTACGTGTAAATCCTCGTACAACAGCAAGACCTGGTGATACAATCAAGCTTGCATTTGATTTAAGTAAGATTCATATCTTCGATAAAGAAACAGAAGAAGCAGTTTGCAACTAATCTGTACGATCGTATTATTTTATAAGTTATAAGATAAATTGAAAAAGAGAATTCATACATTATGAGAATGTGTGGGTTCTCTTTTTGTATGGAAAACATTGTCGAAGCGCTGTTTTGTTTGCGGTAATGTCGGTTTATTAAAGTAAATGTGGAAATATTTTGTACACATTGTTACTTGAATTTGGTTTTATCAGAAAAATAGATAAGTTCTTTGTGAAAAATTGTAACAGTTTGCCATATGAAAAAACTATTTTGAAATAAATCACGAAAAAAACACATAAAAAGTACGTTATTTTATTTACTTTTGCCTAAAAAGGTGTTAGAATAAATAAGAATAAAATACCTCAAGTGAGAGGAATAAATGATAAGGAGTGATTATATGATATCAAACCAGATACTCCAAAATACGATAGAAGGATTAAAAGGCATTACTCGTATTGATATCTGTGTCATGGATACAGAGGGAAAACCATTGGCATCGACAATTAGTGATGCAGAGGAGTATGAAGAGGCAGTTTTGACATTCGTGGATTCTCCAGCAGATAGTCAGGTATTGCAGGGATACCAGTTTTTTAAGGTATTCGATGAAAATCAATTAGAATATGTAATACTTGTAAAGGGAGACAGCGACGATGTATATATGATAGGAAAGATCGCCTCTTTCCAGATACAGAATTTATTAGTTGCTTATAAAGAGCGTTATGATAAGGATAATTTTATAAAGAATTTATTGTTGGATAATCTTTTATTAGTCGATATATATAACCGAGCAAAGAAATTGCACATTGAAACAGATGTAAGACGTGTTGTGTTTTTAATTGAAACAAAGACAGAGAAAGACAGCAATGCATTAGAGACTGTAAGAGGTTTGTTTACGGGAAATACACAGGATTTTGTTACGGCAGTAGATGAGAAGGATATTATTCTTGTAAAAGAATTAAAAGAAAATGAAGGCTACGAGGATATGGACAAGACTGCCAAGATGATCCTTGATTTATTAAATACGGAAGCCATGGAAAAAGTACAGATTGCTTATGGTACAATTGTTTCCGAAATTAAAGATGTGTCTAGATCATACAAAGAAGCCAAGATGGCATTGGATGTAGGTAACATTTTCTATGAAGAGCGTGATATTGTTGCATACGGAAACTTAGGTATAGGTAGATTGATTTATCAGTTGCCAATGCCATTATGCAAAATGTTTATAAAGGAAATATTTGATGGAAAATCCCCGGATGACTTTGACGAGGAAACATTGACTACTATAAACAAATTCTTTGAAAATAGTCTGAATGTTTCAGAGACATCAAGACAGTTATATATTCATCGTAATACATTGGTGTATCGTTTAGATAAGCTACAAAAAAGCACAAATTTAGATTTACGTGTATTTGAAGATGCCATTACATTCAAAATTGCTTTGATGGTAGTGAAGTACATGAAATATATGGAGACAATAGAATATTAATCGTGACTTGCAATTGTTATATGCTCGACAATTATAAGCATGATTCCATTTTAATGCGTCTTTTATAGATTACGAGCGTTAGAAATCATTAAAAATTTTAACAATGAAAATAGGGATGAAGGGTATGGATACAGGATTGTGAGCTACAGTATATGTGGATTGCAATTCTGTTTCGTTATTTATGGATATATCATCGGAGGTGTGAAAGGATGGAGCAAAAAGAGACAGAAATTGTTTCTATGGACAACGTGGTAGTAACTTATCCAACAGGTACACAGGCATTGAAAGGGATTGAACTGGAAATCGCAAGAGGTGAGTTTGTGTTTGTTGTGGGAGCCAGTGGTTCGGGAAAGTCTACATTTATTAAAGTGTTGTTGCGGGAAATTGCACCTAAGACAGGACGGATTTTAGTAAATGGAAGAGATATTACACATTTAAAACATAAACAAGTGGCAGCATATAGAAGAAAAATCGGATGTGTTTTTCAGGACTTTCGTTTGTTAAAAGACCGCAATGTTTATGAAAATGTAGCATTTGCCCAGAAGGTAATAGGAGTGCCACACAAATTGATCGGTCAAAATGTAAGAAGAATATTGACCTTGGTTGGATTAGGCGACAAAGAACAGGCATTTCCAAAAGAGTTATCTGGTGGAGAACAGCAGAGAGTTGCACTTGCAAGAGCGTTGGTTAATAAACCGGCTATGCTTTTAGCAGATGAACCTACAGGTAATTTGGACCCTAAAACATCCATGGAAATTATGCAATTGTTAGAGGCAATCAATCAACAGGGTACTACTGTAATTGTAGTTACGCATGATAATGAAATTGTAAATCAAATGCGGAAACGTGTCATTACTCTAAAAGAGGGCGAGGTCTATAAAGATGAAGAAGATGGAAGTTATGCAAAAAGTCTTTCTATTCAGCAGGATAGCTTATTTTCAGAAATGGGAAGATAAATGTTCCGTTTGGGATGTTGGAGTATAAATAGATGAGGGAGGGCTGGTAATAATAGTATCAGCTTTTATGTGTTTATATGTGTAAGGACTGCTTTTATGAACAATCACCAATGAGTAGGAGTGTGAAACGTATATGGAAAAAATAAATACATTATTCTACAGTATCGGGCAAGGATTTAAAAATATAAAAAGAAATCGTATGTTTTCTTTTACTTCGGTTTGTACGATTACAGCCTGTTTATTTTTATTTGGAATTTTCTTCTCGCTTGTAAGTAATGTGCAATATATGGTGAAAAATATGGAAAAATCGGTTGCAGTAACTGTCTTTTTTGATTCTGGAATTTCGGATAGTCGAATTGCAGAAATTGGTCTGGAATTAAAAAGTCGTTCCGATGTGAAAGAAGTAAAATTTGTTTCGGCAGATGATGCGTGGAATAGTTTCAAAGGTGAAATTTTTGAGGGACAGGAAGACTTGGTAGAATCGTTTGATGGAGAAAATCCATTGGCAGATTCCGCATCCTATGAAGTTTATGTAAAGGATGTGACAAAGCAACAGGCGTTGGTGAAGGATTTAAAAAAGATGGATGGCATTCGGAAAGTAAATAGTTCCAATGAAACAGCAAAAATGTTGATTAATTTTAATCGGCTAATCAGCGTGGTATCTATCTTTATTATTGCTTTGCTTATGGCAGTTTCTGTGTTTTTAATTAGTACAACCATATCGGTTGGAATTTCTGTTCGAAAAGAAGAGATTGGTATTATGCGTTTGATTGGTGCTACAGACTTTTTTGTACAGGGGCCATTTATTGTAGAAGGAATTATGATTGGCTTGCTGGGGGCTATTTTACCATTGATCTTGTTGGCGATCATTTATCATCAGTTAATTAGCTGGCTGACCAATAAATTTTCTATTTTGTCAGACTGGATGGTTTTCATGAGTCTGCGTACAGAATTATCTGTGTTAGTACCGATTTCTTTAATACTGGGAGTTGGAATTGGACTACTGGGTAGTGGGTTGACCGTGAAAAGACATTTAAAGGTGTAAGGAGATGGAGAAATATGAAATTTCAAAAGACGATAGCATATATAAGCATCTGTGCACTTTTAGCAGGAACAGCAGTGCATCAAGGATATTATAGAAGTCGAGCCGATGAATTAGGAGATGCAGAGCAGGAAAGACAGCGTTTAAAAGAGAGAAAAGAGGAAACAGAAAAAGAGTTGTCTGCATTGGAGGATGAAAAGGATGATTTGCTTGTCAGCATAGAAAAACTAGATAAAAAAATGGAAAATGTCAGTGAGCGTTTAGATGAGGTGAATGAAAATTATACGACTGCATCCACAGAGTTAGACGAATTAACGGCAGCATTAACTCTGGCAGAGCAGGACGAAGCATCACAATACGAAACCATGAAAAAACGTATAAAATATATGTATGAAAATGGAAATCAGGGTTATCTAGATATTATTTTATCCTCTAAAAGTGTGGGAGATTTCCTGAATCGTGTGGAATATGTGAATAAAATTACGGCATATGACAATAAAATGCTAAAGGAATACAAAAACACGAAAAATGAGGTGACCGAAAAGAAAGAAGCGGCACAGGAAAAAAAGAATCAATTGGAAATTCTCCAGGAAGAAGTAGAACTGGAACAGGATAATTTACAAAGTTTATCTGAGAAAAAGCAGAAGAAGTTGGAAGATTATACAACATCAATTGATGAAAAATCAGATGAAGCGCAGGCATATCAGGAAGAGATAGAGAAAAAGGAAAAAGAGATAGACAAACTATTATTAGAGCAGGCAAAGGATAACGGCTTTTCAGGAGAAAGGGTAGAAGGTGGATTTATATGGCCTTTGGCTGTAAGTGGAACAATTACTTCTCATTTTGGTAGAAGATCTGCACCGACAGCGGGAGCCAGTACATATCACAAAGGAATTGATATTGCAGCACCAGCAGGAACGGCTATTTATGCAGCGGCAGATGGAACAGTTACTACTGCAACCTATTCCTCCTCTGCTGGAAATTATGTGATGATTAATCATGGAAATGGATTGTACACAGTATATATGCATGCCTCCAGATTATATTGTAGTGTGGGTGATAAGGTTTCGCAGGGAGATCGTATTGCAGCGGTTGGTTCAACAGGTGTATCGACAGGGGCACACTTACATTTCGGTGTAATCAGTAATGGAAATTATGTAAACCCAGAGGATTATGTATCCAGATAACAGGGGAATGAGAAAAAATTAAAATGTGCATGACTGGAAACTGTTTTGTATATTGTGATGAGTGAAAGAAAAATAGAGGAAAGGAACAGATGCAAACAAAATTCTTTCACTCTTCTTGTTTGCGTTTGTCGAAGTAGTTTGACAAAGTGGTATTAAATATGAATAAAAAATTTTTAAAAGGGTGTGCAGCAGGTGCTGGTATATTATTAGTAATACAGCTTTTAACGTTTGCAATCGTTTCTGTTGCTACTGGTGGAATAGGTGTGTATACAGGCGCAAAGTATAGCGCTATGGGAAGTTCTACATCTTCCACCATGAGTAAAATGAATCAGTTGAAGTATTATATTGACGAATATTTTATGGAAGATGTGACAGAGGAGCAAATTGCAGATGGAATTTATAAAGGAATGTTAGAAGGGTTAAATGATCCGTATTCTTGTTATTACACAAAGGATGAATATGCTTCATTGATGGAAGATTCTAGCGGTGTTTATTGTGGAATTGGTGCAACTGTAACACAGGATACGCAGACTGGAGTAATCTATATTGTATCACCTTTTGAAGGTGGTGCTGCAAAAGAAGCGGGTATTGTGACTGGTGACATTGTGGAAGAAGTAGACGGAAAAGATGTGACAGGAAAAGACTTGAATGAAGTTGTTTCCATGATGAAGGGAAAAGAAGGAACAAAAGTTAAAGTGGAATTTTATATTTCAAAAACGAAAAAACACAAAACCTTTGAATTGGAAAGAAGACAAATTGAGGTACCAACCGTAGAGTATAAAATGGATGGTAAGATTGGTTATATTGCAATATCTGCATTTGACGCGCCTACGGATGAACAGTTCATTGAAGCGGTCAAAAAATTGGAAGAGAAGGGAATGGAAGGACTTATCATTGACCTTAGAAATAATGGAGGTGGAATGTTAGAAAGTGTTGTGAACATGCTTGACTATATGCTACCAAAGGGAAGTACCATTGTTTCAACGAAAGATAAGAATGGAAAGGGAGATGTCTATACGGCAAAAACAGAGACAACATTCGATTTGCCACTTGCCGTTTTGATAAATGGAAATACAGCCAGTGCTTCTGAGGTCTTTTCTGGTGCAATAAAGGATTATGAAATGGGAGAATTAGTGGGTACAACAAGTTTTGGAAAAGGAATTGTACAGTCTGTAATTCCGTTAAAAGATGGTACTGCCATTAAGATTACAACTTCCAAATATTACACACCAAGCGGAAAAAATATTCATGGAACAGGAATTGATCCAGATGTAAAAGTAGAGTTGGATACAGAAGGAAAGAGCGACAATCAATATAAAGAAGCAATGCGTTTGGTAAAAGCACAGGTAAAAAAAGCAAAAGAAAAGTAATAAAAGAAAAACAATATAGGAGCAAGAAGCAAAGTGGATTGCGAATATCTTTTGTTCCATTTTAAATATTTTGCGTGTAGTGGGAGAAAATAGACTTTCATAGGAGACACCGAAATACCTATCTGTGAACAGCAACAGATTTGCCTATGGTATCATAAAAAGTAGAAAATTGGGACTGGTTTCTCGTTGAAAAATGTAGTAATATAAAAGATATGGACGGATTCGTCTAAAAAGAAAATATAGGCCGTTTAGAGGAATAAAAATTCTTTTCTAAATTGGTGCAAACTACTAAAAATTGCAAGGAAGATGTATGTTTTTAGGTTGAAAATAATCATATAGGAGGAAGCTAGATTGGAAAAAGAAACAATTATTGTACTGGACTTTGGTGGACAGTATAACCAATTAGTTGCACGTCGTGTTCGTGAATGCAATGTGTATTGTGAAATTTATTCATATCGTATCGAACTGGATAAAATTAAAGAAATGAATCCAAAGGGTATCATTTTGACAGGTGGACCAAATAGTTGTTATGAGCCAGATTCACCTACTTATTCCAAGGAGTTATTTGAACTTGGTATTCCAGTATTAGGACTTTGCTATGGTGCACAATTGATGATGCATGTATTGGGTGGAGAGGTAATTACTCCAGAGGTTGGAGAATATGGAAAGACAGATATTACTTACACAGAAAATGCAGTATTGTTCCAAGATATTCCAAAGCAGTCTGTTTGCTGGATGAGCCATTTTGATCGCATTTCCAAAGCGGCACCAGGATTTGAAATCACTGCTTCTACAGCAGATTGTCCAATCGCAGCTACTCAGAATGTAGATAAAAAGCTTTATGCGATTCAGTTCCATCCGGAAGTGTTGCATACAGAGCATGGAACAGAAATGATTGATAACTTCGTAAAGAAGGTCTGTGGCTGTGCTGGAACATGGAGAATGGATTCTTTTGTAGAAAACACAATTACAGAAGTGCGTAACAAAGTAGGAAATGGTAAGGTGCTTCTTGCACTTTCCGGTGGAGTAGATTCTTCGGTTCTTGCAGCGTTACTTGCAAAGGCCATTGGAAATCAGCTTACTTGTGTATTTGTAGATCATGGGCTTCTTCGTAAGAATGAAGGGGATGAAGTAGAAGGTGTATTCGGCGAAAATGGCGAATTTGATATCAACTTTATCCGCGTCAATGCACAGGAGCGATATTATGAAAAGCTTGCTGGTGTAACTGAGCCAGAAGCCAAGAGAAAGATTATCGGAGAAGAGTTTATCCGTGTATTCGAGGAAGAGGCTAAGAAAATTGGCACAGTAGATTTCCTTGCACAGGGAACTATTTATCCAGACGTAGTGGAGTCAGGACTTGGCGGAGAATCCGCAGTCATTAAATCACACCACAATGTAGGTGGATTACCAGATTATGTGGATTTCAAGGATATTATTGAGCCACTTCGTGCATTATTTAAGGATGAAGTGCGTAAGGTGGGATTGGAGCTTGGGCTTCCAGAATACTTAGTATATCGTCAGCCATTCCCAGGCCCAGGACTTGGTATCCGCATCATCGGTGAGGTAACAGCAGAAAAGGTACGCATTGTACAAGACGCAGATGCTACCTACCGAGAAGAAGTGGATAAAGCAGCCGCAGAATATAAGCAGGCAAACGGTGTAGAAGCACCATGGATGCCAAACCAGTATTTTGCTGCATTAACAAACATGAGATCTGTAGGTGTCATGGGGGATGAGAGAACCTATGATTATGCTGTTGCGGTAAGAGCCGTTAGAACGGTGGACTTTATGACCGCCGAGGCAGCAGAAATACCATTTGAGGTATTGCAGACAGTGATGAGCAGAATCATCAATGAGGTGAAGGGGGTTAATCGTGTATTCTACGATTTGACCAGTAAGCCACCTGGAACGATTGAGTTTGAATAATGAACAAAAGAGCCGCAAAGCCCTATTTTACTGGGTTTGTGGCTCTTATGTTTTATGGACTTTAGTCTGTTGAGCCCATTGGAGTTTTTTGTTGATCCGAAAAATGGAGATGGGCGAAACAATAAAACACCCGCTATGCGGGTGCGCGTCGATTGTTATACAAAAAAATTACCTTTCCGTTTACAATAAAGTTGTTCAAGCTATATTGCAGAAGGGAAAGGTAATTTTATGGCGAAGAAAGAAAATTCACTTGCACATACGAAATGGATGTGCAAATATCATATCGTCTTCACACCTAAGTATAGACGAAAAATGATATATAATCAATATCGAGAAGATGTTCGAGAGATTATAAAACAATTATGTAGTTATAAGGGTGTGGAAATTCTCGGAGGAAATGTGATGTCAGATCATGTGCATATTTTGGTAAGTATTCCACCTAAAATGAGTGTATCATCGTTCATGGGATATTTAAAAGGAAAGAGTGCGCTGATGATGTTCGACAGACACGCAAACTTAAAGTATAAATTTGGAAATCGACATTTCTGGTCAGAAGGCTATTATGTGAGTACAGTAGGATTAAATGAAGCCGTAATCAAAAAGTATATCCAAGACCAGGAGAAGTACGATATTGCAATGGATAAGTTAAGTGTAAAAGAATATGAAGACCCTTTTAAGGGTTAAGGCTAAGTAGTAACAACACCCTTTAAAGGGTAGCGACGAGTCAAGAGCAGTATGGCTTGAACGGAGCTATGGGAATCCTGTGTTAACAGAGTTCCCATAGTGAAAAGAGAAAGCCAGCGCCTTTAGACGTTGGCCTAGTAACAATGGGCTTATAGCCCTAGTACAAACCACCCGTTTAACGGGTGGTCATGACTTTAACTTTAAGATCAGTCTACTATAATCGAAGTGGATTGTTTTCGCTGAATCTGGTCAAAGGAATTGATGACCGAAATGGCGGATACGACAATACACAAGGTCGTGTATTGAAAAGCATAGATTCTGATGGTACAATAAGTAAAAAGAAGGAGAGATACACTATGGTAAAGCCAATTATGAAAGATATATTTTTCCTCGGACAAAAATCAGAGGAAGCGACAAGGACTGACTTGCAGGTAGGAAAAGATCTGGAAGATACACTTGAGGCAAATCGCGAGGGCTGTGTAGGCATGGCAGCGAATATGATTGGTGTCAGAAAGAGAGTGATAATTGTCAACATGGTTTGGCGGATCTTGTCATGTTCAATCCAGTTTTGTTAAAGGCAGATACGCCGTATGAGGCAGAGGAAGGATGTTTGTCACTTGTAGGTGTGAGAAAAACAACGAGATATCAGAATATTGAGGTTGAGTATTTTGACAAAAACTGGAATAAGAAGAGAATAAAGCTTAGTGGCTGGTATGCGCAGATATGTCAGCATGAGCTGGATCATTTGGAAGAAATTATTATTTGAACCAGCGGGACAGTAAAAAAGCCATTTTACCTGTCCCGCTGGTTCATCTTCCATAACAAAATCCAAATACTCTTTTGTTGATGCCATATTATTTTCCTCCACACTTTTAGGCTCTCTTTATTGGATGCCTGATTGCAGTCTTCAACTTCTCCG
>OHGW01001090.1_pt1 | contig 10869 bp, 8 predicted proteins | sample 1567821 | NCBI WGS metagenome assembly OHGW01 (sample SAMEA3879572, study PRJEB24766) | human gut metagenome | biome: human-associated habitat; feature: feces | place: USA | collected 1985/1987 | reverse complement strand
GTGTCGATCCCGGTGACCCGCACCTCGACCTGCTGTCCCAGGTGCACGACCTCCGCCGGCGAGGCGACGTAGCGGTCGGCCATCTGCGAAATGTGCACCAGCCCGTCCTGCTTGATCCCGATGTCGACGAAAGCCCCGAAGGCCGTGATGTTGGTGACGATGCCCGGCAGCGTCATCCCTTCGCGCAGGTCGCCGATCGTACGTACGTTCGGGTCGAACGAAAAGGCCTGCAGCTGTTCGCGCGGGTCGAGGCCGCACTTGTCCAGCGCTTCGACGATGTCCGTCACGGTCGGAATCCCGACCTGTCCGTCCACGTATCTCTCGGGTTTGATGCCCCTGCGCAGCTCCTTGTCGGCGAGCAGCCTGTCGACCGTCACGCCCGCGTCGGCGGCCATCCGCTCGGCTATGTGGTACGATTCGGGATGCACGGCGCTGTTGTCCAGCGGATTCTGCCCGCCGACGATGCGCAGGAAACCCGCGGCCAGTTCGTAGGCCTTGGCGCCCAGCCTCGGCACCCTGAGCAATTCTTTGCGGCTCTTGAAATCGCCGTTCGCGGCGCGGTACGCCACGATGTTCTCCGCCAGCGCCGGCCCCAGTCCGGAAATATAGGTGAGGATGTGTTTCGAGGCGGTGTTGATGTTCACCCCGACCCTGTTTACGCAGCTTTCGACCACCGTATTGAGCCTGGCCTTGAGTTTTCCCTGGTCGACGCTGTGCTGGTATTGCCCGACGCCGATCGACTTGGGGTCGATCTTCACCAGCTCCGAGAGCGGGTCGATCAGCCTCCGGCCGATGCTCACCGAGCCGCGCACCGTCACGTCGTAATCGGGAAACTCCTCGCGCGCCGCGGCCGACGCCGAGTAGACCGACGCGCCGTCCTCGCTCCCCGCCGTACCGTCGCCGATTGCGAAGGCCTCGGCCCTGTATTTCCCCGCCAGCGCCCGCAGCATTTCCGCCGCTTCGGCATAGCGGCCCTGCGGCGGGTGCGGGTAGATGGTCGTATTGTGCACGAGGTTGCCCTGTGAGTCCAGGACGACGACTTTGCAGCCCGTGCGGAATCCGGGGTCGATGGCAATCACGCGCTTCTGCCCCAGCGGCGCCGAAAGGAGCAGCTGCCGCAGGTTTTCGGCGAATACCCCGATCGCCTCGTCGTCGGCCTTCTCTTTGGCGGCCGCGAGCAGCTCGGTCTCTATCGACGGTCGGATGAGCCGCTTGAGCGAGTCGGCCACGGCGGCCTCCATATATGTGCGCGTTGCCGATCCGGGACGTATGAACCGGCGGCAGAGCGCTTCGGTGATGCGCTCCGTGTCGGCGTCGATCGAGATGCGCAGGATCCCCTCGTCTTCGCCGCGACGCATGGCCAGGAACCGGTGCGACGAGATGCTGCGCAGCGGCGACGCGGCGTCGAAGTAGTCCGAATACTTCGCCCCCTCGGCCTCCTTGCCCTTCACGAGCTTCGAGTGCACCGCCCCTTCGCGTCCCATCGTGCGCCGCACGGTGTTGCGGGCCTGTTCGTCCTCGGATATCCTCTCGGCGACGATGTCGCAGGCTCCTGCAATGGCCTCTTCGGGGGTCGGTACCTCGGCCGTGACGAAGCGTTGCGCCTGATGCAGAAGGTCGTGTGCCCGTTGTGCCATGACGATGTCGGCCCGCGTTCGCGGGCCGCCGTGGCGCGTGTGCGGCGCTTGGGTTTGTAGGGCAGGTAGATGTCCTCCAGCTCCACCGCGTTCCAGCACTCTTCGATCCGTTTGCGGAGCTCCCCGGTCAGTTTGCCCTGCCCCTCGATGGTCGTCAGGACGGTCTGCCTGCGGGCTTCCAGCTCGGTGAGCCTGTCCAGTTGTTCCTTGATCGCCCCGACCTGCAATTCGTCGAGCGAGCCGGTCGCCTCCTTGCGGTAGCGGCTGATGAAGGGGATCGTGGCGCCTTCGCGCAGCAGGCGTACCGTGCCCTGCACCTGCGGGAGGCCGATCCCGAGTCTTTGTGCTATGATTCGTTCCGTCATTCTAATATCCGAATTTCGCCGCCGCCAGCCGCATGTGGCCGATGATATCGACGCCGAACGGGCAGTTCCGTTCGCAGCGGCCGCAGGCGATGCACTCCGAGGCGTGGTGCGGCAGGAGCCTGTAATGTTCGCGCACCGTCTCCGGTATCTCGTGCTGTGCCAGGGTCAGGTTGTAGTATTTGTTCACACCGGCGATGTCGATCCCCACCGAACACGGGGCGCAGTGCCCGCAGTACATGCAGTGCCCTTCCCACGAGAATTTGTCCAGCCCGGCCAGCGCCCCCGTGTAGTCGCGTTCCGCGGCCGTGGCCGAACACCAGGCCAGTGCCGCTTCGATCTCGGCGCGGCTGCGGCAGCCGGCCATTACGGCCGCTACGCCGGGGCGCGTCAGGGCATATTCGAGGCATTGTACCGGGGTCATCGGGCGTCCGAAGGGCGAGTTGGCGTCGCTCAGCAGGTCGCCTCCGCCGTAGGCCTTCATCACGTCGATGGCGATCCCTTCGCGTTCGCAGAATTCGTAGAGCCGTTGCCGTTCGGGGTCGATGTTGTGCAGCTCCCGCGCGTAACTCTCGTCCGCCCAGAGCGTATCCACGTCGTCGCTCGGCGGCAGCAGGTCGTAACAGGGGTTCACCGAGAACATCAGCACGTCGATGAGCCCCGTCCGGGCCGCCATGTGCGCGACCACGGGGTTGTGGCTGCTCAGGCCGATGTGGCGGATGCGCCCTTCCGACCTGAGCCGTTGCGCCAGGCGCATGATCGGGCCGTCGAGCACCTCGCGCAGGTCGGCCTCGGCGTCCACGTAGTGGATCATCCCGATCTCCACATAGTCCGTTCCCAGCCGTGCGAGCAGGTCTTCGAACGCCGCCAGCGATTTCTCCGGATCGCGCGTGCGCAGGTACTGCCCCCCTTCCCATACCGAGCAGAGGTGCCCCTGTATGACGAACTTCTCGCGCCTGCCCGCCAGCGCTGCGCCGATGTTGCTGCGCAGCTCGGGGTTCGAGGCGTAAAGGTCGAGGAAGTTGATGCCGTTGCGGATGGCGAAATCGAAATCGGCGCGCACCTCTTCGGCCGTCTTGTCCGCGAACCCCTCGCAACCCAGTGCGATGGCGCCGACTTTCAGTCCGGTGCGCCCCAGTATGCGGTACTCCATCCTATTCCAGTTCCACGAGTTCGTATTGCTGCGAGCCCAGCCCGATCGCTTCGCCGTGTTCCAGCGTGTGGATGCCGTGGCGCGACTCCATGCGTTCGATCAGGTGCACCTTGCCCGGGTCGGGCGATGCGTAAACCAGGTCGACGCACGCCTTGTCCAGCGCCACCGGGTCGGTCGAGGCCAGGATGCCGATGTCGCCCATCTTCGGGTCTTCGGGGTGCGCGTCGCAGTCGCAGTCCACCGACAGGTTGTTCATCACGTTGATGTAGAGTATCTTTTCCCCGCAATGGTCTGCCACCGACTTGGCTGCCTCGGCCATCGACTCCAGAAAATCGTCCTGCGCGGGCAGGTTGCCCCACATCTGGGCGGCATTCTTGGTCTTCCCGGCCGAATGTATCCACGCCTTGCCCGCCGACGAGGCGATGCCGATCGAGATGTTCTTCACCGCACCGCCGAAGCCGCCCATGGCGTGCCCCTTGAAGTGCGAGAGCACCACCGTGAAATCATAGGCGGGGTAGTGCGACCCCACGAAGTTCTCCCTGAGGTGCCTGCCGCCCTTCACGGGCAAGCTTACCTCGCCTTCGGCATCCATGATGTCCACCGGGGCGATGGCCGTGAAGCCGTGGTCGGCGGCGGCCTTCAGGTGGTTTTCCGTGCTGGCGCGTCCGCCGCCGTAGGCGGTATTGCATTCGACGATCGTGTCGTCCACCTTCTGCACCAGATCCTTGATAAGCTCCGGCTTGAGGAAGTTGTGCCCGCCGGGTTCCCCTGTCGAGAGTTTCACGGCCACCTTGCCCGTCGCCGGACGCTCCAGCGCCTCGTACAGGCGCACCATATTCTCCGGCGTGATGTCCCGCACGAAATAGACCTTGGGTGCCTCGGGCGCTTCTCCGCCGCCCTGTGCTGATCCGCAGGCCGGGGCCGTGAAAGGCAGGATCGACAATAACGAAACCATATACATTTTTGTCATGTCTCGGGATTGTTAATTACGTAATAGGTACCTGAGCACCGCGTATCCTGCAAATACCTGTGCCAGCATACCGGGGAGCCCGATGCGGATGTCCTGCAGGGCGGCTTTCGCCGAGCCCGTCCAGGCCCATTCGCCCAGCGAGCCGAACAGCTGGTAAAAGAGGACGACGCCCGCCAGCAGGGGCAGCGTCACGCGCCCTGCCCGCCATGCAGCGAGGCTTGCGGCGACGGCCAGCAGCACCGATTTGAGCAGGATCACGGGCAGCATCGCCGCTGCGGGCATGCCGAACAGCGCCGAGTTCACCGCCGGCGAGAGCACGGCGGTCAGCAGGCCCACCCGCCAGCCGTATTTGTAGGCGCCGACCAGCGTGAAGAAATAGATCGGCAGCCACCGCAGGCCGCCCTGCGGCACGAGGTGGCAGATTTGGGGCAGGACGATGTTGCCTGCCACGAAGAGCGCCGCCGCGAGGTAGGTCTTCGCCTCGCGGTAGCCCGTCGAATAGAGTTTTACAGCCGTTGTTTCCATATTGTCGTTATTGATTGTGTCAAAAATAGTGTTTTCCGCCCGTATTTAAAAATCCAGGCGTATGCCGCCGATGAAGGTCGCCCGCGGCATGGGGTATCCGGCGTTTATCTCGTAGCGCTGCGCCAGCAGGTTTTCGCCCCGGGCGAACAGCGTGAGGCAGCGGCTCACGCGCAGCGACGCCCGCAGGTTCCACAGCACGAAATCCTCGGTGTTCTCCGTGCCCCGGCCGTTGGCCTTTACCGAAGTGTAGAGCCCCGCGACGTACTGTACGCCCGTAGTCACCGACCAGCGGCCCCGGGCAAACCCGGCCTCGGTGTAGAGCTTGTGCTCCGGTGCGGCGATCACGGGGTTCTCCATGTGCAGGTAACTGTAATTGGCGGCGACCGACCAGGCCTCCGAAATGCGGTAGGCGGCCTGTGCCTCGACGCCGGCGTTGTCGATCTTCCCGGTGTTCATATTCAGCGGCGTCGTCCCCTCGCGCGGCACGGCGACGATCAGGTTTTCGCCGTCTATGTAGAAGAGGTTGATGCCGTAGGTGAGCCGCCCGCCGAGCAGCCGCTGCGAATAGGCCACCTCGTAGTTCCACATCCGCTCGGGTTTCAGGTCGGGGTTCTGCGGCGGGAACATATACATCTCGCGGATGGTGGGGTAGCGGAAACCCTTCGAGGCCGAAGCTTTCAGCTCGATGGTGTGCGGCAGGTGGAACGAAAGCCCCGCCTGCGGGATCCACTCCGTCCCGATGTGCGAATGGTGGTCGACGCGCAGCCCGGCGTCGAAGGTCAGCCAGCCCCCGATGTCCTGCCGGAAATCGACGTAGCCGGCCACCTCGTCCTGCGACTTGTCGGCGATGTCGGAGCGCTCGCCCTTGCGGTCTCCCCCGACGTATCTGTTCCACGCCTCGCCTCCGAAGCGGTAGTAGTCCGCGCCGACGGTCAGCCGGTTGCCCCTGAAAAGCCGGGCGCTCTGGTACCACGATACGCCCATCATGTCGTCCCGTGAGTTGAAACGGTAATCTTTCGGATTGTTCGTGTCGTTGGGATCGACCGTGTAGCCGTCGTTGATCCGGTGGCGGCCCCAGTTGTAGAAGAGGCTCAGGGCCCCGGAAGTCCGGCCGTAGTTGTTCTCCACGGAGAGCGAAGTCATGCCGCGTGTGATGCGTTGGTCGGCATCGGCCATCGGGTTGGTCACCGTCCCGGGCTGCGAGGCGTTGAAGTGCGTCACATTGACGTCGGCCCGCACGTTCCATGCCTGCGAAATCTCATAGCCCAGCTTGGCATAACCGCCGTACTGCTCGAATCCCATGTCGGCGCGGTGTCCGTCGGTGCGGTTGTACGAGCCGCTGACCACCGACGTGAAACGTCCCTTGCGGATGCGGTTCGTCGCCTCCGTCTGCAACGTGTTATAGGAGCCGTAGCCGATGTCGGCATAAGTCTTCACGCCGTCCTCGCGCATCCCGCGGGTGACGATGTTCACCACGCCGCCCATCGCGTTCGAACCGTAGAGCACCGATGCCGGGCCGCGCAGCACTTCGACCCGTTCGGCCATCAGCGACTGGTAGGCATCGGCGATCGGGTGCCCCATCAGCCCCATGTACTGCGGGTGCCCGTCGATGAGCACCATCAGCCGCCCCGAGCCTCCGCTCAGCCCGCGCAGGGAGATGCCTCCCGCGGCGCCGTCCGACACGCCGTAGCCCATGATCCCGCGTGCGGTGGTGAACAGCCCCGGAACCTGCTCGGTCAGGGTCGGCTGCAAGCTTTGTTCGATCTTCTCCCGGCCGACCACCGACACGGTCATCGGCAGGTGGCGGATGTCCGACGCATAGCGCGCCCCCGTCACGACGACCGAGTCGATCTTCACGTTTTGCTCCGCCGGGGCTTCCGCCTGCGGCGTCACGGCGTGTACCGCGAATGACAGCCCCGTGCAGAGCGCCAGCAAACCCAATTTTTTCATTAACCTATCCATGTCGTTCCTTCATTTTCTGCATGAACCCTTCGATCAGCGGCAGGCACTCGGCGGCCGACGCCGCCCCGGCGCAAAGCTGCTCCACGGGGCAGGTGCCCGTCCCGGCGCGGTTCACGATGTTGGGCACTACGACCGTGTATTCCACCGCGATGCCGGCCCCGGCGAGCAGCTCCAACGCCGGGCGGCTCACCACGTCGGCGAAAAGCCCTTCCACGCCGCCCAGTACCATCAGCGCCGCGGCGCCTTTGCCGACGACCTTGTCCGCGATGAAAGCGCCCCGCAGCAGTTGCGGCTCTTCGTGCTGCAGCCGGAAGAGGTCGGCCACGCCCCGTTCGCGGAATATCCGCATCGAATCCCCGTTGCGGATTACGCACGAGCATTTTTCTGCGAATAACAATTCGATAGCCTGTGTCTTTTGTTCCTTTGTCATGTTCGTTCGTGTCGCAAGTCCCTCCGCTCCCCGCCTTTCGGGGAAACGGCTGTTTCCACGATGCAAAGATAATATGTCCTGACCTACTATCGGTTACCCCGATTACGGTTCATGCTACCATTTTTACCGTGCGCCCGCCGCGTCCGGTTCCGGCCTGCTTTTGTGTCCCGGTTATCCCCGCTTCCTTGTTTTATTCTCCCCTTGTCCGGTGGCCGTCGCCGGATTTCCGGCTGCCGGATCGGCGGATGTATCGTTTTGTTTCGATTTATTTCGATGCGAAATTCGAAAAAAAGACGGAACTGCGGAATCCGTGCTTCGATCCGGCCTGAAATCGGTGCTGAATCGCCTCGTTTATGCCGGTTTCGGCCTTCCCGAATCTATATAACATTCTGTACGGTGTATTTATAAAATAATTATTATCAATAAGATACGAAATTTTAATTTCTATATTATCGGTCGTTGCTCTTTACCTGCCCCTTTAAAATGGATACTTTTGTTGCTGCGCAGTGTTCCCGACTTGCGATTTGTAATTTTTTTTAAAAATTCCTAATCCATAATATCACAAACTAAACCTGCTAATCTATGAAGAAAACATTTTTACACTTGTTGCTTCTGATGGGTTGTGCCTGCTGTTTTCCGTCCTGTGTCGAGGATAAAGCGGAAGATGCGGCAGCCAGACTCACCGTGAGTAAAGTCAGCGTGGAGGTCATCCGAACCGGTACGCTGAGTACGGGGTCGAAAGCGACGCTGGATGTGCTGGCCAACCGGGGGTATGCCATTACCTCCGATGCGGATTGGCTTTCGGTCGACAAACCTACCGGGAAAGGCCGTGTGTCGGTCGTCCTTGATGTCAAGCCCAACGAGACGGAAGCTATCCGTGTGGGGCACCTCGCCGTCGTGAGCGGCGGGCTTTCCGAAACCGTAACCGTGACCCAGACGCTTGCCCCCGATACCGACGACGGGCTGGAAATCGACCATGTTTATCTCGACGACGACCTTTCGTGGTGCGAGCAGTTCGGCGGCCAGGATCAGGTGCAGTTCCCCGACCAGGGCTCCACGCAGGCCGTGCGCAACCATGCTGCGGCCAAGCTCAAATTTACGCAGATGGGGTACAGCGAGTACAATTACGGCGGCAATGCCTTCTACATGGCCAAGCACTACTTCAAGATGGGTAAGAACAACCAGCAGAACGGCCTTGCCATCGACATGGGCAAATATATCGAGAAAGGCAAGTCGTCCACGATTACCCTGACGTTCGACGCGGCTCCGGTCGTTTCGATTGACGGTACGGGCAGCGGCATGACACTGCGCGGTATCGACGACACGGCGGTGACCGTCGAGGTTTACGAAGGCCCCGGAACGGTCGACAGTCCCTCCCTGAAGCAGAGCGCGTCGCTTTCCATGTCGAGCGTTACCTCGTGGAACCAGTGGGTGAGCATGAAAGTCACGCTCTACGGCGTCACCGACCGCTCGCAGATCGTTATCCGCTCCACCCAGTTCGGTGTGTCGGGCTATCACCGCTGGTACCTCGACAACATTAAGATGGTCAAGGCTCCCCGCGACTAACAGGTGTCAATAATCATAAACAGAACCAACATGAATTTCAAGCATATGTTATTCAGGGCCGCATCCGCCCTGCTGCTCGTCTCGGGCCTCGGTTTTGCGGGGTGCGACGACGCTGATCCCGACGCGTTCCTCTCGGTTACCCGCCAGGAGATCGAAGTCGAATACACGGGCCTCACCACCGAAGGGGAAATGGTCAATTTCGACCTGGGTACGAACCGCTCGTGGCGTGCCTCCTATGTCGAGGAGTGGATCCACCTCACCCATACCGAAGGCGACCGCGGCCGCGTGCGTATTTTCCTCTCCATCGACGAGAACAATACGGGCGAGGACCGCACCGGTTTCATCATCTTCGAAGGCGACGGCGGCACGCGCCGTACGATAGCCGTGACGCAGAAACTCAAGGTCGATGCACTTTCCGTTACGCCGGCGAAGATCACCGTCGTGAAATCGGGTCTGCTCGAAACCGGCGAGAAGGCTGCGATCTTCATCTCCACCAACTGCGACTGGGAAATATCCGTCGCCGACGACAGCAAGTGGATCACCCCTGTCAAGACTTCGGGTGCTCCCGGAGACGAGAGCATCGACCTGGATATCGCCCAGAATACGACCGACGGAGTACGTACGGGTACGTTCACCGTTACGGCCGATTCGAAAACGGCGACCGTCACCGTCACCCAGAATCTCGAAGGACTGAAGGTTTCCGTCAGCAGTTTTTTAGTCAATAAGTTCGGATTCTCCGACGAGGATCGCACGCCGCTTACCTTCACCGTCACGGCGGCCGAGGCATGGACGGCTCAGTCCGACGGCTGGCTGACGCCCAGCCCGGCTTCGGGCGATGCGGGCCAGACCGAGGTGACGCTCACCGTGGGCGAGAACACCACGGGTGCGCCCCGCAACGGAGAGGTGAAGATACTGACCTCGCTCACCGGCCTGGAGACCGTTGTCCGGGTCGCCCAGAATGCGAAGAACTCGCTCTTCGACGACGACGGCAAGGAGGTCGGCTATGTCTATTACGACGAGCCGTTCGACTGGACTTCGAAGTTCAAAGGTGCCGACTGCGTGGGCGAACATACGCAGAAGGGAGCGGTCAATATCTACACGGAGGTGAACAAGGATCAATACGTAGTAGACAAAGCGTTTTCCGATGCCGGACTGACCGATTTCAATCCCGATTTACGGACGATTTACGCCTGCTCGGATTATCTCAAAATGGGTGCAGGCGACAAGCAGACCGGAATCATCCTGCCGGCTCTTGCGATTCCCGAGGGGCAGGCCACTGATATTGAACTGACGTTCGTGGCCGCATCGAATATTGGCGGCGACGGTACGGGCAAGCCCGACGCGGTAACCGTCACAGTCGCCATTCTCGAGGGCCCCGGCAGCATAAACGGCGATCAGGGAAAAGAGAGCGAGCCGATGACGCCCGGAGAGCATTGGGAATGGACACCTATGAGCGTGAAGCTTTACGGGATTACGGGTGAAACCCGGGTCGTCATCCGCTCCACCCAGCAGGGATTATCGGGTTATTACCGCTGGTACCTCGACAATGTCAAGATGACGAAAATCGCAGCCGAATAGTCCTGCGGTGACAAATCAATGAAAAACAAGAGAGAAAAAGATATGAAAAACAGATTTGCAGATACGGGGAAATCCTATGCAGGGTATTTTCTGCGTTTCGTGTTCTGCCTGGTGCTGACGGCGTCTGCGTTGTCCTCACAGGCGCAAAGCCGCAATCAGGTGAGCGGCAAGGTGACCGACACGGCCGGCGAGCCGCTGATCGGCGCCACCGTGGTGGTTGTCGGCACGACGACGGGTACGACCACGGGCATCGACGGAAGTTACACGATCAATGCCGCGGCTGACAGCCAGCTGAAATTCTCGTTCATCGGCTATGCCGAGCAGACCGTGAATGTCGGGGCGCGTTCGGTCATCGACATCGTCATGGAAGACGACAGCCAGGTACTCAAGGACGTCGTGGTGATCGGTTACGGTACGATGGAAAAGAAGTCGGTGACTTCGTCCATCACCTCGATCAAGGGCGATGACCTGACGGCCGGCATGGGAGGTTCGACCATCGCCACGGCGCTCCAGGGCAAGGTTCCGGGACTTACCATCTCGGGCAGCGCCAGCCCCAACAGCAGCAATGATTTCCAGCTGCGCGGCATCGCGTCGGTCAATGCCAGCCAGAGCCCGCTCGTGGTTATCGACGGCATCCCGGGCGGTGACATGCGGGCGATCAACCAGGAGGACATCGAGTCGATCGA
>OHGW01001087.1_pt1 | contig 10880 bp, 15 predicted proteins | sample 1567821 | NCBI WGS metagenome assembly OHGW01 (sample SAMEA3879572, study PRJEB24766) | human gut metagenome | biome: human-associated habitat; feature: feces | place: USA | collected 1985/1987 | reverse complement strand
GGCAAGACCATCCTCGAGGCCCTCAACACCGACCTCGTCTGCGACGCCATCAACACCGCCATGCGCGAGCTGTTCCTCCAGATCGTCTACGGCCGCAGCCAGTCCGCGTTCTCTGAGGACGGCCTCGCAGTCGGCGCTTCTCTGGAAGACCTCGGCAAGGGCCTGAGAAGCCAGGTCGGCACCATGTTCGCCACCAAGGAAAAGGGCCCGCGCTACCTCGAAATGGCTGAGGGCTACTGCTCCAAGATCGCGCTCAACAAGGACGATGAGATCGTCGGCTACGAGTTCATCAACTTCGGCAAAATGATGGACTTCATCAAGAAGGGCGACGAGCCCGCCGAGGCCATCAAGAAGGCTACCGGCCACTATGGCCAGTGGGATACCGCGGCGAAGTATATCGACCCGCGTCAGGAATAACAGAAGGAGGACACGAAAATGGCTTTGTTTGAAAACTACGACAGAAGAATCGACAAGATCAACGGCGTCCTCAAGCAGTATGGCATCGAGTCCGTCGAGGCCTGCCGCGAAATGTGCCAGGCCAAGGGCTTTGACCCGTATGAGATCGTCAAGGGCATCCAGCCCATCTGCTTTGAAAACGCTTGCTGGGCTTACACCGTCGGCGCTGCCATCGCCATGAAGAAGGGCGTCAAGACCGCTGCGGAAGCCGCTACCGCCATCGGCGAAGGCCTGCAGGCCTTCTGCATCGACGGCTCCGTCGCCGACGACCGCAAGGTCGGCCTCGGCCACGGCAACCTCGGCGCAATGCTGCTGAGCGAGGAGTCCAAGTGCTTCGCATTCCTGGCAGGTCACGAGTCCTTTGCGGCTGCGGAAGGCGCCATCGGCATCGTCCGCAATGCGAATAAGGCCCGCAAGACCCCGCTGCGCGTTATCCTGAACGGCCTCGGCAAGGACGCTGCGCAGATCATCTCCCGTATCAACGGCTTCACTTATGTGCAGACCAAGTTTGACTACTACACCGGCGAGCTGAAGATCGTCCGCGAGATCCGCTACTCCGAGGGCGAGCGCGCCAACGTCCGCTGCTACGGCGCTGACGACGTCCGCGAGGGCGTTGCCATCATGCACCACGAGGGTGTCGATGTTTCCATCACCGGCAACTCCACCAACCCGACCCGCTTCCAGCACCCTGTCGCCGGCACCTATAAGAAAGAGTGCATCGAGCAGGGCAAGAAGTATTTCTCCGTCGCTTCCGGCGGCGGCACGGGCCGCACCCTGCACCCGGACAACATGGCCGCAGGCCCCGCTTCCTACGGCATGACCGACACCATGGGCCGTATGCACTCCGATGCACAGTTCGCAGGCTCCTCCTCTGTCCCGGCGCACGTGGAAATGATGGGCTTCCTGGGCATGGGCAACAACCCCATGGTCGGCGCTACCGTTTCCGTGGCTGTGGCTGTTGAGGAAGCGCTGAAGAAGTAAGGTTAAACCCCTTCTTTTGAACCTCAAAAGTTCAAACCCCACTTTTCGCAAATAATAAGCAAGGAAGCACGTCCTGCCGAAGAAATTCGGCAAGATGTGCTTCCTGTTTTTGCTGTTTTAGGGGTGTTTTTGATGAAGAAAATGAGGATGTGCTTCCCAAGAGAAAAGACGTTAAGCGACGGATTCCAAGAATATATTCTGGACTGCAAGGCAAGGAATTTACGGGACGGAACCATCCACCATTATCAGGAATCCGTCAAACAGATTAACAAGAGAATTCCACCCAATACGCCGATATCCTCTTTGAATCAACAGACAATGCAGAAGTTCTACATTGCTTTGCGTGATGACCCAAATTTGAATGAAGTTTCCATGGGGACGTATGCCAGAGACCTGAAAACCCTGATGCGCTTTTTTATGAAATGTGGGTATGTCCCCCATTTTGAAATTCCCCTTCCCAAAGCAGACAAAGCGCCCATTCAGACCTACACGGACGAAGAACTGCGGAAGCTCCTGAAAAAGCCTGATGTCCGTAAGTGCATCTTCTCCACCTATCGAAGCTGGGTGATTGTGAACTTTCTGCTTTCTACTGGCGTTCGGCAGAGCAGCTTGGTCAATATCAAAATCAGGGACGTGGATTTTGACAACGGTGTGGTCTACGTCAATACGACAAAGAACCGAAAGCCTCTGATTATCCCTCTGAATGAGGACATTGTGAAGATTTTACAGGAATACTTGCAGTATCGTGGCGGCGTGGCCGACGATTGGCTCTTTTGCTCGGTGTACGGAAAACAGCTCACCAGAAGCAGCTGCTACCATGCCATTTGGGACTATTGCCACGAAAGAGGGCTGGAACAGACAGGCGTTCACCGTTTCCGGCATACGTTCGCCAAAAAATGGGCAACCATGGGCGGCTCCGTGGTGACGCTCCAAAAGATATTGGGGCATAGCAGCTTGGCAATCACGGAAAACTATCTGAATATTCTGACCAGCGACTTGAAAGAGGACGTGGACAAGGTGAACATTATCCGAAGTCTGAAACAGGAGCGGGTTCGTATGAAAGCCTAGCATTTTCTATCATCTTTTAACATCTATAAGCAAATGGAGAGGTGTTTTCACACCTCTCCATCATTTTGATACATATCCATGGATTTTTGCAGAAATTGCCGCATTTTTGCAACGACAGGCTCAGGAGACAGTATCTTCACCCTTCTGCCAAACGTCGCAACCCATGCAAAGAAGGTTGGGCTAATCTCCACGGGGACGGTGATGATGAAATGGTCGGCATCACCGGGAATCATCATCACGTCTTTGCCGAACTGGTCCACCACGGCATCCGCCAGCTCGTTGCGGAAGCGCATTCGCACATGATATGCCTGCCCGCCGTACATATCGAAAACCTTTGCCTTTTGGACCGTAACGTCCTTTTCACGGTAAAGGGCTTTCCCGTCTCTTGGAATCGCCAGCGGCTGGCTGATGCGCTCCATGCGGTCCACACGGTAATAGCGGAACTTTTTCCCGTCGTAGGCATAGAGATAGTAGTTGCCATTGTTCCAGAGAAGGGCGTAGGGGCTGACGATTAGTTGCTGCCCGTCCTTGGAATAGGTCTTTTCCTTTCCTGTGGCGGGGGTGTAATGGAAGTAGCGGAAGCCGATTTTTAGGTCCTTGCGGATAGCCTCGTGAATGCGGTCGGCATCCTTCACCACGCTTTCGTTCATGCTCCGAATGCGGTTGGCAACGTGGTTTTCACGGCTCAGGCTCTCCACGGTGTCCTTGCCCGCAAATCGCTTGACCTTGGCGGTGATCTCCTTTGCTTTCTCTTGGGTGATGAACTTGGAGGACTGCACGCTGTCCACCAGAAGTCGCAGCTCGTAAGGCTCAAAGGGTGGGTTCAGGAGCCGATAGCCCTTCTTGTGAACGTCGTATTCCAGCTGTAAGCCGCAGATGTCCCCCAGAGCGGTGAAATCCGCATATAGGGTTTTCTTCTCGACGGTGATGCCGTGTTCCTTCAAAAGCCCTTCCAGCTCTCCACGGGTGACAATTCTATTTTTGCCCGCATTGGCTTCCAGATACTGCTTCAGAATCAGAAGCCGCTCAGCAATGTAGTATTTCCCGTAATTTGCCATACCCGCACCCCGCAGAAGTTTTTCTCTATTGTATCACACCAAAAGCAAAGAAAAAAGAGTGCGTTTCAAATTTTAGCCGTTGATATTTGTGGACGGATGTGGTATGATAATCGTGCCAAACCAACTTTATAATGCGTAATCATAGAATCTCACTATAGGGATACTATACCCTTTTCACGTTCACAATGCGAATTTGTTAAAAACGCAAATTCCGTTTCTGTGGACGTGAGGGATTCCTTATTACGCAGAGTTGGTTTGGCGACTAACGGAGTTTGCGTTTTTGGTGCGCTGACTTCGGTTAGCGCACTTTTTTATTTTTATCAGAAAGAAGGAACACAAATGAAAAAGTCAATCGCTCTGCTCTTGGCACTCGTGATGGTGCTGTCCCTTGCTGCTTGTGGTGGCGGCAATGATACGCCTGAATCGCCCACCGAAACAACCGCACCCGAAGAAGTAAAATTGTCAAAAGATGAAATGTTGAGTGTGGCAAACCCCTTGACAAGAGACGATCTTGATAAGTCCATCAACAATATTGCTTTTGCGAAAACTCTAATTGGAAATACCTACACCTTTAGCGGCGAAGTATATTCTGTCACAGAAGATTATGCTGTCGTCACCCCCTATATCATTGATGAAAAGGGTGCTTACGGCACTGGGGCAAATGTAATGGTTGCTAATTTGTATCTACCATTAGATGAGTTGGTTTCTTTGGAAAACCAGCAGCAATTGAACTTTGTTGGACAGCTAGAGGATGTCAGCACACACGAAGAAGAATTTCCTGGCATGGGAACTACAACAGTTGCTGAAATGGTATTCAAAAATATTGCCATTGTTTCCGACAGATTTGAAAACACAGGTACTCTGCATAGTAGAAACGCAAGCTATGGCGAAGATGCGTGGAATATCAAATTCCCTGACAGTGACTATCTTGGGGTCGTTCATTTCAGAGACGATGTGAGCGCTTATCAAGGAAAGGAAATCACATATTCCTACAAAATCACAAGCGATGGATGCGTTGATGCGTACATAGTTGAATGATAGGATAATAGGGGGACAAAAGGGAGTGGACAAAAATCCACTCCCTTTTCCGTTACCCCTCCAAAAGAGAAAGGTATTTATAAACCGTCGTCCTGCTTAAATCGCAAACCCTTGCCAATTCCGAAACATTCAGCGTTCCACTTTTGAATGCAGGATAGTGTCTCAGGAAATTTGCGGGGATGTCCTCCTTGCCCACCTGCGGCCTGCCGATTCGCTTTCCCTTGGCTTTGGCATTCGCCATACCAGAGCGCACACGGCTTCGTATCATGGAAAGCTCCAACTGGCTGAACACGCCTGCCATTTGCAGAAATGCCTCGCTCATGGGGTCTGCCTTGCCCTCCCGACAGTCCAGCGTGATACTGCCCAGAATCACCAGCCGCAGGCGCTTTTCTCGGATGATCTCGATGATCTCACAAAGCTGCTGGGTGCTTCTGGCAAGTCTCGGGACCTCCAACACAAGAATGGTGTCGCCTGCCTCGGCGTCTGCACCAAATTCCACGAATTGTTCCACGCTTCCCCTGCCAGTAGGCACATCTGCGCCTGCTGGCTTTTCACCTTGGCGTCTCCGTGTTCGTACTCCATGTAGACGATCTCTGCGCCAGCGGCTTTCAGCTCCCGTACCTGTCTACCAATGTCCTGCTTGGTTTCATTGGTGGAGCATCTGGAATATCCTCTTTTCATCCTGCTATTCCTCCTTCCCTCTCCATGAGCCTGCAAGCCCATGGAGAGGGGTTCTTTTTTAGGCGCTGATAGTGAAGCGACGGCTGGAAACCTGCTTGGTGTACGCCTTGTAGATTTCAGGCATCACCTTTTTGAATGCGGTGCTGTCAAATCGGTTGGAGAGAACGGCAGTGTATCGGACGATGTACTGTCCAGCAATCAGTTTCTCCACCTCTCTGGCGTCCATCTCTGCCTTGATGGTGTTGCGGATGGTGTCGGCCTCGGCTTTGAGTTCCTCCATCATGGCTTCGTATTTGTTCAGCAGTTCAATCTTGGCAAGCAGTTCGATTTTAGACATTTTCGATTTCTCCTTTGTGTTTGTTTTGCCGTCTCTCCGTGCTGTCGCTGCTCCTTTGTGGGTTGTTCAGGGGGCTTACAACAGGCAGTGTTGAAATTGGCTGCCTCTCAATTACAAGAATATTATAGCACTAAATGCTGGTGCTGTCCATCGACATATTGCACTAATATTCGGTGCTTTATTTGTTCAAAATTAGCACTTGATTGTAGTGTATATCCGTGATAGAATAAGGACAATGGAAAAGGAGGCACATTTTATGGCAATCCGTTATAAGGTAGACGTGTTGGCAGAGCTGAAAAAGAAAGGCTACACCTCTACCAAAATCCGTGAAGAAAAACTGATTGGTCAGTCCTACCTCCAACAGCTGAGGCATGGGGAACTGGTGTCGTGGAAAACGCTGGACACAATCTGCGCTCTGCTGGACTGTCAGCCTGCCGATCTGATTGAGTATGTGAAAGAGGACGATGTCAGCGAAAGGGGCTGACGTGTTTCCTGAACAGAAAGTCAGCGTTTTGTGGCGCTTTCAGGGGCGTTTTTCGTGAACCAAAAGTGTCTGCGAAACCAAATGTTTGATTGGACAGGGGCTATATTACAGGAAAGCCAGACGATTTCCCACCAAACGGAAAAAGGCGTGGCCTGCGCTCCTACCAAGAGAGGGTTTGATTTCAAAGAACGGCTTTCAGGTCTGTTTGCGGACAGCCCTTTTTCACGCCACACGGCGCAGACGGCAGAAAACGAAAAAAACGGCAAGCCAACCAAGGTTCTTCCTTGTGTTGGCTTGCCGTTTCTCTTATAGTTTGATTTTGATTTCCTTGTTCCAGTCCTTCAGCAAATCGTCCACTGCCGCATCCAATGCCGTTTTCATGGACTTTTCCATAATGCTGAAAATCTCTTTTTCAAGAACGGACTGCTTCTTTTTCTTCTTGTCCTCTTTCTTCTCGCTCATCGTTTAATCTTCACCTCGCTCTTTACCTTGATGGAATCCACGGAATCCGCAAGTTCTTCCTGTTCTTCCTGCTGTCTGTTCATTTTCTTGTAGAGGGCGTATCTGATCTGTTCAGGGGTGTAACCCTCCAAGCACATGGAATCGTAGTATTCAGGCACGTCCTTAAAATAATCATCAATTAGGCTCATTATTTTGCCTCCTTCATTTTTCTTCTACTCTTTATGGAAAATGGAATAGATGGACTGTCCTGTTTTGCTTTTTTAAGTCACACTATTAACACTGGATATAATTCTATATTTCCAATGTTAACAGTGTGGTTCAAATTTACCCGTATGCCCGTTCATAGCTTTCATTGGTGAGGGCAATCAGCGTTTGAATTGCCTCCTGCTCCATGGCATTGGCTTCGGGGACGGCCTGCTTTCTCGGAAAACCGTCGTATTTTTCAAGAATCATCGGACAGACGATTTTCAGCTCTCCGCCGAATTTCTCTTTCCAACCCCAGTAGTCGTGCCATGCCTCCAAGTATTCCTGCTTGTCGGCTTCACGGTAAAGTCCGCCGTGGGCAAAGTAGTAGACAAATTCCTGACTGCTCTTGGACCAGAGGCCCAAATCATAGAGTTTTTGCAGGTAGACGGCGATACTCTGCCGTGAGACGTGATGGCCGCATTCCTCCAAGGCCGCAGCTTTTCGCTCATCGGGATAGGTGAAAAATTCCTCGTCATTGAAGCAGTAATAGAACAGGTTGCGGACCTTTTCAAAGTCGGAATTGGGGGCGAATTGCAATTCTCGGATGCAATAGGATGGAAAACGGTCTGGAATAGATTGAATCGTGATTTTCAGCTTTGCGCCTCGGCCCTCTGCGGTGTAGGCAATCCCTCGCCGTTGCAGCTTTTTCAGAACGCTCTGACGATCTGCTGCCCCTCCCAGCTCTTGGGCAAGCTGAGGGAGCGTGTAGGTCTTTTCTTCTAACATGGCTCCTCCTTCTGGAACATTCAAGTGGGCTGTTAACATCGGGAAATATGGTATTTTCCAATGTTAATAGTGTGATTCAAAATCAGGACGCTTTCTTTTCGGCTTTGGTTTCCTCGTCCAGAAAGGTCATTCCATTGACCACCTCGGGAGAATGGCTGAGGTAAAACAGCGGGTTCGTTCGGAACTCGGGGAACTGCGCCGTGAACCATTTCCGCACCAGAGAATACCCGTTGTGCTGGACGGCAGAAGCGAAATCCTTCACGAAGCTGTACTCCCGCAGATAGCTTTCCTTCTTGGGAAGGGCAGAAAGGAACTTCTCCATGCGCTCATAGGTCAGATTTTTGAACTGGTTGCAGTTGAACTTCTCTCCACTCTTGGTTGTGTAATGGGTGGCGGACTTGTGGGTTTTTCTCATAATCACCAGCGCAGGAAAATCGGCTCTGAATTTCTGCACCAGCTTGTATTCCTTGCTCTCGGGATTGTTCATGGCCTCTGCAAACTTGGCGGTAATGGTCAGGGTCTGGGCAACAACATCAAACTTGAACTTTTCCATGGTAGATACCTTTTCTTTCTATGTGTGGGTGGATTAAGCTGCTTCGTTGGTTGCCTTCTCAATGCGGAAGTTGGCAATGTCCTTTCTGGCGGCATCCATATCGAAACCACCTTCCATATTGCTGAACTTGCCAAGGAACCACTTCTTGGTCAGAGGGTAGGCCTTGGTTCCGCACTTTTTCGCCATTTCCTTGACGGATTCATATTCATGCGCCAAAGTAGCGTCCTCGAAGGTCGCAATGTAATCCTCCATGAACTTGAAGTCCATGCCCTCATAGGTTTTCTTGGCGCTGGTCGCCTTGTGCTTCTGCTCCTTGACCGTCAGCGTGAAGGTGGGATGCGCCGCCATTTTTGCAGTCAGTTCCTCGTACTCAGGGCCGAAGCCCTTTCCGGCCTTGGCAAAGCTGGCCTTGGTGCCGGTGATGGTCTGCTTGAAGAAGTCGATGGTGAAACGGACGGCGGAATTGGTAGAAGTAGTGGTGTTCATGGTGATGTCCTTTCTTGGCTCTTGGCCGTGGCGGTAGGTCGCAACCCTTATTTCTTTCTGAGAGGTTGTTATCTCTCTCAATCTTTACACCCAGATTATACAAAAGAACCTATCCGCTATAATAGGATAGGTTCAGAAAAGAAATCACTTATTTTTGATTGGCTTTTCCTTCTCTTGGCGACAGGATGATACAGAGATGATAAAAGATGATAGAGAAGGAAAGAAGATGGAAAAAGGTGTTTAATTAAGTCAAAAGGGCTTGTTTCGTGGACAGAAGATGTGATAAAATGCAGCCAGTTAAGAAAGCACATTCTATTGGAATGAGAGACGTGTTTCCTGATTTATGAAAAGTTGGGTTTGCTGCACGAAAAAGCCTTGCGCCGCAGGCACAAAGCCGCCGACAGGCGGATTTGGCGTGGAAATGATGGGCTTCCTGGGCATGGGCAACAACCCCATGGTCGGCGCTACCGTCGCTGTGGCTGTCGCTGTCGAAGAGGCGCTCAAGAAGTAAGAAAACTTTGAATTTCGTGCGTTTTCTTGCAGAAATAGGATAAAGAATTGTTAGAAAAACCGCTCCTGACTGTTATGGTCAGGGGCGGTTTTTTTGCCGTTTTCACGCTCAAAGCGACAATTTGTCCACATTTTGTCCACGTGGAGTCAAGCGCGCGTGGGATGAATGAAGCAGCCGTTTTCTCGGTCAGAAGCTCTTTCATTCAGAATATGTTCCAGCAGGGCGGCGCAGCCGGCGTCGATGTCCCGCTCGGCCGCGGTGAAATCGCGGGTATACCACGGGTCTGCCACGCCGCGCGGATGATCGGTGAAGTCCAGCAGCAGGGACACCTTGCCCTGTGGGTCGCCGCCGAACAGCCGCAGCATATCCCGGCGGTTTCCTTCATCCATGCCGACGATATAGTCATATAGCGCGTAATCACTGCGCTGAAGCCGCTGTGCGGTCTTGCCGGCGCAGGAAATACCGCGCGCCTCCAGCAGTCGGCGCACCGGCGGATAGACGGGATTGCCAATCTCGTCATCGGAGGTCGCTGCCGAGGCGATGGAAAACTCCCCCTCTAAATTTTTGCGCCGCACCAGATCCTTCATCACGAATTCTGCCATCGGGCTGCGGCAGATATTGCCAAGACACACAAAAAGAATGGAAATCATCATTTGCTCCTTTGCCAGTTTCTTTCAGTATAATAGCACAAAATCGTCGGTTTTTCCAGAGGGATGACCGTCTGTGTGCCAATTTCGACCGATGATCGAAAAACAGTGGACTCCCCCGCTGCTCTGCGCTATACTGTAGTCACAAGGGGGATGCAGGACATGAAACTGGAAATCAAACTCGACCCTGCCCGCACGGAGCCGCTCGTGACCGTGCAGGCGGAGGAAATCACGCCGGAGGTGGACGAGATCGTCCGCCGCCTGACGCAGGAGGCGCCGCGGCTTCTGACCGGCAGCCGGGACGGACGGCTGGAAATTCTGGAGCCAGAGAGCATCTACCGCATCTACGCTTCCGACGGCAAGGTCTTTGCCGTCACGGAAAAGGGCGAATACGTCCTACGGCAGCGGCTGTATGAACTGGAAGCGTCGCTGGACGGCAGAAAATTTGTGCGTATCTCCAACGCGGAGATCATTCAGCTGAAAAAGGTCGAGCACTTCGATCTGAGCATCACGGGGACGATTCTCGTGCGCCTGAGCGACGGATCGACATCCTATGTTTCCCGCCGCTATGTTGGCAGGATCAAACAAATGCTGGGGGTATGAAAATGAAGAAAAAAGCATTCCTGCGGGCGCTGATCGGCGCGCCGATCGGGCTAACAATCAGCGTCGTGATCACCATTCTGGTGTCGGTTTCCATCGGTGACGGAAAATTCTACCCGGTTCAACCGGAGCTGACTGCGCTCTGCGGTGGAGAACTGACGGCCGTCGCACTGCAAACCGCCGCTTCGCTTCTCTACGGCGCGGTGTGGGCCGCGGCCAGCGTGATCTGGGAAACGGACTGGAGCCTGCTGCGGCAAACGCTCACGCACCTGCTGACCTGTTCCCTGTCGGCGCTTCCCGTTGCCTATCTTATGTACTGGATGCCGCATAATGTGCGCGGAATCCTCCTCTATTTTGGCATCTTCCTCGGCATTTATGTCAGCATCTGGGCCTCGCAGTTCTTTGCGGCGCGGGCACGCGTGCGGGAGCTGAACGAAAAGCTGCACAAAAAAGAATAACAAAAAGAGCCGCGCAAGCGGCTCTTTTTGCTATTCAGACTGTCAAAAAACCTATCCAGCCGAAAGTTTCGGAGGGAAGAATAGTGTG
>OHGW01001081.1_pt1 | contig 10927 bp, 4 predicted proteins | sample 1567821 | NCBI WGS metagenome assembly OHGW01 (sample SAMEA3879572, study PRJEB24766) | human gut metagenome | biome: human-associated habitat; feature: feces | place: USA | collected 1985/1987 | reverse complement strand
GGTGTGTCAGGTTATTTGCTGGCGGGAGAGGTTGATGAAATGAAAAGAAACCTCTCCCGGAGCCGCAATTCATGGGCTCCGGGCATAAATAACGCATTTTTCCCAGCGAGGCGAGGAAAATGCTCTGGTCTATAGGAAGGGGGGGCAGAGCCGTCAGCGGGCATGTTGCCGCTTGCTGGCCGCAATCATTTTCCTGAAATCCCGGAACAGATACTGGGGATCCCTGGGGCCGGGTGCCGCTTCCGGGTGGTATTGCACGCTGAATACGGGAAGCGTCCTGTGGGCGATGCCTTCCACGGTATTGTCATTCAGATTGATCAGCGTTATTTCCACGTTGTCCGGCACGGTGTCCGGATCCACGGCAAAACCGTGGTTCTGGGACGTAATGCTGATTTTACCCGTTTTCAAATCTTTGACCGGATGGTTCGCTCCACGGTGCCCGAACTTCAGCTTGAAGGTTTTCGCTCCCAGCGCGTGGGAAATAATCTGGTGGCCCAGGCAGATGCCGAACATGGGCACTTTCCCAATCAATGCAGCTACTTCCCGGTGAATGTCCGTCAGCGTGGCGGGATCTCCCGGACCATTGGAAAGAAAGACGCCGTCCGGGTTCATGGCAAGCACTTCCTCCGCCGTCGTGTGGGCGGGAACTACGGTTACGCGGAAGCCGTTTTCCCTCAACTGGCGCAGGATGTTGTATTTAATGCCGAAGTCAAAGGCGACGATGTCGTATTCCGCAGGGGGCAGAGTTTTTCCCGTAACCAGCGCGTCCACTTCCTCCGGTGTCATGGGGTGGGAACCGATTTTGTCCACGATATTGCAGCCTTCCATGGAGGGGGCGTTTCTGGCTGCTTCCACGGCTTCCTCCGGCGTCAGCTCCGTGGTGAGGCAGGCGCGCATGGCTCCGGCGGAGCGCAGATGCTTGGCGATTTTGCGGGTATCCACCCCTTCAATGCCGATGACGCCCTGTTTTTCCAGCCACGGGCCCAGGGATTCCGTGGCACGCCAGTTGGAGTGGACTTTCGCCAGTTCCGCCACCACAAAACCGCTGACCTGCGCTTTGCCTGATTCCCCGTCTTCCGGGTTGACGCCGTAATTGCCGATCAGAGGATAAGTCATGGTGACGATCTGGCCGCTGTAGGACGGATCCGTCAATACTTCCTGATAGCCGGTCATGGACGTGTTGAAGCAGGCTTCCCCCACTTCCGTGCCCGTGGCCCCGAAGTGCGAACCGATGAAGACGCTTCCGTCTTCCAGTGCGAGAATGGCTCTCATGGTGATGTAAGTATGCTTAGGTGGTGCGGGATTAAAGGTTTTGGGCGTGGTACTCCTGAATAGTGCACACCTGAAGATTTTTGTTCTTCAGCGCCTCAATGGCATTCACGCAGGCCTGTGCGGAAGCCAGGTTGGTGCAATAGGAGGTTTTGGCGGCAATGGCGGAGGAACGGATGATGATGTCGTCCGCCCGCGCGTCGTGGGAGCCGGGGGTGTTGATGATGAAATCAATATCCCCGTTTTTAATATGGTCCACGATGTTGGGGCGGCGCGCCTCGTTGACTTTGTAGGCGCGTTCGCATTCAATGTCGTGCTGGAGCAGGTGAATCATCGTGCCGCGCGTGGCGCACAGCGTGAATCCCATGTCCGCCAGCTGCCGGGCCATGTGAAGCACCCGTTCCTTGTCCCGGTCATTCACGGAGATGAAGACTTTGCCTTCCGTCGGCAGGGGATTGAATGCACTGACCTGGGATTTTGCGAAAGCGATATCCGGGTCCGGATCAATGCCCATCACCTCTCCGGTGGATTTCATTTCCGGCCCCAGCACCACGTCGATGCCCGGGAAGCGGCCCCATGGGAAAACGGCTTCCTTCACGCAATAGTATTCCGGAGTGATTTCCCGGGTAAAGCCCAGTTCCGCCAGCGTTTTGCCGGCCATGACCTGTGCGGCCAGCTTGGCGAGGGGCTTGCCGATGGATTTGGAGACGAACGGAACGGTGCGGGAGGCGCGCGGATTCACCTCAATGACGTAAAGCTGTTCATCTTTTACGGCAAACTGGATGTTCATCAGCCCGCAGACGTTCAGTTTGCTTGCCAGCTCCTTGGAAGCCCGCGTGATTTCCTTGTGCATTTTCATGGAAATTCCCATGGCGGGAATCATGCTGGCGGAATCCCCTGAATGGATGCCTGCCGGTTCCACATGCTGCATGATGGCTCCGATGACGGCGCGCTCCCTGTCCGCGATGACATCCACGTCAATCTCCACGGCATTTTCCAGGAAGCGGTCAATCAGAACGGGGCGTTCCTCGGAAGCTTCCACGGCTTCATTCATGTACCGGCGCAGTTCTTTTTCCTCATATACGATGATCATGCCGCGTCCGCCCAGCACGAAGGAGGGGCGCAGCAGCACCGGGTAACCGATGCGCGCGGCAATGGCGGCGGCGTCCTCCACATTGGTGGCTGTTCCTGCCTCTGCCTGTTTCAGCCCCAGTTCTTTCAACAGGGCGGAAAAATGTTCGCGGTCTTCCGCCAGGTCAATGGCCCTGGGGCTGGTGCCGATAATAGGCACGCCGTGGGCTTCCAGCGCATTGGCCAGATTCAGCGGCGTCTGTCCTCCGAACTGGACGATGACGCCGTCCGGCTTCTCCTGCTCACAGATATGGAGCACGTCTTCCAGCGTCAGGGGTTCGAAGAAAAGCTTGTCGGAGGAATCATAGTCCGTGGAGACGGTTTCCGGGTTGGAGTTCACGATGATGGTTTCATAGCCCATTTCCCGCAGAGCCATGGAGGCGTGCACGCAGCAGTAGTCGAACTCAATCCCCTGGCCAATGCGGTTTGGGCCGCCGCCCAGGATGAGGATTTTTTTTCTGCCTGTTTCGCGGGCTTCATTTTCATCTCCATAGGTGGAATAAAAGTAGGGGGTGTAGGCTTCAAACTCCGCGGCGCAGGTATCCACCAGCCGATATCCGGGCACAATGCCCTGTTCCTGGCGTTCCTTCCGGATGTTTTCTTCCGTGGTTCTCCGGGCCAGGGCGATCTGCCTGTCGGAAAAGCCCAGCTTCTTGGCTTCCCGCAGATCCAGCTTGTCCAGGCTGTCTCCCGCCTTGGCCAGGTCCTGCATTTGTGCCAGGAACCAGGGATCAATCTGGGTAAGCTGCTGCACTTCATCCAGGGAAAATCCGTTGCTGAACGCCGTTTGAATCCAGAAAATGCGTTCTGCCGTGGGAACAGCCAGTTTCCGCGTGATTTCTTCTGCGGAAGGCGCCTGCGGGGCCTTCGCGTCAAATCCCCAGCCCCAGCGTCCCGTTTCCAGGGAACGCAAGGCCTTTTGCAGGGATTCCTTGAAAGTACGACCGATGGCCATGGCCTCCCCTACGGATTTCATGGACGTGGTCAGGTGTTCGTCCGCCTGCTTGAACTTTTCAAACGTGAAGCGGGGAACCTTGGTAACCACATAGTCGATGGTGGGCTCAAAGCAGGCGGGCGTTTCCCGCGTGATGTCATTCCGCAATTCGTCCAGCGTATAGCCTACGGCCAGTTTGGCGGCCAGTTTGGCAATGGGGAACCCTGTGGCCTTGGAAGCCAGCGCGGAAGAGCGGGAAACGCGGGGGTTCATTTCAATGACAATCATGCGGCCGTTGGTCGGATTAATGGCGAACTGGATGTTGGAACCGCCCGTTTCCACCCCGATCTCCCTGATGACGGCAAAAGAAGCGTCCCTCATGGCCTGGTATTCTCGGTCCGTGAGTGTCTGGATGGGGGCTACGGTGATGGAATCCCCGGTATGCACGCCCATGGGGTCGATGTTCTCAATGGAGCAAATGACGACGCAATTGTCCGCGCGGTCCCTCATTACTTCCATTTCAAACTCTTTCCAGCCGATCAGGGACTCTTCAATCAGGATTTCGGAAACGGGGGAAAGATCCAGCCCCCGGGCGCATATCTCTTCAAATTCCGTTTTGTTGTACGCTACTCCGCCTCCCATGCCGCCCAGCGTAAAGGCGGGGCGGACAATCAGGGGAAAGGTGCCAATATCCCCGGCCACCCGGCGCGCTTCCTCCATGGTATGCGCAATGCCGGAACGCGGCACGTCCAGGCCAATGCGGAGCATGGCTTCCTTGAACAGGTTGCGGTCCTCCCCGCGGTCAATGGCGTCTGCGTTGGCACCGATCATACGCACCTTTTCCCTTTCCAGCACGCCGCTGCGGTGCAGTTCCATGGCGCAGTTCAGGGCTGTCTGCCCGCCCAGGGTCGGGAGGAGGGCATCCGGTTTTTCCCGGATGATGATTTTCTCCACGAACTCCGGAGTAATCGGTTCAATATAAGTGCGCGGAGCTGTCTCCGGGTCCGTCATGATGGTGGCGGGATTGGAGTTGACCAGCACTACTTCATAACCCTCTTCCCGGAGGGCTTTGCAGGCCTGGGTGCCGGAGTAGTCGAATTCGCAGCCCTGGCCGATGACGATCGGGCCGGACCCGATCACGAGAATCTTTTTGATGGAGGTGTCTTTAGGCATAATGGCGATGGAAGAATCCTGTAGTCCTGGACCGCGGATTTCCGCCGGGGGAATTAAGTGCCCGCCGGGCTCCGGAGGAAAGTTTTTTTACGGTCAATGACGCGGATTTTTAGAGCGTGGGGAACGGTGGAAAACGGAAGAGGAAGGAGGCCGGAGCAAGGCGCGCCAAGGCTCCGGAGCCGTGCCTTCCCTGCGGGCAGAGGCTTGACCCGCGAGGGGGGCGGCACAACTCCGGAGCTCGTCGGTGCACCCACTAATAGATGAACAGCATTTCCCGGTACTTGGGGAGAGGCCAGGACCGGTCGTTCACCAGGGTTTCTGCGGCATCGACGCTGGTTCTCAATCGGGACATCGCGGCAAGGATGTCCTCATGGCAGCTCGTAAGCGCCGTTTCCAGGGTATCCAGGTCGGATACGATGGAATCCAGGGCGTCGCCCAGCTTGTCCGCCAGCTTCTGCAGGGCGGCGGTACCGTTGGTCCGCTTGGCTTCCAGCGCCCTGGAGAGCGCGGCAACGGTTTGCCCGTATTCGTTGCGCAGGGCGGGGAGGATGATGGTGGCCGCCATTTCCCAGGACAGGCGCCCTTCAATGCGGATGCGTCTGTGGTATTCTTCCAGGAAAATCTCAAACCTGGATTCCAGCTCCCGCCTGGAAAAGACGCCGTATTTTTCAAACAGGGCCACATTCTTTTCATTCACCAGGGTGTGAAGGGCCGTCATCGTATTTTTCAGGTTGGGGAGGCCTCTGCGTTCCGCTTCCTTCACCCATTCCTCCGAATAGTTGTCTCCGTTGAAGATGATTCTCTTGTGTTCGGAAATCCTGCGCTTGAGCGTTTCCTGAAGCTGCGGCAGGAATGTTTCCGGAGCGAAGGAAGAAAGTTCTTCCGCAAGGGAGTCGAGGGCTTCCGCCACAATGGTGTTCAGGGTCATCATGGGTCCCGCGCAGGATTGGGCGGAGCCCGGTGCTCGGAATTCAAATTTGTTGCCGGTGAAGGCAAACGGGCTGGTGCGGTTGCGGTCCGTCGCGTCCCGGGGAAGGACGGGAAGCGTATCCACGCCGATTTTGAGCGTATCGTTGCGTTTGCCGCAGCCGGAAGAGCCATTGATCATATTCTCAATCACTTCATTGAGCTGGGCTCCCAGGAAAATGGAGATAATGGCGGGGGGCGCTTCGTTCGCTCCCAGGCGGTGGTCGTTCCCGGCGCTGGCCACGGAATTGCGCAACAGGTCGCTGTGCTTGTCAACAGCCTCGATGATGGCGGTCAGGACGGTCAGGAAAATGGCGTTCTGCTGCGGGTCCGAACCGGGGTCCAGCAGGTTTTTGTTTCCGTAGGAAATGGACCAGTTGTTATGCTTGCCGGAACCGTTGACGCCTGCAAATGGCTTTTCATGAAGCAGGCATACCAGGCCATGCTTGCTGGCCTGCTGGCGCAGAATCTCCATCACCAGCATGTTATGGTCGATCGCCAGGTTCACGTCCTCAAACAGAGGGGCCAGTTCAAATTGCGCGGGCGCCACTTCGTTGTGGCGGGTCTTGGCAGGGATTCCCAGTCTCCAGAGTTCCTGTTCCACGTCACTCATGAAATTAAGGACACGAGGCTTGATGGAGCCGAAATAATGGTCTTCCAGCTGCTGGTGCTTGGCGGGAGGTGCGCCGAAAAGGGTGCGCCCCGTCTGGACCAGGTCCGGGCGGTTCAGGTAAAAATTCTTGTCAATGAGGAAGTACTCCTGTTCCGGTCCCAGCGTGATGGTCACGTGTTCGTCCGGAAGCCCGAAGCACTTCATCAGCTTCTTGACGGCGTTGCCCAATGCCTGGCGGGAGCGCAGCAGCGGAGTCTTCTTATCCAGCGCGTCTCCCGTATAGGAACAGTAGGCGGTAGGGATGCAGAGCGTGGCTCCGTTCCCGTGCCTCTTGATGAAGGCGGGGCTGGTGGGATCCCAGGCGGTGTATCCGCGGGCCTCAAAAGTGCAGCGCAGGCCGCCGGAAGGGAAACTGGACGCGTCCGGTTCGCTCACAATCAGGTTTTTGCCGGAGAAGCTCATGATGGGTTCCATTCCCTTGGGGTCCAGGAAGGAATCGTGCTTCTCCGCCGTGGAGCCCGTCATGGGCTGGAACCAGTGCGTATAGTGAGTGGCTCCCCGTTCCAGAGCCCACTGCTTCATGGCATGGGCCACATCTGCGGCAATGTCCGCGTTCAGAGGAAGTCCGTCCTGGATAGTGGCCAGGAGGGTTTTTGCCGTATCTTTGGGCAGGTACTTCTTCATCACTTCCGTGCTGAAGACATCCGCTCCGTAATAATCAATGCTGACCGGGGCGCTTTCGCTAGCTCCGCCCACGGGCAGGGAAGCGATGGCGCTGATGGCTTGTGTTCGTGTCGAGTCACTCATCATGGTTAACTGTTGTACCTTTTCTTTAGCAAGAAGCGTGCCAACTTTTCAGGTAAATGTTCTCATGAATATGTTGCTAATTTTAATTTATTGATTATTAGTGAAATATGAATATTATGGCGAAGGGGCTGCAAAAAAGGGAAACAAAACTGCGCATAAGAATGAATTACAAAAATGTAAAATCGCAACAAAAGGGTGATTACAAAAATGTAAAAAATTCTTCTTGGGGGGAACGATATTTTTATTCCGCTTCAAAATGTCCTGTTATGCCGGCAGCCGCGTCAGGCTTTGTAAAACGGGGGTAAAACAGTTTGAAAGCGGGAAAATAGAAAGTCTGGGCAATGTTGGCACGGTTTTTGCTACGAATAAGTCAACTTAACCCAAACAAAACAGCAAACTGATGAATAGCGATCAATTTGAGACAGGCATTCCCGCGCCGCAGGGATTGTATGATTTTGAACAGGAGAGGGACGCCTGCGGCGTTGGCCTGGTGGCTGACCTGAAAAATGAACCGAGCCACAAAATCATTGAAACGGGGATTACTGTTCTTAAGAGGCTCATGCACCGCGGCGCCGTGGGGAGCGATCCGGATACCGGGGACGGCGCGGGCATTCTGCTGGCCCTTCCGGATGAATTTTTCCGCCTGGCGCTTCCCAACAAGCTTCCCGCCAGAGGCAAATACGGGGTGGCCATGATGTTCGGCGGAAGCCGCCGTCACGGAAAACGGCGGCAGCGTGATTGCGTGGAGGCAGGTTCCCGTGGATCGGGACAGCATCGGTAAAAACGCCCAGCGCACGTGCCCCCTGATCCGTCAGTTGTTCATTGACGGCAGCGGTTTTGCGGATCAGGCGGAATTTGAACGCAAACTGTTCGTGATGCGCCGGGAAATGGAACGGCGCGTGGAAGGCTGTTATGTGTGCAGCTGCTCCAGCCGCAGCATTGTGTACAAGGGGCTGTTCCTCGGCACGCAGATTGAAGGATTTTACGGAGATCTGGCCAGCGAGCATTTCAAATCCCCCCTGGCTCTTGTCCACCAGCGCTACAGCACGAATACGTTCCCAACCTGGAGCCTGGCCCATCCCTTCAGGTATCTGGCCCACAACGGGGAAATCAATACCCTGCGCGGGAACCTGAATCACCTGAGCGTGCGTGAGCCGCATTTGTCTTCCACTCTGCTGGGGGATGACCTGCAAAAGCTGTTGCCTCTTATTCCCCCCGGCCAGAGCGATTCCGCCTGCCTGGACAACATGGTTGAGCTGCTGGCCGCCGCCGGACGGGACCTGCGCCATGTCATGCTTATGCTCATGCCGCAGGCCTGGGGCGTCAATTACCATTTGGGGCCGGATGTGCGCGGTTTCTTTGAATACCACTCCGCCATGATGGAGCCCTGGGACGGTCCGACCGCCGTCGTTTTTTCCGATGGTATCAATGCTGGCGCCATGCTGGACCGCAACGGCCTGCGCCCCGCGCGCTATACGCTGACCACGGATGATATTTTCATTCTGGCTTCGGAAACGGGCGTGGCGGACATTCCCGCGGAAAAAGTAGCCCGCAAAGGCCGCCTCCGTCCCGGGGAGATGATTTACTGCGACCTGGTGAACCACCGGCTGGTATCCGATGCTGAAACCAAGAATGAAATGGCCAGGCGCATGCCTTACCGCCGCTGGGTGGAGAAAAACAAGATTTCCGTCCGTTCTCTGTTTGATTCCATTTCCGCTTCTGCGGAAATGCCGGACCTCGTGGGCCGCCAGCGCCAGTTCGGATTTACCCAGGAGGATGTGGAGCTGATTATCCGTCCCATGATGCTGAAAGGCGCGGAGCCCCTCGGCTCCATGGGAAATGACGCGCCGCTGGCCGTCCTCTCCGGAAAGGCGCCTCTCCTGTTCAATTATTTCAAGCAGTTGTTCGCCCAGGTGACCAACCCTCCCATCGACCCCATCCGGGAGGAACTGGTCATGAGCCTGACCACATACATAGGCAACCATCCCAACATTCTGGAAGAGACGCCGGAGCACGCCCGTCTTATCAAGATGGCGCGCCCCGTCATTACGGATGAAGAACTCAACCGCCTCTGCAATATTCGGGAGGCCGGCTTCCCTTCCGCCAGGCTTTCCATCCAGTTCCCGGAAGGAGGGGACGGAAAAGCCCTGCGGGAGACGCTGGAAAGCCTGGCGGAATCCGCCGTGGGCCTGGTCAGGTCCGGCGTGCGCATTCTGGTGCTGACGGACCGCAACATAGGGCACGGCTACCTTCCCGTTCCCAGCCTTTTGGCCTGTTCCGTGGTGAACCGCGCGCTGACGTCCGCCGGGCTGCGTTCCGATGTGGGTCTGATTCTGGAAACCGGGGAGGCGAGGGAAACAATGCACTTTGCTCTGCTTCTGGGTTTCGGGGCCACGGCAGTCAATCCGTACCTGGCTCTGGCGACGGTTACTTCCCTGGCCGCGCCGCAGGACTGCCCTCTGGATGTAGTGAAAGCCTCCGGCAACTACATTAATGCCATAGACAAGGGACTGCTCAAAATCATGTCCAAGATGGGCATTTCCACGTTGCGCAGCTACCGCTCCTCCCAGCTGTTCGAGGCGGTGGGTCTGAACCGGGAACTGATTGACGAATTCTTTCCCGGCACCGTCAGCCGCGTAGGAGGCATAGGGCTGGATGAAATAGCCGCGGAATGCAACCAGCGCGCCGTGCAAAACGCGGAACACGGGGACAAGCTGGATGCGGGAGGGCAGTACAAGTATAAGAAAGGAGGGGAGAATCATCTCTGGAATCCGCAGACACTTCAGGCTTTCCGCGCTGCCGTGCGTGACAATGACGAACGGAAATACCGGGAATTCGCGGATTACAGCAACCGTCAGGCGCAGCATCTCTGCACTTTGCGCGGCCTGTTTGAATTTGCTCCGGCAGACGCTATCCCCCTGGAAGAAGTGGAAAGCGTGGATTCCATCTTGCGCCGTTTCGTTTCCGGAGCCATGTCTTTGGGGTCCCTCAGCCCGGAAGCCCATGAAACCATCGCCATTGCGATGAATAAAATCGGAGCCAAAAGCAATTCCGGGGAAGGGGGGGAAGATGAAGCCCGCTATGAACCCAACGCCCGGGGAGAAGCCCGCTACAGCGCCATCAAGCAGGTGGCGAGCGGGCGTTTTGGAGTGACCATTAATTATCTGCGCCACGCTTCCGAGCTCCAGATTAAGATGGCCCAGGGGGCCAAGCCCGGGGAGGGGGGCCAGCTCCCGGCGCACAAGGTGGATCCATACATCGCCCGGCTGCGCCATTCCATGCAGAACGTCAGCCTCATATCTCCTCCTCCGCATCATGACATTTACTCCATTGAAGACCTGGCCCAGTTAATTTACGATCTGCGCAACTCCAATCCGGATGCCCGTGTCTCCGTCAAGCTTGTTTCCGAGGTGGGCATCGGCGCGGTTGCCGCGGGTGTGGTGAAGGCCCATGCGGATGTGGTTGTGGTCAGCGGCCACGACGGCGGCACGGGCGCCTCTCCGCTCACCAGCGTAAAGCACGCCGGACTGCCGTGGGAGCTGGGGCTGGCGGAAACGCAGCAGACGCTGGTGCTCAACAAGCTCCGTTCCCGGGTCCGGCTCCAGGTGGACGGCCAGCTGCGCACCGGGAGGGACGTCGTGATGGCCGCCCTGCTGGGGGCGGAGGAATTCGGTTTCGGAACCGCCATCCTGGTTTCCATCGGCTGCGCCATGCTCCGCAGGTGCCATGAAAATACGTGCCCGGTAGGCGTCGCCACGCAGGATCCGGCCCTGAGGGCCAAATTCAGCGGCAAGCCGGAATACGTCATCAACTACCTCCGCTTCGTGGCCCAGGAAACGCGGGAAATCCTGGCATCCCTGGGGCTTCGTTCCCTGGATGAAGCCGTAGGCAGGGCAGATCTGCTTTCCGTCAACCGCGCCATAGATTTTTACAAGGCCCGGCATTTGGACTTTTCCTCCATCCTGCATGCGGCAGAGGGGGATGGACGCAGGTTTGACCCCTCTTTTGAAAAGGAACCGCTGGACAACTACGAC
>OHGW01001080.1_pt1 | contig 10946 bp, 8 predicted proteins | sample 1567821 | NCBI WGS metagenome assembly OHGW01 (sample SAMEA3879572, study PRJEB24766) | human gut metagenome | biome: human-associated habitat; feature: feces | place: USA | collected 1985/1987 | reverse complement strand
TGGTCACGCCGTATTACAACAAATGCACGCAGGCGGGGCTCATCGCGCACTATACCGCGGCGGCGGATACGCTCCCCTGCCCGGTCATCGTCTACAATGTTCCGAGCCGGACGGGAGTGGATGTCTCGGTCGAGACCTGCCGGGTGCTTGCCGGGCACCCCAACATCGGCGGCATCAAGGAGGCCAGCGGCAGCGTGCCGAAGGCCGCGCACATCCTCGACGCCTGCGGCGACGAGCTGCCGGTCTGGAGCGGCAACGACGATCTGACGGTCCCCCTGCTTTCACTCGGCGCGAAGGGCGTTATCTCCGTTCTGTCCAATGTCCGGCCGAAACGGACGCTGCAGATGGTGCGCGCGTGTCAGGCCGGAGACTATGCCGCAGCCGGGCGGATGCAGGTCGCGCTCACACCGCTGATCGACGCGCTGTTCAGCGAGATCAATCCCATCCCCGTCAAGCAGGCGCTGTCGCTCATGGGGATCCCGGCCGGGCTGCCGCGGCTGCCGCTGACGCCGCTCAGCGCGACGCACCTGCCCGCGCTGGAGCAGGCACTCTCCGCCGCGCCGGAACCGTAGAGACAGATCAGTTCACCATAATGATAATAAAAAAATCTGCGCAAGTAGTTATTCACACTGTCAACAGAGTTTTCAACACACGAAAAAGCTACATATTTCGACAAAAACACGGATTATTGTTAAATGATGACAGGGTCGAAAAATGAAGAACTTTCACGACGCAACGCAGATATTTTGTTGACATAACACCTTTTATGCAGGAGATTTTGCAGACAGAGGCTGTAAAAACCCGCTTGCAGACGGCATCTGCAAGCGGGTCCTTTTATCCGTTTTCGAGGCTCATCGTGGCGTAGGCGTTGAGGTCCTGTCCGGCGCGTTTGCCGGAACGGTACTCGTAATAGCCCTGCGCACCGATCATCGCGCCGTTGTCGCCGCACAGACGCAGGGGCGGCATGCACAGCCGGATGCCGAGCGCCTGGGTCCGGCGGGTGAATTCCCCGCGGATGCGGGAATTTGCCGCCACGCCGCCCGCGATGGCCAGCGTCCGGTAGCCGGTCTGCTCCAGGGCCTGCATCGTCCGCGGCACGAGCATATCGCTCACCGCCTTGGAGAACGAAGCGCAAAGCGACGGGATATCCAGCGCCTCGCCACGCTGCTCATGTGTGTGGATGAGGTTCAGCGCCGCCGTCTTGAGGCCCGAGAAGGACATATCGAGCGGATTGCCACTGAGCTTGGTGTGCGGCATGGGATATTTGTTTTCGTCGCCGGTCTTTGCCATCTGGTCGAGCGCCGCGCCGCCGGGATACGGCATCCCGATCACGCGGGCGATCTTATCGAAGCATTCCCCTGCCGCGTCGTCACGCGTGGTGCCGAGGATATGGAATTTCGTGTAGTCCTGCACGTCGACGATCAGCGTGTGCCCGCCGGAGACGACGAGGCACAGAAACGGCGGTTCCAGATCCGGGTACGCCAGATAGTTGGCCGCGATATGCCCGCGGATATGGTGCACTGGGATGAGCGGCACGCCGAGGCTGTAGGCCGCGGCCTTGGCAAAGTTGACGCCGACGAGCACCGCGCCGATCAGCCCCGGCGCGTAGGTGACGGCGATGGCATCGATGTCCTGCCGGGTCAGGTGCGCCTCGTCAAGCGCCGTATCCGCCAGGGCGTAGATGGCCTCGATGTGCTTGCGCGAGGCAAGCTCGGGCACGACGCCGCCGTAGAGCCGGTGCAGGGCGACCTGAGACGCGATGCAGTCGGTCAGGATGGTTCTTCCGTCCTCCACGACGGCGACAGCAGTCTCGTCGCAGGAGGATTCCACGGAGAGGATCTTCATAGCAGTTCCTTTCTGAGGATGCGTGCATCCTCTTTTGGATGTTGGTAGTAGTTTTTCCGCAGGCCGATCTGCGCGAAGCCGAGCGAGGCATAGAGCGCGGCGGCGGGCGCATTCGAATCCCGGACCTCCAGGGTCAGGACCGTCGCCTGCATCTTCTGCCGCAGCGACTCACACAGCGCCAGCACGAGCGCACGGCCAAGCCCCTGCCGCCGGTAAGCCGGGCTGACAGCGAGGTTCATCATATCCGCCTCGCCCAGCACGGTCTGGCTGCCGACGTAACCGGCAACAGTGTCGCCGTCCATTGCGCAGAGCCAGAGGCTCAGCGGATTCTCCAGTTCCTGCTGCAAAATCGATTCCGGCCAGGGATCTGAAAAACAGGCGGCTTCCAGCGCGGCGATCTGCGCCGTGTGTTCCTGCCGCATGGGAACGATCGTCACTTCCATCACTTTGCCTCATACCAGCTCGCGCCGACCTTCGCCTCCGCCAGCAGCGGCACGCGCAGCTGCGCGACGTTTTCCATCTCGGCCGTCACGATCTTCTTCACCTGCTCCGCTTCCTTCACCGCGGCCGTCCCCTGGATCGGCGTGTTGAGCGCAACGCGCTCGCCGAAGGAGCGGATATTGAAATTGCTGCTCTTGAGCTCCGGCAGCTCGCGCCGGCGGCCGAAGAGGGTCGTGACATAGCCGTCCTGCTTTGCCTGCTCGACGATATCGTGCATATAGGTCCGGACGCCCGCATAGTGGGCCAGATAATTGTCGATATACTGCCGCGCCTCCTTGCGCGTGACGCCGATATCGTCTGCCAGCGAAAATTCCGAAATTCCGTAGACGATGCCGAAGTTGACGGCCTTGGCGTGGCGGCGCATCAGCGGCGTGACCTGCTCCGGCTCCACGCCGAAGACCTGCGCGGCTGTCGCCGTATGGATATCGGTGCCGGAGCGGAACGCCTCCTGCATGGTCTGATCGTCCGCGATATGGGCCAGCACGCGCAGCTCGATCTGGCTGTAGTCCGCGTCGACAAAGACGCAGCCGTCGCTCGGCACGAACATCTTGCGGATCTCGCTGCCGAGCTCCGTGCGGACGGGGATGTTCTGCAGGTTCGGGTCGGTGGAAGACAGTCGGCCCGTCGCCGTGACCATGTTCTGGAAGGTCGTGTGGATGCGGCCGTCGTCCGCGATCTGCTTGACGAGGCCGTCGGCGTACGTGCTCTTGAGCTTGGTCATGGCACGGAAATCGAGGATGGCGTCGATGATCGGGTGCTTGCCACGGAGCTTTTCCAGCACGTCCGCGTTCGTGGAGTAGCCGCTTTTCGTCTTCTTGCCCGCAGGCAGGCCGAGCTCGTCAAAGAGGATCTGCCCGAGCTGCTTGGTGGAGTTGATGTTGAATTCCTTCCCGGCATAGCCGAAAATCGTCTGCTCCGCGGCCTCGATCCGGCTCTGGAGCATATTGCCGAAGGAGATGAGCGCCATCTGATCCGCCTTGACGCCCGCGGCTTCCATTTCAGCGAGCACGCGGCAGAGCGGCAGCTCGATCTCGTAATAGAGCTTCTCCATGCCGTTCTTCGTGAGCTTTTCCGGCAGAGCTTCATAGAGCGCGCCGACGGCCGCGGCCTCCGCCAGGCGGGAGCAGACGCGCGCGGCGTCTTTTCCGACCTGCTCGCTGTCCGCGCGGCCGATGGCAAAGCCCAAGTGCTGCTGCACGACGCTGTCCAGGTCGTAGCTGCCCCGCGTCGCGTCAAGATCATAGGCGGCCAGCGCGGTGTCGAAGATGAAGCCCTCCGCCGGGTATCCCTGTTCCAGCAGACGGCGCATCAGCGGCTTGCAGTCATGCGTGACCTTTTTGACGGAGGCGCCGAATATAGTTAACATAAAGTCATCACTCAGCGCAAAGTCAGAGAAATAGTATCCGCTTTCCCCGGTCTCAACAGCGATCCCAGAAAGATCCGGTTCAGTAATAATATTTACATAATGTTCTTTTTGGAACGCTGCGGCCAATTCTGCCGCCCGGGCGGCATCCGTCACCGTCTCACTGGTGCAGGTACCCGCAAACGTCCCTGCCTCCACAGTTTCCTGCGGAGCATGCAGGCCGTAGCGGGCGATCTGCCGGGTAAATTCAAGCCGGGTGAAGAGCTGATAGAGCGTATCGTTGTCCGGCTGCTGCACACGGCAATCCTCCGGAGAAAAATCGATCGGCGCTTCGCAGCGGATCGTCGCCAGATCATAGGACATGTAGGCGCTTTCCCTGCCCTGCTCGAGCTTTGCGCGGAGCTTGTCCTTGATCGCGTCCAGATGCGCATAGATCCCGTCCAGCGTGCCATAGTCCAGCAGCAGCTGCGTCGCCGTCTTCGGGCCGACGCCCGCGACGCCCGGGATGTTATCGGAGCTGTCGCCCATCAGGGCTTTAAGATCGATCAGATGGATGGGGTCAAAGCCGTATTCCTCACGGAAGCGGGCAGGGTCATAGTTGACCGCGACGGACTGCGAAAGCTTGGAGGACACCAGCTTGACCGTCACATGCTCGTCGATCAGCTGCAGAGAGTCCCGATCGCCGGTGACGATCACGCAGTCCCAGTTCGCCCTGCCGCACTGCTTGCCAATCGTGCCGATCACGGCTTCCCAGCCTTCGCATTCAAAGATGGGAATGCGCATGGCGCGCAGAATATCCTTCATCATCGGCAGCTGCATGGCAAGCTCATCCGGCATCGGGTGACGCGTCGCCTTGTAGCCGTCATAGGCCAGATGGCGGAACGTCGGCGCCTTGAGGTCGAACGTCACGCACAGGGCGTCGGGCTGCTCCTCCGTCCGGAGCTTTTCGAGAATATTCAGAAAACCGTAGATCGCGTTTGTAAAAAAGCCGTCTTTCGTCGTGAGCGCCCGCACGCCGTAGTAGGCGCGGTTGATCACGCTGTTTCCATCGAGAACCATCAGCTTCATGGGCAGAACTCCTTTGCATTTCTTCGCTTAGTCTACCACAATTCCCGCCCTGTTGCAAGGAAGCCGCCGCGTTTCATTGACAGTTTCCGTGGGAAGCACTATACTGAAGACAGATTACGATAAAAGGAGTTGTTTCCCCATGATCTATTCTTCGGAAGATATGCAGACCCGCGCCGTTCTGGATACGGCCGCGCGCATGTGCGCAGCCGCCCGCACCGCGCCCAAGACGCGGGGCGTGGACGGTCTTGTCACCTGCGTCGTGACCGGCGAAGACAAGGACCGACTGGCCGCACATATGCGCGAGCTTGCCGGGCGGCTGGACTACGCCTTCTTTGCCCGTGACGCCGACAATGTGGACTACGCGGATGCCGTTGCCCTCTTTGGCATGGAGGAACAGCGCCGCGGGCTGAACGGCGGCTGTCAGTACTGTCATTTTGCCGACTGCGCCGACTGTGCAGAAAAGAATGGCCTCTGCGCGTGGGATGCCATGGACGTCGGCATCGCCATCGGTTCGGCTGCCGCCGCGGCGGCGGACGCCCGGGTCGACAACCGCGTGATGTTCTCCGTCGGCCGTGCCGCCCGGAGCCTCGGCTTGCTCGGCGCCTCCGCCACGCTCGTCCTCGGCATTCCCCTCAGCGTCAGCGGAAAGTCCCCGTTCTTTGACCGGAAGCCGAAAAAGTAAGCGGAAAAGGACACGCGGAGCGGATGGCATAATTATATTGTCATGATATAGATCTGACAGGGGTTCCATGCGTCCCATAATGTTGGGAAGACCTCAAATTCCTGGAATCCGAGGGAAAGATAGAAGCGATTTGTATCGTCGTATTCCTCATATTTTCCCATCTGTACCGTTTTTACCTGCATAAAGGAATATCCGGCTTCGCTTGCCGCTTTTCTGGCGCTGCGGAACAATTCCCGCCCAATCCCCTGCCGATGATATTCCTTCAGTACGCCCATCACATATAGCTCGACCGTCGCTTTTCCCGTTTCTTTCAGATATAAAAAGCCCACAGGCTTGTCCGCAGCATAGGCGCAGAAAAACAATTGATCGCGGCTTTCTGAAATATAGTTCTCCCTTGCTTCCGGGATACCAAACCATTCTGGAAGCGCCTCCAGAACCTGCCGTGTTATCCTCTGTTTTTCTTCGTTACTTGTTACCTGACATATTTTCATTTCGCTGATTTCTCCCACAAGTTCAACTTTTGTTCTTTTGACGCGCAACCCCGGAGCAGGAGCTCCGGGGTTGCGTATATTTCAGATATGCTTCCACTTGGCGCCGCCGGGGATGTCGGTGATCTCGATGCCCTGGGCTTTGAGTTCGTCGCGGATGCGGTCGGCCTCGGCGAAGTTTTTGGCCTTTTTCGCGTCGTAGCGCGCCTGGATCTGCGCAGTGACGGCGGGATCGTCGCTGCCATCCTCGCAGAAGATGGAATACGCACCAGCTGCCGGCTTTTCCGCGGCATTGCGCTTGCGGATCTCCGCGGCCTTGCTGCAGAGGTCCAGACTCAGGACCTTGTCGAAATCGTCCAGCACGAACAGCTTAGTGGCGTCGTTCGTCTTGTACTTGAGCACGTCGTAGAGCGCGGTGATGGCCAGCGAGGTATTGAGGTCGTTGCCGAGAGCGGCGTTGAATTTCTCACGCAGGGCCGCGACGGCGGCCTCGTCGATCTCGCCGTCGCCTGGCTTCAGGGCGGCGATCTTGGTCAGGAGCTTCTGGTAGGTCCCGGCTGCGTTGTCGAGGTTTTCCCACGAGAAGACCAGATTGCGGCGGTAATGGCTCTGCAGGCAGAACAGGCGGTAGCACAGCGGGTCATAGCCCTTCTGCTCCAGCAGCGAGACCGTCAGGAACTCGCCCTTGGATTTGGACATTTTGCCGCTGGCCGTATTCAGATGCATGACATGCATCCAGTAGTTGCACCAGTGGTGGCCGATGTAGCTTTCCGACTGCGCGATCTCGTTGGTGTGGTGCGGGAACGCATTGTCGATGCCGCCGCAGTGGATATCCAGATCCTCGCCCAGATACTTGAGGGAAATGCCGGAGCACTCGATGTGCCAGCCGGGATAGCCGACGCCCCAGGGCGAATCCCACTTGAGCGCCTGGTCCTCAAACTTGGACTTGGTGAACCAGAGCACAAAGTCGTTCTTGTTGCGCTTGTTCGTGTCCTCTTCCACGCCCTCGCGGACGCCGACGGCGAGGTCTTCTTCCTTGTGCTCGTTGAAAATGTAGTATTTTTCGAGCTTGGAGGTATCAAAGTAGACGTTGCCGCCCTCGATATAGGCATAGCCAGTATCGAGCAGCTTCGTGATGATCTTGATATACTCGTCGATGCAGCCGGTCGCGGGCTGGACAACATCCGGCCGCTTGATGTTGAGCTTGCGGCAGTCGTCAAAGAAGGCATCAGTATAGAACTTGGCGATCTCCATGACGGTCTTGTGCTCACGCTTGGCTCCCTTGACCATCTTGTCCTCGCCCTCGTCGGCGTCGCTCGTCAGATGGCCGACGTCGGTGATGTTCATGACGCGCTTGACCGGATACCCGGCGTAACGCAGATACTTTTCCAGCACATCCTCCATGATATAGCTGCGGAGGTTGCCGATATGGGCAAAATGATAGACCGTGGGGCCGCAGGTGTACATTTTGACCAGCTTCGGGTCGTTGGGGATGAATTCTTCTTTTTTATGGGTCGCAGAGTTGTACAGGTACATATCAATTCTCCTTTTGGACGTCGTTGATCTGTTGTTCCAGCAGCGCCATGCGGCGCTTGAGTTCTTCGATTTCCAGCATGACCGGGTCCGGGGTGTGGATGTGGTCGAGCTTGTCGCCGCACAGCCGGACAATCCGGCCGGGGACGCCGACGACGGTCGCGCCGGGCGGCACCTCGCGCAGGACCACGGCGTTGGCGGCGATGCGCGCATTGTCGCCGACACGGAAAGGCCCGAGGACCTTTGCGCCGGAGCCGACCATGACGTTGTTGCCGAGCGTCGGATGGCGCTTGCCGACGTCCTTGCCGGTGCCGCCGAGCGTCACGCCCTGATAGAGCAGACAGTCGTCGCCGATCTGGGTCGTCTCGCCGATCACGATCCCGGTGCCGTGGTCAATGACCAGACGGCGGCCGATCTGCGCGCCGGGGTGTATTTCAATTCCGGTCCATATTTTCGACCACTGCGAGATCGCGCGCGCGATAAAAAAGCAGCGATGCCGGTAAAACCAGTGCGCGATGCGGTAATCGATCGTCGCGTGCAGGCCGTTGTACAGCAGCACGACCTCGATTGCCGAGCGCGCGGCAGGGTCGTTTCTTTTGTATGCCCGGATATCCTCCAACAGATGCAAAGACAGCTCCTCCAAATCACAATAAAACCCGCCTCTTTTTCTCAAGAGGCGGGTCATTAAACTCGCGGTTCCACTCTGATTTCTCACTCAGGCTTTGACGTAAGCCCAGACGGGGTCTCCCCTCGCTCACGAACGCACGTTCCCGCAGAAGCTTTTGCTCCCGTTTGCAGCCGACGGCGGAAGCTCTCTGAAAAAGCGGATATGCGGTACTCTTTTCGGTCAACGCGATATTCATTTTTCTTGGGAAATCATATCATTGGAATACGAAAAAGTCAAGCTTTCTTGCCGAGACCAAGGCAATGCCAGTTCTTGACGAAGTATTCTACGCCGGAATACACCGTCGTGACAAGGATGACCACGTTCACGACCGTATCGAGGACCGGCACATTCGGAAGGACCATCATGGCGATCAGACCGACCATGGTGCAGGAGGTCTTGATCTTGCCGCTCCAGCCGGCGGCGATGACCGTACCGTTGTTGGCGGCGACCATGCGCAGGCCGCTGATGGCAAATTCCCGCGCGATGACGATGAACACCAGCCAGGACGGCATCCGGCCCCAGCCGACGAAAATCATCATGCAGGCCGTCACGAGCAGCTTATCTGCCAGCGGATCGAGGAATTTGCCGAAGTCGCTGACCTGATTGTAATGCCGGGCGATATAGCCGTCCAGGAAGTCAGAGACGCTGGCGATGATGAACACAGCCACAGCCGCCCAGCGCAGCCATTCCGCCCCGCCGGCCGACAGAAGCATCAGGACCATATACACCGGGATCAGCACCACACGGACAAGGGTAATTTTACTCGCAGTCGTCATTGTATTCTTCCTCCAGCACACCGACAAGCTCACCGTCATAGGCGTCCACCACACGGACGTCGGCAAAGTCACCGGTCTTGATATGTTTTTCCGCCGTGAACCAGATCTTCCCGTCGATATCCGGCGAGTCGGCAAAGGTCCGGCCGTAATAGCTCTCTTCATCGGGATCGTAGCCCTCGCACAGGACCTGCATGGTCTTGCCGATGCACGATTCGTTGTAATCGTCCATGATGCGGGACTGGATCTCGGCGACCATGTCCGCGCGCTGCCGGGCGATCTCGGTATCAGGATATTCCATCTCTGCCGCGCGCGTGCCCTCCTCCGGGGAGAACGCAAACGCACCGACGCGCTCGAGCTTGTATTCCTTCAAAAAGTCACAGAGCTGGGCAAATTCCGCCTCGCCCTCGCCGGGAAGGCCGGTGATAAGGCTCGTGCGGAGCACAAGGCCTGGGATCTCGCGGCGGAGCTTGGCGAACAGCTCCTTGACATATTCGCCGTTGCCGCGGCGGTTCATGCGGCGGAGGATATCGTCGTTGATGTGCTGGATCGGGATATCCAGATACTTGACGATCTTCGGCTCGTTCGCCAGCACGTCAATCAGCTCCTGTGACATCTCATCCGGATAGAGATAGTGCACGCGGATCCAGACAAGCCCGTCGATCCGGCACAGCTGCCGCAGCAGCTCCGCGAGCTTCCGCTCGCCGTAGAGATCGAGACCGTAGCGGCTGGTATCCTGCGCGACGACGATCAGCTCCTTGACGCCGTCGGCCGCAAGCTGCTCCGCCTCCTTGACGAGCTCCTCGATCGGGCGGCTGCGCAGCTTGCCGCGCAGCTTCGGGATGATGCAGTAGGTGCAATGATTATCGCAGCCCTCTTGAATTTTCATCACCGCGCGAGTATGACCTTCGTGGCTGCGGATGGACAGCAGCTCGTAGGGGGCGTTTTCGATGCCTTCCACCGCCACCATCTGGATATTTTCCGCAATAGCCTGTTCCAGCAGCTCCACGACTCGTCCCCGATACTGGGTGCCGAGGATCAGCCGTGCGCCCGTCTCCCGAAGCTGCTCGCCCATTCGCTGGGCCAGACAGCCTGTAACGACCACATCCGCCTGCGGATTACGGCGGCGGCAGCGCCGGATGAGCTGCAGACTCTTTTTATCGCCGGTGCCCGTAACGGTACAGGTGTTGACCAGATAAACGTCCGCGGGCGACCCGTTCGGCACGATACGGTAGCCGTGCCGCTCAAAAGCCTCCAGCATGGCCTCAGTGTCGTATTGATTTACCTTGCAGCCCAGCGTAACGGCTGCGACGGTTTTCACCATGATCGTTTTCCTTCCTTGCATTGGTTTACATTTCGCCCATGGCCGTCCAGAGAGCGGCAAGGGCGCAAAGCCCCGCCGTCTCCGTGCGGAGGATTCGCGGGCCCAGCGTTACGCTTTGCGCGCCCAGCGTGGCAAGGCGCTGCTGTTCCGCTTCGTCGATGCCGCCCTCCGGGCCGATCACGATCAGCACCCGTTTGAGTTCGTCATGGGACTGGCGGTATTTCTCCACCGCCTTGCTCAGCGGCAGGGCGTGTTCCTCCTCCCAAGCCACCAAGATCAGGTCGAAGGGTTCTTCTTCCAGCCGTTTTAACGCCTTTTCAAACGAGACGGCTCCGCGCACCTCCGGCACATGAGCGCGTCCGCTCTGCTTGGCGGCTTCCAGCGCGATGCGGGAAAGACGCTCCTGCTTTTTCGAGTCGTTTTTCCCAAGCCGGGCCACGCTGCGCAGCATCTCCACCGGCCAAATTTCCCACGCGCCCAGTTCCGTGGCCTTCTGAGCGATCAGTTCCAGCTTATCCGCCTTGGGAAGGCCCTGCCAGAGAACTGCTTGTGCCGTCGCTTCCGGCGAAGGGCACAGGGCCGTGACGCGGGCCCGTGTTCCCTCGGCGGAGACATCCGTCAATACTGCGTCATAGCGGTTTTCTCCGTCGATCAGCTGTACCGGCTCGCCGTGGCGCAGGCGAAGCACCTTCGAGGCATGGG
>OHGW01001079.1_pt1 | contig 10984 bp, 9 predicted proteins | sample 1567821 | NCBI WGS metagenome assembly OHGW01 (sample SAMEA3879572, study PRJEB24766) | human gut metagenome | biome: human-associated habitat; feature: feces | place: USA | collected 1985/1987 | reverse complement strand
TCCAACGGTGGTAAAAATACTCCTTGCCGTTGACGGTTTTCTTCGTAACAGAGCCAGCGGGCAGATTTGCAATCTGCTGCTCCAGCTCCGCCGCGCGGGTCTGCATCTCGGATAAGTCCATAGCGCACCTCCTTTGAGATACTATTCTACGCAGAATTATACCCTATTATACCCTCAAAATCAAGGGTATAATGGGGCGAAGTTCTGCTGTCAACATTGTTACAAAGTTCTTTATATAGATAAAGGTAAATCCTAATTCAATTTTGTTGCATATTCTCTTTATGGGGCTCTCATTCTTCACTAACAACAATATCAATACTCTCGATCAGAGCTCTTAATAATGCGGTATTCCATGTATTATATTGAAATGATTCTTTCGCGGCTAATAATTCTGTCAAATACGTCTTAAATTCTTCTCGCCCCCACTCTTTATATTTTTTCTTCCAAAACGGCAGATTTTCAGCTATTTCTGTAGTCGCCTGTATTGCATATGCTTTATTTAGATGATACAAATCCATATGTCTTTTTAGCCGCTGGTACAAACAAACATCCGACTTTTGTAAATCTTGGCTTACTGAAAATTCAGCCACAATCCCTTCATCCCTTTCGATAAGTTGTGCCTTAAGCCAATTTATGGAATCTACCTCATCGTAATAAGGATGCAATGGCGCACTATCTGGAATCATTATTGAATCACTCTTTGCAAAATTACAATCCTTACAGACCGGGACTAAGTTATACGGTGTAACTGCATATGTCGGATAGATCGTTTTCGCTAAATAATGATCTAAGGTTGATGCTTGTCCGATCCCGCATATGGGACATTTCCCTGTATTTGCAAGTGACATCAGGTGATCGTAGTATTTATTTTTTATCCTCTCAACCTTTACAAATTTCGAGTCATATATATCACACATATCTTCTTTAGAAAGAGTTTTATTTACCATGGTATGTGGCTGAAAGGCAGACCAATTATGTCGTGAAGCTTCTTCGTCATAAATCCGGCTTTCATCGCAGATTACACTGATAGATACATGCAACCTATTTTTTATTCCATCACGAGTTTCCTTGCGATATGAAGCTACACAATCATTAAGAATATCTTCTGTCGAAATTTGAGGTTTTTGTAAATGTCTCATTTTTTATCTTCATCTCTAAGTACTATTAAGGTCCTCAAAAGCGCTAATGCCTCATCCCCCAATTCATTATGGAACAAGTCTTTAATTTCGCTATAGCCGAGTCCCTTATTTACTTCGTCACAAAGCATTTTATGAAAACCCGATTGCCGCACTTCTAACCCAAATACTTCCCTTGTTAAGGCGCCTATTGTTGCACCAAATGATTCTATTTCCAACCTGCTCACAGTCACTTCATTACCATTTCGATTAAGCTTCCAAGCACATTTCCTCGGAACCTCCTGCAAAATCACTGGTGAGTGTGTGGCTATCAAGGCAACGCCATTATAGCTAATTAGCAGTTCTGACAAAGCCCTTATGAAAGCAGCCAAAAGCGGAGGATGCAGATGGTTCTCCGGCTCATCCAATATCACAAATGTTCGCTCGGTAAGGTACGCTATCAACTGCACGAGTGTGAGCATGATAACTTGGTGACCAGAACTCAATCTTTTAAATACAGCCCATGTCCTTTCTTGTAAGTCAGATTCTGGTATACTTTTCCCCACATCAATTAAATGTTTTAAATCCGAGCGTGCAAATACCGGGTCTGACTCTAATACGCTAATAGTCTTATTAATCATTTCGAGTTTTCTTTGAGAATGTATGCAGTTTTTTAAGCTCTTGTAGAAGTCATTACTTAATATATCTGATAAGGAGATTGACCCAATAGCATCCTTAACCCCTTTTACTCCTGCGTCCGTAATATTATCGGTACTAGGAAAAGTTTGCCTAAGACCTATATAGGTAAACGGCATAGCTTTTTTATTTGATACACGATACAAAATATCAGAATAATCGTCAAATGGACTAAAAGAAACACAAAGCACATTGGCAAACACCTGCTTTCGAGCTCGCACCAATCGCCCTGTAGAATCATTGGTTGCACGCAGTATACCATGATCAATACCGTCATCGATAGAATAAATCGAAGAAAGAATATTCTTTATTAGGTATGTTTTTCCGACATTGTTACGTCCTATCACAACATGAATATTCGTAGGAGGATTTGAATCCGGAACAACGTTGAAATTTAGTTTGGTTTCACACAGTCCTTCCACAACTGGATAAGTATATTCAATTTCATAATTGGTTAATCTTGCGTTTCCTTGGGCTATACGTTGGTACTGGTGTGTAATCATAAAATGTGTAACATCACGCATAAGTGATATGCGAGTTACCTCTTGATTTCGAACTACAGCATATAGGTCCGGATCATACGCTAAATCTCGCATATTTGCTAAAATTTGCTCTCTGATTCCGTCGCCCAAATGATTGATATTTTCATAATAAAAATCGCTTTGGCCTAAAGAGAAACAATCCGCAGGAAGCTGGTTAAATTGAACTGGTAGGGCTGGAGAACGCTGGCCCTTCTCCATGTTCTCTTGTCCTATTTTTACAGCTCCGATATCATGAGATTCCCCCATCATATCAACGTATGACATGAAAAACTGAGTTTCATACTTAAACCAATCATCCCAGCGGTCTTTAATCAATAAAACAGAACTCTTGTAATCCGCTGTATTTGGCGGTTGGCGCTCAAAGACAAAAAACACGCTCATCCCTCCCTTGTGTCACAATTGTTTTATCCCACTACCAACTTATTCGTTTTCTTCAAAAACTTCGCTTGGATCGGGCGGTCCAACTGCCATGTGATATTCATCGGCCTGCTGCCCGTGTGCTTCACGTAGTCCACCGTACCCAAATAGGTGTACGCTTCCGCACTACCAGTCATGCGGTCCGACTTGAACTCGCGGACGAACAGCAAAACCTTGCTGCCGCGTTCGCGATGGTGTATATAACGCTGCCCGGTGGGCGAATTTTCCGCCGTGGTACTCTGGCTCTGCCAATGAAACAGACTTTCACTGATGGAATAGTCGTTATACATGGTGGTGGGTGAATAGTCCTTGTCCGCTTTGTTCAGCGTCACGAAAAACACATCCAATTGCTTATCCGGCAGCCACTTGACACCTTCCCGCACGGTTGTGGGCTTCATAAAGTCCATGGCCGCAAGCAGCTGGTCGCGGGTATAGGTACAATGCAAATCCAGCGGGCAATCAAATCCCAAATCCACCGACTCGTCAATGAAGTCAATCTGTTCAAATCGATAGCGCAGCAGCTCCGTGAGCTCGTTTAGCAGAACGGTGCTGTCCGACAGTGCATGGAGATTGTCCAACACTTCTTCACTGTTCCAATTCTCCACAGTCTTGCCCCAAACAGTAATATAGAACATCTGCATCATCCGCTTTTCAACGTCTGAAACGGCAGCAAAATCCACATCATCCAAACGCGGAAGAATATCTAAGAGGAACGAAATCCAGCGGCGAGAATCGACCACCGCAAGCTTTGCAAACGCTTTGGTCAGAATACTCTCCAACGGCTCCGAAAAGTCTTCGAGGGCATCCGCTCGGGCGCAAATACGGGAGAAGGAAGAAAACTTATAAATTGCTCTCGGATCAAGATGGTAGTAGTCCAGAAAGTTTGCAAGCGTCAGCTCCAGCCCGCTGTCCTCCGCGAAGGAGGCTGCACGAGCCACCAACCCAGCCGTATTGCCATAGGAGGCGCGGATGTTATCCAGTATGTACTTTGCTGCTTTCTTTTCCAGCTGAATATAGCAGCCTTTCGGGACCGACATGAAGCCGTCTTTGATTTCACGGCTCACGCTGCGCGTTGCGTTTGACAGCAGCGCCGCAAATTTATCCTCGAAATTGTACCTTCGGTTCGCTTGGCCGATGAAGTCCAGCACGGTTAGGCACTCCTTGTCTTCCGATAAACGCAACCCGCGTCCCAACTGCTGCAAAAAGACAGTCAGCGATTCGGTGGGACGCAGGAACAGAACGGTATTGACTTCAGGAATATCTACACCTTCGTTATAGATATCCACAACAAAAATGAAGCGTATTTCGCCGGAGACTAAAAGCTGTTTCGCTGTTTTTCTTTCTTCATCCGGAGATTGTCCCGTCAGGAATATGGATGGGATATTGTGCTCATTAAAATAGCGGCACATGAATCTTGCGTGATCTACGGTTACGCAGAATCCAAGGCCTTTCACCTCATCAATGTCCGTGACATATTTCAGCAGTGATGCCACCACATGGTCGGCGCGGCGATTGGCAACGGCACCGCTGAATGTGTAAACCTTTTCCAATTCGCTTTTTTGATAGCCACCGGCAGACCATTTCAGCGTATCAAGAGCCACAGTGTCGGTAACGCCGAAATATTGGAACGGACAGAGCAGCTTTCGGTCAATGGCTTCGGGCAGGCGAATTTCAGCCGCAATGCGGTTATTGAAGTACGGAAGAATGCTTTTGCCGTCCATACGTTCCGGAGTTGCCGTCAAGCCCAGCAGGATGCAAGGACGGTAATAAGCTAACAGCCTCCGATAGGTCGGAGCTGCCGCATGATGAAATTCGTCCACGATGATGTAATCGTAGAACTCAGCCGGTGTTTTTTCCGTGAAGCTCTGCGAATTGAACGCCTGAATTGAGATAAACAGATTATCGATGCTTTCAGGTTTACAGCTGCCCACGAACATCTCTCCAAAGTTCGCATCCTTGAGTACGGCTCGGAATGTGTACAGACTCTGTTTAAGAATTTCTTCGCGGTGTGCGACAAAAAGCAGGCGGCAGGCCCGGCCGGGATTATGTCTGCGGAAGCGTTTGTAGTCTAAAGCAGAGATGACTGTTTTGCCGGTGCCGGTGGCAGCTACTATCAGATTGCGCATATAGCCTCGAACGGCACGTTCCGCCTCCAGCTTATCCAGAATCTCTTGCTGATAGGCGTACGGATTAATATCCATGGTATAAACTTCGGCATTGTTGGTGTCAAAGTATTTTTCTGCTTTCAGCGCACGCGCCAGGCGTTCTTTCTGCTCTTCTTCATAGTATTCAAATTCACGGTCATTCCAGTAATACTCAAATGTGGCAGCGATCTTATCGATGGTTTCGGGCAGGTCGCGCCGCGTTACTTTCGTGTTCCATTCAAGGCCGCTTGTCAATGCTGCATTAGACAGATTGGATGAACCCACATACGCAGTCGTGAACCCCGTGTTGCGGTAAAAGATATAGGCCTTGGCATGGAGCCGCGTTGTTTTTGTGTTGTAGCTGACTTTTATTTGCGCATTGTGCAGCCGGCGAAGCTCTTCGATGGCTTTAACATCCGTCGCACCCATATAAGACGTGGTAATAACACGGAGCTCGCCGCCGTTTTGCGTAAATTCCCGCAGTTCGTCCATGATGAGCCGCAGGCCGCTCCACTTGATAAAGGATACCAACATGTCAATTCGGTCGGTCGAGATAATTTCTTTTTTGAGCTCCGTGAACATCTGAGGTTCATGCACCGCACCGGTAAAGAGCGAGCTTTGTGCGATGGATGTTTCCGGGCGCTCTATGTCCGCCGCAGTTTTTCCCACGGCAAGCCGCGGATCGGCTTTTCGCAAAAGTGCAAAAAGCTGCTCGGCACGTTCGTCAACACCGAGTGCGGCAAAGTCGGGTTCCTTCGTTGTGCTTTGAATTAGGCTAACGATTCTGTTGCTCAATTCTATCTGAGCCGAGATGTCGCCACCGTTGTCAAGAACGTTATCCAGTCCTTTCTGAATCACGTCCGCCAAATATTGCGCCAACACCTTGGAGGCTTCTGCCTTGTCAATCGGGGCAACAGCCTTGCGAGCCTCCGGAATTTCCGCAAGCTCGCGGGTCAATGCGTTATTGATGACTTGTTCGTACAGGCCGGGGTGCAGCATAGTGGATACTCCTTTTGTTATGAACCCATTTCCAATAAGCTAAACCACAATCTTTATCATACACAATTCTGATTGCCTCTTGATTGTTCTATAATCGTTGGCACACGATCTTCTTAAAAAATCAATCCTTAGAATAATCAAATTGGTTTAACTCCAAGATGTTGTTATACATTAGCCTTGCAAGGTATTCTGTTCGTTTGGATGGATCAAATGGTTTCTCCCTGAAGCGAGTCGCAATGCCTCTTGCGGATGTAAAACTAGACTTTTCATAAGAATCACATTTAGCTGTTAAAGATTTGTTTGCACATCTCCTATTCAACGCATCTTCAAGTGGAATTAGATTTCCAATTTGGGCATTTGTAATTCCATCAGAATCGGGCAATATATGCTCTACTGTAAAATCATGTGCATTATGTGCCTGCGATACAAACAGTTCAATTACCTCAAGAATAATCTGTACTCTAGTTTTATTTTTCTCTCCCTTATAAAGGTCGTAGTGATTTGACCAGCCAACATTTTTGAACGCATTCAAAAACCATTCGTAGCTTGGAATCTTGCGTTTCAAATTATTGGCAAATTCTTGCAGTAATTCGTCAGAATAGGAATCCTCCAACATACGAGCATACTTGAACACAACATCTTCCAGCTTATTCGACTTTTCTTCACCGATGATAGTATAGCAAACAAAAAAGTTGTAGATATATTTTAGCGTGAGCTCATACTTTTGGGGACTCAGTTTTCCAAGCGATCTTTGGTGGATTAAGCTAAGCAAGACTGGTCTAAATTGTTCAAACCGCTTTGTCCGGAAAAAGTCGAAAATAGCATACTCTATCTCGTCACAATTTCCATCTTCACCCTTATCTGGATGGATCATCTTGCTATAGTACTCTGATTTTAACTTGATATCATCAAAAAGCTCTCCTATATTTTGACCATGGGTTGCCTTCTGAATTGCCTGATATGGCGAATTGTATTTATCTCTTGTGTCGCCGAAACGATGAGTAGCATAATGTTTGATAAACTTATCCATGGATGAACCAACTGTCCGTTCCATATCTTCCCACATCATCTTAGCATCATCACGGCGCTCAGTGGGCTGAATATATCGCATAATGTAGTTTCTCAACAATTCATGCGCCGCAAGTTCCTGCCCCCTTGCATTAAGGATTTCAAAAATTGTATACGAGTCTTCTTCAGAACTAGATACAATCTTAACTGCCGTCATGTCTAGCACTGCATTTCTAATTTCTCGCAGGCGCTTTTGTACGTTATCAACTTGCTGCACGTCATCTCTGATTGCTGAGTAAAAAAATCTGAGAGCATCGCCAATACACTTGTCTTTTGCCTTAGATAGTGTATTTTCCTCAACAAAAGATGTCATGGAAAGGCTCTTATATTTGAGCGCAATCATATTGCGGATTAACAAGGAAAGCGATACATGGTACTCAGAATTGAGAATGGTAATATCTTGGTTACTGTTATTTTTGGATTGTAGATACGATATTGTTCCAAGGAAGTCATCTGTCATATCATTCTCATGAAAATGCTTCATAATAGCCAGCAGAACAATCGTTATTGTGGTAAGTCGTTGCTGTCCATCAATGATAGTGTAATATGAAAGGCCATCCTTTTTTCCTTCACCTTCAAGCACGATGCTTCCAACAAAGTGCGGCTTTGTTTCGGTAATTGAGAAAACAATATCCTCGTAAAGATCCTGCCAATGTGGTTTCTTCCAAACGTATCTACGTTGGTTCCTTGGAATGTCAAATACAGATTTATTTAGAATATCGCTGATAGCATAGTCCTTTGCTTCAAAAGCCATATCATTGTCTCCCATTCCATCAAAGTATTTTTCCAGTAACTGCTGTACCGAGCATTTTCACTTGGCTTATCGATATGCATTACCCAGCTTCTTTCTCCGGCACAAACTCCATAACATCTCCGATATTGACATCTAACGCAACGCAGATTCTATTGAGCACGGACAGCGTGACTTCCTCATCCCGCCGCAGCTGGGTCATGGTGTTCTGCGCGATGCCTGCCGCTTTGCGCAGATCAGCCTTGCTCATTTTCTTATCGATGAGCAGCTTTCAAAGCTTGTTATACGAAATAGCCATTTCCGTTCGACCTCCGGCTACAAATATCGTTCTAATTATACATCTTTCTCGATCATAAGGCAAGAGAACTTCGCATCGTGTTGCGAAACTCTCTAATTCCAAAAACAGCTTGCATGCAAGACTCTCACGCATAGATCGTTCGTATACTTTGGCAGCACTTTTGCTTCTCATTTTCCGCTCGGCGTCAATATCATAAGGGCTTGGGATTATCCCAAAATCGCCGCGTGTCCGGACAGCGGCTGTGCTTGCTATTCTCTCAAATCTTAATATCCGCAGATCGTGATGTCCCCGCTTTTTCGAAAGCGGGGACATTTTTTCTTCTCCGATACTTAAAAAACGGCAGAAAAATGTCCGTTGTATAGTAGAGGGCTTTTTGAAAATATCGCGCAACTTTTTCCGGACAAAAGGCAAAACCATGTCCGTGTGTTATATGGAAGGAAAATTTTTCACGCCACCCCCTAATTTGCAAAAATTTTGTCCGTTGTAAAGTGAGAGGGAACCACCTGCGAGACAGAACCGTGACATGCCGCATCATTTTGTCCGTTGGAAAGTAGAAAGGGCAATTTGAAGCAGAACGCAGGGCTTGTCTCTCCGTCCTCGAAACTTTTTCGAGAAATCTGGGACAAAACCGGCCTCTGATTCACTTAGCTAAGTAGAGGGGGGATCAAGGGCAAGAGAAGTTTTCTGAAAAAAAGGTGCCAAGTTTTTGAGGAAAAATGTCCGTTGGAAAGTAGAGAGGAAAATGTCAGCGAGACAAAATCGTGACGCTCCGATTCATTCTGTCCGTTGAATAGCGAAAGGATCTTTTGGAGCGAGAGCGCAGGAAGGGTTCCTCCACCCTCAAAACTTTTTTCGAACAAAACCAGAAAATGTGTCCGTTGGTTATATAGAGGACCTTCTGTACATCCGAAATTTTTTCAGGCCATCTGACAAACGGCAAAAATTGTCCGTTGGATGGTGAAAGGAAAACCAATCCATCCAATCCGCCCTTCAAACAAAGTTTTTCAAAATTGAAAGGAGAAAACACTATGATCACTTACTACAACAACACTCACATGACCGCTGTACCCACCCGCCTCCTGCTGGATACGAACCTCTCCGCAGAAGCCAAGCTCACCGGCGCGCTCTTGTACACCTTCGAGGACGGCGGTCTGAGTGCTCAGGAGCTTGTAAATGTTCTGAGCCTCCCGCCTGAAAAAGTTGCTCCGGTTTTTGCTGAACTCACCGGCAACGGCTATCTGGAAATTCTGGAAGAAGATGGTGCCTTCGGGCTGCACCTGAAGGGGTGAGCCTCATGCCGGATCGCACGCGCCCCATCCGAAAAGAAATCTGCCTGAACGAGCAGGAACTGAATCTCATCCAGCACAAAATGCGCCAGCTGGGGACGCACAATTTCGGCGCATACACCCGCAAGATGCTGATTGACGGCTGCATAATCAAGGTCGATTACACCGAGCAAAAGAATCTGGCTGCCGCCGTCAGCCGCGCCGCCTCGAACATCAACCAGATTTGCCGCCGCATCAACAGCATCGGGCGTTTTTACGATGCGGACGTTGCCGAACTGAAAGCGCGGCAAGCCGAGATCTGGGAGCTGCTGAAAGCGCGGCAAAAGTAAGAGCTTTGACCACAACGGGATTTTCCGTGTGTGGGTTTTCCGTTACCGGCTTTTCAGACGGTGGACAAGCTGACGCTCCGGAGCGTTCCGCAACCGGATTTCAGGACGTCGGTTTTCGCGCCCTCCATCGGGACTGAAATTCATCCTCTAACTAATAAGAAATAAATCAAGATGCAAGAGAATCAATCTGTCAATCAACCAACACAAAAATGAATGGATTGATGGATGGGACAGGAGGTCAGATGAAAACTTTTTGCAAGTTCACGGCGCAGAGCTCGGCAGCGTCCTATGTGCCGCTTCCGAGGTTTCTTCTCCAAGACGAAGCCCTGCGGGGCATCAGCAACGACGCGAAGGTACTCTATGCGCTGCTGCTGGACAGAGCCAGCATTTCCCGGCAGAACGGCTACATCGAGCCGGACGGCACGATTCGGCTGTACTTCACCTTGGAGCAGGCGCAGACGAAGCTCCACCGCAGCCGCCAGAGCGCCACGCGGATCTTCCGGGAGCTGGAGTATAGCGGCTTGATTATCCGAAAAAAGCAGGGGCTGGGCAAGCCCGCCCTCATCACGTTGAACTACCCGTCAGATGCAAGGTTCATCGCAAAGGAGGGCGAAGATGCACAAGCTTGACCCCATCGAGCGGCTGCCGGACGGCTCGCTCTTCCGCCTGACGCCGGGACAGCTCCGCAGCGTGCGCGGCCTTACAAAGCGCTGCTGCAACTTCTTGGATGGCGACTGTCTGCTGCTGGACGGTGTCTGCCCGCAGTTTATCTCCCGCAGCCTGATCTGCCGGTGGTTCCACCGCGCCGTACTGCCCCAGCAGCCAAAGCTGGAACAGGCCATTCTCAGCCCGAAAAAACTCCGCCGCTGCGAAGTCTGCGGCACGGGCATCCTTGCCCGCTCCGGCAGGACAAAATACTGCCCCGTCTGCGCCAAGGAGGTTCACCGCCGGCAGAAGGCGAAATCCGCCCGCAAACGACGCTCGGGCGTAGACAATTCAGGGGCGAAAAGCCCTTGAATTACAAGCCTTGCCGCACCGCCAAAGCCGCGCGGCAATACGATTTCCCTCGCAGCCGCGAAATCGAGTTCTATTTGTCTACATAGCAGCCGGAACACACGCATAGATTGAAGAAGAAAACGCTCTGGAAAGGAGGGCAGCCATGGAAGTATTTCTGATCTTCCCGAAATCAAAGCAGGCGCAGCAGGAGCTTGGGCAGGAGCTGGCGAAGTTCCAGTCCGAGCAGGCGCTGAAAAATGTCCAGAAGCTGCCCTGTTCCACGGAGCAGAAGCTGGAACTGGTAGACGCCGCCGTGAAGCATCTGAAAGCGCAGCAATAATAC
>OHGW01001076.1_pt1 | contig 11013 bp, 9 predicted proteins | sample 1567821 | NCBI WGS metagenome assembly OHGW01 (sample SAMEA3879572, study PRJEB24766) | human gut metagenome | biome: human-associated habitat; feature: feces | place: USA | collected 1985/1987 | reverse complement strand
AATGATCCGGAAAGCGCCAGACAACGCATGACCTGGGCGCTCCGCGGCATACGGCGGGTCTGAGATTTCAGCAAAGGGGCAGACCGGAAAAACGCGTCGCCTCCCGGCCCCCTGCCGAACCAAAATATCGCCGCCCTTACACGCACGCTCCCTTCTTACCTCCGCCATTGGGGTCGATGAGGCGGACGGGGAGGCGGAGGAGGAGGATTATGGTGACGCCAGTCATTGCGGTACCTGTCCTTGTCGCGGTCATGCTGGACAGCCGCCCCAATAGCGGCGCCGGCAGCCAGCGCCCCCACACCGATGGCGGCGGCTCCGCCGGGCGTTACGGAACTGTTCCCGTAGCTGTCCGTCGTGCAGGACGGCATGAAAGAAAGCGTCATTCCCGCCAGGGGAAGAAGCCAGAATGATTTAATATGCCTGTTCATGAGATAAAAAATAAGGATTAACACCGGCAGCCCGGTTACATCCGGTAAGCGCGGAATCCCTTGATGATTTGTTTAAATATGTCACAGTCCTGAACGGAATTCCCGGAATCATAACAGCTACGCGCGCAGCAGGCTTTTCATTACCCCCCTGTTCCGGCGTTCCTGAATACGGAAATCCGCATGCACTGTAAAAAAACAGACATGCGGATGGAAAAAGCGTTCATCTTCCGGAAAACTTCGGAAACGCCCGCATGGATTATTTCTGTTCTACTGCGGGCTCAATACGAACGGGACTCTGAATATCAAACAGGCTCTTGCGCAGCAGGTAGCCTCCGCTCTGCAAGGCAAATGCACTGGACGGAAATTTCTCCGCCAGTTCACGGTAAAAGGCGCCTGCGGCGGCATTGTCTTTCTTAGCCCGGGCAATGTCCCCCAGGCACATGGTGGCAAAACCGGAAAAAGTAGGATCTCCCGCATCCACCACGGAACGGAACAACCCTTCCGCCTCATCCGCTTTCCCCCGGTTCATCAGACGGCAGGCCAGGGTAACGGAAGCCTGGGCTTTCCATTCCTCCGTGGGAGCGGAATCAATAAAAGCTTTCATTTTGGCCACGCCTTCATCCTCCTTGCCGGCGTTCCACAAGGCAATGGCCTGAAGGTAAGAGGCGGTGACGGCGGCGCGGGAACTGTCAAAGTCAGCCACTACCTGCTGAAGCCCCTGTTCGTCCAGGGAAATTTCCCCGGTTGCCGGGGATTCCGGCATAGCGGCCACCAGAGCGGCGCCTGCCTTTCTTTCCATGGAATCCTGCACGCCATTATAAATAATCCATCCGGCAGCCCCAAGGACGCATAGCAACACAACCAGCGCAACCTTGCCGTAATGTTCATCCAAAAACTGTTCATGCTTGGCCGGGCCGACGGAAATTTCCGCAAACGCACTTCCGTCGCCCATCGGCATATTGTCCATGGCCCGTTTAATATCCTTGATATCCATAATATGTTGAAGAGGGTTCTACCGTGTTGTCCCAACCAAATCAATCAGCTTTTTACTTATCTTCGCCATGTTCCAAAAGCTGCAGGGAATCCTTCAGTCCCAGATTCCTGTAAATTTCCCGCGTTGCCCGGCTCTGGTTAAGCGTATAAAAATGAATGCCGTCCACATCGGAATCCAACAGTTCGGCGCACTGGCTGGAGGCGTATTGGATGCCTACCTCCTGAATAGCGTCCCGCACGCTTCAGCGCCTTAAGCAGCCTGGCCGGAAAACAGGTGCCTCCGGAAAGCTCTGCCATGCGGTTCATGCCGGACAGGCTGGTCACAGGCATGATTCCCGCCAGGATAGGCACCTTGATGCCGGCCAGCAGACAGCGTTCCCGGTAATCCAAAAAAGAATGATTGTCAAAAAACAGCTGGGTGCAGATATAATCCGCGCCGGCATCCACCTTGGCTTTCAGGAAATCCATCTCGCGCAGACGGTTGGGAGTGGCCGGATGACCTTCCGGGAAGCCGGCCACGCCTATGGCGAATCCATCCGGATCCGGGTGACGGCCGGATTCATTATATTCACGGATAAACGTCACCAGATCCGCCGCATGGCGAAAAACATCCGCATCGCGGTTGTAATCCTTCGCTCCCCGGGGAGGATCTCCCCGAAGTGCAAGAACGGCCCGCACTCCAGCCCGGGCGTATTGGTCCAGGATATTCCATACCTCCTCCCGGCTATGCCCTACGCAAGTAAGGTGGGGCACCGTAGGAATACGGGATTCATGCTGGATGCGCAACACCACTTCGCGGGTAAGCTCGCGGGTGGAGCCCCCTGCACCATACGTCACGCTGACGAAACTGGGGCGGTAAGGCTCCAGTTCACGGATAGTCTGGTACAAGGCCGATGCTGCCTGCTCGTTTTTGGGCGGGAAAAATTCAAAGGACAGGCTGGGACCGGCGCCCGATTGCAATCTTTCTCTCAGGTGCACTTCTCTTTACTTGGCTTGGCTAAATACGGATCCGCATCACGGCTCCATGGGAATCATCACCGGTTTGGGAGCTTCCACGGGGACGGGGGTGGAGGGAGAAGCCATACCGGACTTGTCTTCTTCCGTCATGTTTTCCTGCCAGCTCGCAGGCGGAACAATGACTTCATCCCCCGGCTTGATGGGTTCCTTGTCATTATTATCAAAAAGCGTATTACGCTTCACGTAAGACTGGAACACCTTCCCGTCCGGGTCAACTCCGTCGATAATCAGGGATACAAAAATGCTCCCGCGTCTGCGGATTCCCAGTTCCTGCCCCACTTTCAAGTCAGGCTGGCCGATGGACTGGAACAGGACCAGGTTGGCGTCACGGTAGTATTCCGTCACACGGCCCACCTGCTCCGCATCCTTGATTTCATTAAGCCATTGCAGCCGGGGATCTCCCTTTTCCATATTCTGGCGTTCCAACAGATCGCGTTCTTCCTCCGCTAGGGCATGGCGCTTCTTCAGTTCTTCATTCTCCTTCTTCATCCGTTCCAGCTCCGCCGAAACATGAGCCAGTTCCTCGCTCACTACAGGATCCGCCACCACCACCGGCTGAACGGCGGAAGCAGGAGCCTGCGTGGGCATCGGAAGATACGGGGAGGGATTGACAGGTGCCGGAGTGGAGGCCATCTGCTGCTGTTGCTGAATCACATCCATTCTTGAAGAAATATTCACATAAATCATTCCCAGAACAGCCAGCACCACCACCAGAAACGCCAGGATAAGAATGCGGAAATTACTCATGTCGTCAAACGGTAGAGAAATTATCAAACGTAATTAATAGGAATAATTGAGATAGAACTGGAATTGTCCTCCGCGGTCAATGGCGTTGTTCTTCTGAATCGGAATGGCATAGTCCACTGCCAGCGGACCGATGGGCAGGTTCAGGCGCAGGCCGATCCCGTAGTCGGAAACTATTTTGGACGTGCTGAAGTCAAAAGAATCTCCGTTGACAAAACCGATGTCATAAAACACCGCGACGCGCACTTCTTCAATCACAGGAATGGAATATTCAAACTGGCAGAAGAAGGAGGAACGGCCGCCCATCGTCTCATCACCGCTCAGGGCGGGATTGTACGGCGCCACGTCCCGGAAACGGAAACCGCGCATGTTGTATGGCCCGCCGAGGTAGAGGCGCTCAAAAATGGGCACATCGTGGTTGCCATAGGAATCCACGGTAGCCGCACCGGCATTGATGCTGAAAATGGTGTCTCCGCGCAAATTCCAGTAATAGGAGCCATTCACGCCGAAATTGTATGTATGCACATCGCCGCCCAGGCCGGAATAACCGGCCAGCACTTCAAATTTGCCTCCCTTGCGGGGAAAAATCTGCGCGTCGCGGGTATCAATGGTGTAGGAAAGTTCCACATGGCTGCGCAGGTAGTCTCCGTCCTGTTGCCAGAAGAAGATAGGGGCGTTCCCTTCGGCGTCAATACGGTACTGTTCCAGGCGGTATTCCAGTTTCACGTAATCCAGTTCCCCGATCGGCTTGCGGAGAGAAATGGCAAAGCCATAGTTCTGCTGGTCGTAATAATCGGAAAAATATGTGGAATTGCTGTAGAAGATTTCCGTCCCGAAGGCCAGCTTGCGGTGCAGGAACCACGGATCCACCCAGGAAATACTGGCATCCTGCGTTTCAAAACCGACACGGGCGTTAATCGCGAAACGCTGGCCGCCGCCCACGAAAGAGGACCAGTCATACATGTCAAAATTGGACTGGGTGATGCCTGCGAACAGGTAAACGCTTTCAATAGAGGAAAATGCCACGCCGATATTCAGGGACCCCGTACGTTTTTCCGCCACCTCGATATTGATATCACGGTAGCCGGGCCGCGTGGATCCCACCTGGGCTACGTCCACCATGTCAAAATAGTTCAGGTTCTGGAGGCGCTTCTGGGCGGTATCCAAATCCACGGCGTTCATGGGGTCATTGGACTGGAGGGGAAGTTCCTGGCGGATGACGTAATCCTTCGTGCGGTTATTCCCGGTCAGGCGGATATTGCCTACGCGGTAGGGATTGCCTTCCGTCACATGGTACACGATGTTGATTTGTCCGTAACCTGTCTTGGGATCAACGCCCACTTCCTGAATGTCCGGACGCACGGAGGCGTCCGCATACCCCCGGGAACCGTAATAACGGCGGATCATCGTCACGTCGTCGGCCACTTTCTGGGCGGAATAGGTATCCCCGTTGTACATGCTCAGGCCGGGAATCAGTTCCTGGGCCGTAAACACCTTGGTGGGGCCGAAGGCAACCTGGTTGACCTTGTAGCGGCGCCCCTCGGTAAGGGTAATTCTCATCGTCAGCTTCTGCTCATTGCCTTTGCCGGCGTCAAAATATTCCACCTTGTCCAGCTTGACGCGCAGATAACCTTTATTACGGTAATAAGTCACCAATTCCGCCAGATCGTCCTCCACTTGTTCACGGTCAATGCGTCCGGATTTGGTAATCCAGGTCAACCAGCCCTTCTCCTTGGTTTTCATCACCTGTCGGAGATCCTTGGCGCTGATGTGTTCATTGCCCACAAAGTCAATCTTGATAATATTGGCCTTTTTTCCTTCGTTAATGTCGAAGACCACATCCACAAAGCCGGGCCGTTCCGTTTTCTGGTAAAAATAGGAAACACGTACATCCGGATACCGAGCTTCCTGGTAATAAGTGCGCAACTTGGCAATAGCGCTGCTCAGGGCCTTGTCGCTGAGAGCTTCCCCCCCCTTCAGCCCGCATTCCTCGGAGAGGTCCCTGTTGTCGAACGCGGTATTGCCGCGGAACCCCACGCCGCCCAGCAGATTCTGGGCCGCCATTTCAAACACCACCGCCACGCCGTCGCCGGAAGGCTCCACGGCTACTGTTGTATTGCCGCCTACCAGACCGCTTTCCAACAACCGTTCCAAGTCCTTGTTGACCACTTCCGGGGAATAACTGGTGCCCGGCTGCGTAGCCAGCAAATTTTTCAGACGGTCTTCGGACACGGTCTTGCCGGTGCTTCTGTACCGCACGGAAACGCTCTTCACAGGCCGCCCCTCATACGCCTGGTCACCGGGAAGAAGCCCCGTGCCCGGCCCCAGTTCCCGCATTACCTGTTCCGGAGTCATCACGGAACCATAGGCGCCTCTGTTAAGGGAAGTTTCATCCTGGGCCAAAACAGCCGAACATGCTATCAAGGGAAAGGAAACACACAAAAAAACGGGACGAATCATGAGCGCTGAACTTAATGCTTGGGATATAAAGGACTTTTCCTCTTGCATAGTCAAGACGTGATTCCGCGTAGAACACAGTTGCCCCGTATTCTATTACATCGCGTGCGCGTGCGCGCTTAGGAGGGCAATTGTGTCATTCCTGTGCAATAGCTTGCACTCCAGATACCCTCTCATTAAAGTTATCGCCGCTCGTGTTTTGACCGCTGCCGCCATCCCGGAGCTGAAACAGAACCACTTTCAATTAACACTGACCGTATTATTTATGGAAATCAACGTTGATATTCAACCGGACTGCACAGCCACGCTGAAAGCTTCCATCCCTGCAGAAACCACGGCTGCGCGCCGCGCCTCCATTGTAGATTCCTATGCCGCCAAAGCCAAGCTTCCCGGCTTCCGCCCCGGCAAAACACCCAAGTCCATCATTGAAAAGCGCTTCAAGAAAGAAATTGAAGAAGAACTGCTGGACACCCTTTTTGAAACGGCCTGCTCCACCGCTCTGGAAGAAAACCCCAAATTGAAAGTGCTCAACTTCGGAAAGCCGGAACAATCTCTGGATGACCAGGGCAACTACACCGCTACCAGCACGATGACCGTAGTTCCCGAATTTGAATTACCGGAATACAAAGGCATCGAAGTCAAGGTTCCCTCTTCCGAAGTAACGGAAGCAGACGTAGAGGAAGCTCTGAACTCCCTGGCTGAACAAATCGCGGAATTCACCCCTGTGGACCGCGCCGCCCAAAAAGACGACGTGGCGATTATCGACTTCAAAACCACGTTGGACGGCAAGCCCGTAGCGGAAGCCGTAGGCAAACCCGTAGGCTTCCTGGAAGGCCGTGACGGCCAGTGGATGAAGGTGGAAGACGATCAATTCCTGCCCGGCTTCGCCTCCGCCCTGGAAGGCCTGAATGCCGGTGACAGCAAGGATATCACCGTCACCATTCCGGATACCTTCCCAATTACGGAACTGCGCGGCAAGGAACTCGTATTCCATGCCACTGTGAAAGAAGTACGGGAAAAACAGCTTCCGGCCATGGATGATGCTTTTGCGGAAAAAGTTCTTCCCGGCAAAAACCTGGAAGAATTGAAAACCGCCCTGAAGGAAAACCTGGCCCAGCGCAAAGCCATGCAAATTGATGAGGCCAAGGCCGATCAGATCACGGAAAAGCTGGCGGACATGCTTGACTTCAACCTTCCGGAAGCTGTCGTAGAACGTGAAGTGTACGGCATCCTCCAGCAGAAAATGCAGCAGGCCATGTACAGCGGAAACGCCCCGGCGGACATGGATAAGTTTGTGGAGGAAGCCCGGGAAGAAGCCAAACAGGAGGCCAAGCGCAACCTTAAGGTCTTCTTCATGCTTCAGGAAGTGGCGCAGGTGGAAAAAATTGCCGTCACGGAAATGGAGCTTTACAACGAAGTGGCCCGCCAGGCCCGCCAGCAGAAAAAGAACCTCAAATCCTACATTCGCGAACTCCAGCGCGAAGGCCGCGTGCATGGCATCAGAATGAGCCTGCTGACAGCCAAGGTTCTGGACTTCCTGACAAAAGAGGCCAAAGTAACGGTAGACGAGCAGTAACCCCTCCTCTGCACAAAACACCTTACCAGGGGGAGTTGGCGCACACATGCCCGACTCCCCCGTTTTGCATCTTTTGGACGGGTAACGTACATTGAAAAAACAACATCCAATCTTCCATAAACATGTTTCAAGACCAATCTTCCAAATCAACCCCCGCAAACTCCTACTATGTGCCCATGGTAGTGGAGCAGGACGGCCGCGGCGAACGTGCCTTTGACATTTACTCCCGTCTCCTGAAAGACCGCGTTATCTTCATCGGCTCCGCTATTGACGACGATGTGGCGAATTCCGTCATTGCCCAGCTTCTGTTCCTTCAGATGGCTGACCCGAAAAAAGACATCCACGTCTACATCAACTCCCCCGGAGGATCCGTCACGGCGGGTCTCGCGATTTACGATACGATGCAATTCGTCTCTTGTGACGTAAATACATATTGCCTGGGCATAGCGGCCTCCATGGGTTCCGTCCTTCTGGCTGCGGGAACTCCCGGCAAACGCTTCTGCCTGCCGAACTCCCACGTAATGATTCACCAGGTTTCCGGAGGTGCCCAGGGAACCGCTTCAGATGTGGAACGCACCATCGGCTTCATGTTCAACCTCAAAAAACGCCTCAACGGCATTCTGGCCAAACATACCGGTAAAACGGAAAAGCAAATTGAAAAGGATGCTGACCGCGACAACTACATGACTGCCGAGGAAGCCGTGGCCTACGGCCTGGTGGATAAAGTTCTGGCGCATCACTCTGATGACCAGGGCGACAAGAAAAAAACCAAGGCCTGACCCTTTCCCTCCGCCATTTCTCTCTCTACCTGAAAAACCATGTCCGGTTCCACCCCTCATCTTCCTGCCTGTTCCTGCTGCGGCAAGCCCGGGAACAAGGTGGACAAACTCATCCAGATTGCGGAAGACTTTTACATCTGCAACAATTGCGTTGAAATTTGCGTCAACATGATTGTGAAGGACACAGGCCTTCCGATGGCGACCCGCTTCATCCGCGGCATCCTGAACATGGAACCCTCCGCCTACGCCATGTGCCAGGCGGAGGCCCGCAAAGCGGCAGCCGCGGACATGCTCAGGGAAACGGCGGCCGGACCGGCCTCCTATGAAGGCCCGCTGCCCACACCGGAAGAAATGTGCGCTACGCTCAACCAGTATGTCATCGGTCAGGACTACGCCAAAAAAGTGCTTTCCGTAGCCGTGTACAACCACTACATGCGCCTGCGCCAAAGTGCTGTCATGCTGGACGACAAGTCCCTGGACGATGTGGAAATTGAAAAATCCAACATTCTGCTGGCCGGCCCCACCGGCTCAGGAAAAACCCTGCTGGCGAAAACGCTGGCGAAAATGCTCAACGTCCCATTCTGCATTGTGGACGCCACCACGCTGACGGAAGCCGGTTACGTAGGGGAAGATGTGGAAAACATCATCCTGCGCCTGCTCCAGGCTGCCAACTTTGACGTAGCGAAAGCGGAACAAGGCATCATCTACGTAGATGAAATCGACAAAATCGGACGCAAAACACAGAATGTCTCCGTCACGAGGGACGTCTCCGGGGAAGGCGTGCAGCAGGCTCTGCTGAAAATCATTGAAGGCACCATCTGCAATGTTCCTCCCACCGGAGGCCGCAAGCACCCGCAACAGGAATACATCCGCGTCAATACGGAAAAAATCCTCTTCATTGTGGGCGGCGCTTTCGTCGGGCTGGAAGACATCATCCGCAAACGCCTCGGCGCCACCCAGATGGGATTCGGAGCCATCACGGAACAACGTGACCGCAAGGAATACTCGGAAGAGGAAATACTGGCACAGGCCATGCCGGAAGACCTCTTCTCCTTCGGCATGATTCCGGAATTCGTGGGACGCCTGCCCATCTTCTGTCCGCTCTCCAAGCTGGATGAAAGCCAGCTCGTCCGCCTTCTTACGGAACCCAAAAATGCCCTGGTCAAGCAATATTCCAAACTGCTCGCCATGTACGGCGCCAAACTGGACGTGCTGCCGGACGCCCTGAAAGCCATGGCCGCCGAAGCCATGAAACGCGGCACGGGAGCCCGCGCTCTGCGTTCCATCTTTGAAACCCTCATGCTGGACGTCATGTACACAGTGCCCAGCATGAAAAATGCGGACACCGTTACCATTACCAGGGAAACGGTTACCGGCAACAAGCCGGCCCAAATCCACCAGGCATCCTAACCTCCCCTCCCTGTTCTTCCTCCATGCCGGAATCCCTTACCGTTCTGGGAATAGAATCCTCCTGTGATGAAACGGCAGTCGCCATCCTGCGTTCTGCCGGAGAGGAAAAAGCTCCGGAAATACTCTCCTCCGTCATCTCCTCCCAAATTGCCATTCACCGCCAGCACGGCGGCGTAGTGCCGGAACTGGCTTCCCGCAACCATTCAGCGGATCTTCCCGGAATCATCCGGACCGCGTGCCGCGAAGCCGGAACAGCTCCTGCGGACATTGACGTCTTCGGCGCTACGGGAGGCCCCGGCCTGGTAGCTGCGCTTCTGGTAGGCAACAGCACGGCCAAGGCTCTGGCTCTGGCGGCGGGCAGGCCCTTCGTCTCCGTCAATCATCTGGAAGGCCATCTGCTTTCCCCCTTCCTCAAACGCCCCGGCGGTCCCGTTCCCCATCTGGGCATGGTCGTTTCCGGAGGCCACACCCTTTTTGTGGATGTGCGCGGCGTAGGGAACTACCGCCTGCTGGGCCGCTCTCTGGACGACGCAGCAGGGGAAGCCTTTGACAAGGTAGGCAAAATGCTAGGCCTTCCCTATCCCGGAGGGCCGGAAATCGACCGCTTGGCGGCGGAAGGCGACCCGGAAGCCTTTTCTTTCCCCCGTGCCCTGATGAAAGAGCATACAGCCAACGTATCTTTCTCCGGCCTGAAAACGGCCGTTCTCTATACACTGCCCAAAATTACGAAAAACGGCGATCCTCACGGCCTGCCCCGGCAAACTCTGCGCGACCTCTGCGCTTCTTTCCAGCGGGCCGTGACGGACGTCCTGATTCACAAGGCGCTGAAAGCCTTGCGCGCCTCCGGTCACCGCACCCTTTCCATCTCCGGGGGCGTCTCCTGCAACAGGGAGCTGCGTTCCCGCCTGAAAACCGCCTGTGACCGTGAAAAAGTGGAACTGGTTCTCCCGGACTTCGACCTGACGACGGATAATGCCGCCATGATCGCTTATGTCACCTGTCTCAAAGCCCGCAGAGGACTGTTCCACTCTCTGGATGAAGACGTTGACCCCAATCTTAAATTGACGGAGGATTTAAACAGATCCAAACATTCAACACATTCCTGATAAATATATTATACATGGACTCCCTGTATTTGCGGCATAAAGCTGAAAAAATGTTCATGTTTTCATTGACATCCCGCATCTAAAAACGTAACATAGCGTCCGCTTTTCGTCAGGCAACACGGGAGGATGCTATTTATCCGCTAGAACCGCAGGTTTGGGCGGATTTACGACTTCTCTAGGAGCAGCGAAAGGCGGAAGAAGTCTATGCTTCTGTAGCTCAGGGGTAGAGCGCATCCTTGGTAAGGATGAGGTCGCGGGTTCAATTCCCGCCAGAAGCTCCATCTTCAAGCTAGACCCATAGCAGCCCAAACCTAAACATAATATTATGGCTAAAGAGCAATTCCAGCGCAACAAGCCCCACGTGAACGTGGGCACCATCGGTCACGTTGACCACGGCAAAACCTCCCTTACCGCCGCCATTACTTCAGTGCTCGCTAAGAAGGGTTTCGCCGAAGCACGCGGCTATGATCAGATTGACGCCGCCCCCGAAGAACGCGAACGCG
>OHGW01001060.1_pt1 | contig 11176 bp, 7 predicted proteins | sample 1567821 | NCBI WGS metagenome assembly OHGW01 (sample SAMEA3879572, study PRJEB24766) | human gut metagenome | biome: human-associated habitat; feature: feces | place: USA | collected 1985/1987 | reverse complement strand
TATGTCTTCTTTGGCCGTCGTGGTCTGGTTCAGGCGGAACAGCATGTTGGATTGGCCGGAAGCCAGCCACACTTCTCCCACGAGCACATCTTCCAATTTGGCGGAGTCCCCGTTTTGCACGGCCGCCAGCGTCTGGCCTGTGGCGCAGGGAGGCATGGGGGGCAGCGTGACGCTCCATTTCCCCTTGGAGTCGGTTTTTGTTTTCAGGGCAGTGTTTCCAAAAGTGACGGTTATTTCCCTGTTGGGGGCGGCCGTACCGGAAACGGGAATGTTTTTCCCGTGGGGAAGTACCATATGGGAACCGAAGACCCGGTCGAACCGGGGCGTGTCCGCCCACGCCGCATGAAGGGCGATGGCGGCAGCCAGGATGCATGAAGTATGGAGGCGCATGGTTTGGGGGTTATTTGAGAAGGAGTTCGTCCCGCGAGAGGCCGGTCAGCCTGCCGAGCCGTTTAATCAGGCGGGTCATGATGAAGACAAGGGCTGCCAGGATGGGGATTCCGATGATCAGGAAGCCCCACCAGGTGATGCTGCCGATGGCGGCGTTGTAGGCCACTTGCTGTTCCGCTTCCGGCTGTTGTATGACGGAGTTTCTGATAAGCCCGTTCCTCGCCGTTGGCGGCCACCGTTTGTTCTATCCTGCGCACGTCGAATAACTCCGGCGTGTAGATAAACATGTTGAGAAGGGGCGTGCCGGCGGACCGGGAGACGACGACCGCCGCCGCCAGGATAAGGGGGATCAGGGCTTCTTTTCCGGCGAACAGCCAGGGTGTGGCGCTGTGGATGCGCCCTTCCGGGCCGATGACGAAGATGCTGATGACACCCGTCAGCAGCACGCCGGCCATGCCTACGACGGACATCAGGTCAAATTTCCTGGAGACGACCAGGGAACGGATACCATAGACAAGGGGGAGGGAAAGGGCGATGACGAGGGCCCATACCGGGCCGATATGCCAGAAATTTTCTCCTTCCGGGCGTTCCAGGGGATTGGCGGGCCCCGCGCTGCAATAGTCCAGAATCAACACCGGGAGGAGGATGTTGATGAAAATCCCCAGCAGGGAGGACTGTGATTTGTTTGGCGTTTTATCCATGAATTCGGAGGGAAATATTTGTATCATACGCGAATGCGCCCCTGCAAGTTGCAACCCCGTGTGTGACAGTAAAGACCAGAAGCGGGGAGAGCCGTTTTTTTATTCGCAGGCGGCTTTGCGGAAATCGTGGCATCTACGGTATCTTCCGTTCTTTTGGCTGGACACGGGAGGGAAGAATGTTCAGCTTCTTCCGTGACTTTGACAGATCATTTTTCCCCATGACTCAAACATCTTCTTTTTCGGCTCTTGGTATTTCACCGGAGATTCTGGAGGCTATCGAAGTGCTCGGCTTCGATACTCCTTCCTCCATTCAGGAGCAGGCGATTCCCGCCGCGATCAGTGGGGCCGATATTGTGGGGCTGTCCCATACGGGTTCCGGAAAAACGCTTGCCTTCGCCATTCCGGCCCTGGAGTGCATTGAGCCTGAGGAACGCTGCGTTCAGGTGCTGGCTCTTTGTCCTACTCGGGAACTGGCCGTTCAGATTTGCCGGGAGGTGGACAAGCTTGCTTTATTTATGGACGGCGTTTCCGCCGTCCCCATTTACGGGGGGGCTTCTTTCCGTCCGCAACTGGACGCCCTGCGCCGCGGGGTGCAGTTTGTGGTGGGGACGCCCGGACGCGTCATGGATCTGATGGAGTCGGGGGCATTAAGGCTGGACGGACTCCGCATGCTGATTCTGGATGAGGCGGACGAGATGCTGGATATGGGTTTTCTGGAAGACATCGAACGCATTGCGGAGGCCATGCCGGAAACGAAGCAGACCCTGTTTTTTTCCGCTACCATGTCTCCGGAAATCAACCGTCTGGTGAGCAGGTTCATGAAGGAGCCCATCCAGATTTCCATTGAACGGCCTACGCTGACGGTGCCTACCATTGAACAGGTTTATTACGAAGTGGTGTTTTCCTCCCGGATTGAGGTACTCAGCCGGCTGCTTGACACCGGAAAGATTAAAATAGGGCTGGTGTTCGCCAATACCAAAAAGGTGGTGGATGACGTGGTGGACGGTCTGACGGCCCGCGGTTATCCGGTGGATCGCCTTCATGGGGATATGCCCCAGATGATGAGGGAGCGCGTGATGGATTCCTTCCGCAAGGGGAGCCTGCGCCTTCTGGTGGCGACGGATATTGCCGCTCGCGGCCTGGATGTGGACGATGTGGATGCCGTGGTGAATTTTGAATTGCCGCGTGATCCGGAGGATTACGTGCACCGCATCGGCCGCACGGCACGCGCCGGCCGCAAGGGGAAGGCCATCACTTTTGTGGGGCGCCGTGATTTTTCCCTGATGAGCCGCATTGAACGTTTCATCGGCGTTAAGTTGACTCCGGAACCTGTGTTGACTGCCGTTCAGGTGGACCAGCTCCGGACAGAGTCCCTGGTGGATGATATCCTGGAACGTCTCAAGCCGGATGCCGTGCTGCCGGAGGAATTGAAGGAAGTGGAGGCTGCGCCGGAGGCCATGGCTGCGGCCCTGTTTGACTTGCTCCGGGAACGTACGCACCGGGAAGTGCAGCCCATTCCGGAAGACAAGCCCGCCCGCAGGGCGCGGCGTATGCCGCAGACCGGGGAGGAGGCGGAGAGCCCGCAGAAGGGTGATTCCTGGCAGCATAAGGGGGATACGGTTACGCTGTTTATGAATGGAGGCCGGATGATTGGCTTGCGGCCCAAAGACATAGCCGGGTTATTTTACAATACGGTGGAAATGGAAAAGGGAGCCGTGGGCGATATCCGGATTTTCCCCAAGCATTCCCTGATAGAAGTGGACGCTTCCGTGGCGCCCCTGCTTCTGGAGGCCCTGGCGACGGCTACCGTCTGCGGCTATGAAGTTAATGTCCGTGAAGACAAGGGGGCTCCGGAATATTCCGGAACTCCGCGCTCTTCCCGCCGCAATGGAGGATTCCGCAACAGTTACCGCGGAGAGCGGGACCGCAGTGACCGGAGCGGATTCAGGGGAAACCGCGGGGGCTTCCGCAGTGACCGCGGCGAACGCTGGGGCGAACGTTCCCGCAGGGACGACAGGAAGAAGCGTTTCTGATGCCTTCGCTATTCCGGACAGGGTTATTAACGCTGTTCCGGAATTGGCGCGGACATTTTGGAACGTTCCGGTTCATGATTGCTGTTTCCGCCGGTTTCTGTATTTTCTGCCCGGCGGGGGGATTGCCGTTTTATTCAGGATAAAGCATGGCCGGGCGGGGCTGGTGACCGGGGCGCCGGGAATGCAGGAGGAATTTTCTCCCATTCCTGGCTTCAGCCAGAAAAGCCGCTCATTGGTGCAGTATGGCGGGTTGTAGTTGTTCCGGCTGTGAAGGCTGGTTCCCTGATGTTTTTTGCCGATAATACTGGCGATTCAATCCTCTGTGCCCTTTCCTCGTAATTTTCTTGAGGGATGAGAAAATTCATGTAAGATAACGCTTTATTTTAACGTCTTTTTTAGAGTCTATTTTCTTTGAATCATGAAGCTGGTATCTTTACTATCCGTTCTTCTGACTTCCCTGGTTCCGTGCATGGGTGCTTCCGGGCAGGCAACGAAGCCGGCTGCCCGGTCTGTCAAAACTTCAAAACCCAATGTTATTTTCATTCTGGTGGACGACATGGGCTGGGGTGATCTGGATTCCAACTGGAGCCAGCAGAAGCTGAATGGCCGGACGGTGGAGAGAAAGAACGAGTTCAAGACTCCTGCCCTGTCCGCTCTGGCTCGGGAGGGGATTCAGCTGCGCCGTCATTATTCCGCCGCTCCGGTTTGCGCTCCGGCGCGCGCCTCCCTGCTGCTGGGGGTGCACCAGGGGAATTCCCGCGTGGTGAGAAACAACCGTTTCGACCAGCCTATTGAAGATTCCCATACGCTGGGTACCGTGATGCGTGATGCCGGGTATGATACTGCCGCCATTGGCAAATGGGGTGTAGGCGGCGGAGGCCAGAGCCATGTGCCCATGACCGCCGGCCCCCATCAGCGGGGATTCAATTATTTTTACGGTATCCTGGACCATTTGGCAGGGCATTTTCACTATCCTTCCGAATCCCGTGACGTTTTCGAATACAACGGTTACGCTTCCAATCCCGAGTGGAAAAATATCAAGGACCAGGTGCCCCAGACGGCTTATTCCACGGATTTATTTGCCGCCCGCGCCAAGCAGTGGATTGTGGACCAGCGCAAGTTCGCCCGCAAGACCGGAAAGCCGTTTTTCCTGTACCTGGCTTTTCCGGCGCCCCACGGCAATCTGGTGGTTCCGGGGGTTCCCTATCCTTCCGGCGGCGGATTGAAAGGAGGCCTGCAATGGGTAAAGAAGGAAGGCACGGAATCCGTGAATACGGCTTTTGACGCCAAGGCGGAAAAGAATAAGGATACCTATATTCATCCGGACAATTCCCGTTTCCCGAATGATGTGGCCAAACGTCATTCCACCATGATCCGCCGCGTGGACGATGCCGTGGCTGATTTGATCCGTCTGCTGAAAGATTTGAAGATTGACGATAATACGATGATCGTTTTCTCGTCCGACAATGGCCCCCACAATGAGGGTGGCGCCGACTCCAGGCACTGGCACGGAGCGCAAAATCCGCAGTTTTTCAAGAGTTATGGCATGATGGACGGTATTAAGCGCGATTGCTGGGAAGGAGGCATGCGCGTGCCTACGCTGGTACGCTGGCCCGCCCGCATTCCCAAAGGGCAGATCAGCCTGCATCCTGGACAGTTCCATGACTGGCTGGCTACGCTGGCGGATGTCGCCGGGGTGCCGGTTCCAGCCCGCAGTGACGGCGTTTCCCTGCTGCCGACGCTGACCGGTCATGCGGACCAGCAGAAGCCCGGCATTGTTTATGCCGAATATAATTTCGCCGGCAAAACGCCGGAGTATAAGGATTTCCTGGGCGAACACAAGGGAGCGCAGCGAGGCCAGCAGCAGATTGTTTTTGTGGATGGATTGAAAGGCTTGCGCATGGGGGTGAAGGATGCGGACAAGGATTTCATGATTTTTGATACTTTGAATGATCCGCAGGAAAGCAAAGATCTCGCATCCTCCAAGCCGGAACTTCAGGCCCGCATGAAAGCCGCCGCTTTGTCCAATCGCCGGGCTTCCCTTCCTTCCAAAACAGTGTTTGATTCTGCGCTGGTGCCTGCCGTGGATGTGAAGGGAACCGTTTCTCCCGGGTTGCGATGGGCCTTGTATGAGGGGGATTTTCCCTGGGTACCGGATTTCCGCCAGTGGAAGAAGCCTGCTTCCGCCCATGGCGTGACGCCTTCCCCATCCGTGAAAATGAACGGTTCGGACAAGCGCGGTGTGGAGCTGACGGGATATGTGAAGATTCCAGAGGACGGAGCATATACGTTTTATCTGACCACGGATGAAAATAAGGGCAGCAAGGCTTTTGTCCGTCTGCACGGCATGGAATTGATTGACGCGGACAAAACTTATGAGCCGGGGGCCGAGGTCTCCTCCGATCTGGGTGACCGGAAGAATCCCGTTTATTTGAAAGCTGGACTTCATCCCATCCGCATTGGCTATGTGGGGAACTCCGGTACTGCCTCCAAACTGGTTTTGAAGTGGGAAGGTCCCGGTTTGTCCAAGAAGGAGATTCCCGCCTCCGCCTTCAGCCACGGGAAGGAATCCAGGTAAGCGTCCCCATGAGCGATCTGTACGAGTATCAGGCAATTGACGGTTCTTCCAAAGGCCCGGTTGACCTGGTGCTTTTGCTGCGGGCCCGTAACCTCGGCCGCCTGTCCAACCGGACTTTGGTCCGGAAGGTTCCCGGCGGAGACTGGAGGCCTCTGGCCTCTTTTATCCCCTCCATGACTGTTATGGATGATGATGGGGAGCCCTCCGTTCTGCCGGATCCCGGTTCAGAGCCTGGAGGCGCCGACTCCGGCTGGAGCAGGAAGAAGTACTGGATACGCGTCATCAAGGCATGGTGCCGTTTTGAGGGCCGTGCCGGGAAAGGGGAGCTGCACGAGGTTTTTTCCAGAGTGGGGGGTGCGTGGCTGGCCGTGGCGGGAGTCCCCTCTTTTGCGGAATGCGGTTTTTTCCCGTCCCTGGTTCCGTGGGTTGAGCTGGTTTCCCCTCTGCTGTACGTGGTGCTCGCCGTGCTGTCTATTCCGCTGGCGGCTACCATGGTCCGGCGTCTGCATGATGTCGGGAGGAGCGGCTTTTTCCTGGTTTTTCTGGCCGTTCCCTTCATAGGGTGGCTGCTGTTGTGGTATTTATCCCATGGGGAAAGCCGGATTGGAGAAAATAAGTACGGAGATCCCCCTTGGAATTAAGAGGTGTTGGAATCCGGACCTTGTAAAGTTGCTACAAAGTTTTTGACTGCGTTTGCGGATTTGAGGGAATCATCCGGTTAAAAAGTTTTTGCATGGCCATGGCCAGCAGAAGGGAGGAGACCAGCGTCACGATGAATACTACGCTGATGCTTTGGGTTCCATAGAGGTCCCAGCTGAAGTGGTAGCCGAAAATGAATCTGTGATTCAGCCACATAAGTGCGGAATAAGTTCCCAGCAGCGTCAAGAGCGGTGTGAGGCGGAGTTTCCGGGTTATCCAAGGCAGACACCAGAGGGTGAAGAGAAAGATAACCGTCAGGGTTTTGGCTTTTGAAAAACTGAAGAGATGGATGGATAGTATTTCAAGAGCCAGCAACAGGATTGCTCCCAAGCTTTGGGAAATTGAAAGAGCAGAGAGGCGTGAAGCCAGAAAGGCGCACATGTAGCCGAGAATGAAGCAGGGCAGGAAAGGAGGGAAGGAATAGGCGATTCCCGGCAGGCTGGGAATGTGGGCCGTACTTTGAAATAAAAGGGACACTCCCAGCAGAGCTGCCATGGACGGGACAGGCGCAATGTGATGCGTGATCCACGCACAGATTGGATAAAGGGCCATGGTGGCTGCCGCGAAAAGAGCCATGTACCACCAGTCGGGATAACAGGGCCTCAATCCTGTTACGACAAGCAGGCCATTTTTCCAACCCATGTCGGCAACGGATGGCAAAATGGGCAAGGGGAATGCCCAGGAAACCAGAATAGCCAGAAGGAGGCATAAGAAATAAATTTTCCAGAATTTAAAGTAATGGGAAAAGCCTGTTTTAATGAGGGAACCGAAGGTTGGGGATGAATTTGTTTTCCATCCCATAGCGTACCCCGTGATGAAAATAAAAATGGGCACGCAAATTTTAAAGATGGGAGCGGCTTTGGTAAGCTGGGGAGCAATCCATGCCGTATCCACACCTGCGGGTAGAGCGTATAAGCCGAAGACATGATGAAAGATCATGAAGAGAATTCCATACCCTTTGAGGATAGCGGAATCTTCCCTGGAAAAAGAAAGATGCTGTTGAAGGCCAGGAACAGTAAGGGCAGAGAAAAAGCTCATCTGAGACGTAGCTCAACGGATTTCCAATCCGAAGTCAACACTCTATTTTGAGAACAAATGGGTCATCAAAATGAAAGGGGAGGAAAAGCGGGGTGGGAGAAATGTTCCTTTTTTCTTTTTCAACCCATATTGCTTTTGGGCTTAATTGTTTTCTGGATATGTTTGCTCTTTCGGATTGGAAATCCGATTCTTGAACATAAGAAAAAGGCTGCTCCAAATGAATGGAACAGCCTTTTTGAAAGGAAGGATGAGATTTTTATAACTCTACGGCCTTGGAGAATTCCTCCACCGTGTCGCAGGTGCAGACCAGATTGCGGTCTCCGTACACATTATCCACCCGGCCTACATACGGCCAGAATTTGTGAATAAGGAGACCGGAGACCGGATAAGCCGCTTCACTGCGGGAGTAGGGGTGCCGCCATTCGTCGGCGGAGACCATTTCTGCGGTATGGGGCGAGTTTTTCAGGACGTTGTCTTCCTTGTCTGCCGTACCGTTGATAATGGCCGTGATTTCCGCATGAATGCGTTCCATGGCTTCAATGAAGCGGTCCAGTTCTTTTTTGGGTTCCGATTCCGTCGGCTCCACCATCAGGGTGCCCGGAACGGGGAAGGACATGGTGGGGCCGTGGAAGCCGTAGTCCATGAGCCTTTTGGCAATGTCATCCACCGTGAGGCCGGCGTCATGAGTGAGCTGGCGCGGATCCAGAATGCATTCATGCGCCACCAGCCCCTTGTTGCCGGAGTAGAGAACCGGGAAGAGATGTCCGAGTTTCTTGGCAATGTAGTTGGCGTTAAGGATGGCCATTTCCGTGGCTTCCCTGAGGCCGTCCGGCCCCATCATGGAGAGGTACATCCAGCAGATGGCGGCGATGGAGGCGCTTCCCCACGCCGCAGACGCTACGGCCCCTTCTTCATGGCCCAGCGTGAGGTGCCCGGGCAGGAAGGGTACGAGGTGTTCCGCTACGCCGGGACCGCCGCCGCCGTGCGGCATGGCAAAGGTTTTATGCAGGTTCAGGTGGCAGACGTCCGCGCCAATGCAGCCGGGGCAAGTCAGACCTACCTGGGCATTCATGTTGGCGCCGTCCATGTACACCTGGCCGCCATTGGCATGGACGATGTCGCAGAGTTCCTTGATTGTCTGTTCATATACCCCGTGCGTGGAGGGGTACGTGACCATGATGCAGGAGAGATTGTCCTTATGGGCTTCCGCCTGGGATTTCAGGTCTGCCATGTCGATGTTGCCTCTTTCGTCGCATTTGACGGGCACCACCTTGAGGCCGGCCATGGCGGAGGATGCGGGATTTGTTCCGTGGGCGGAGGTGGGAATGAGGCAGACATTGCGGTGGCCTTCTCCGGTGTGCTTCTGGTAGCGGCGGATGGCCAGTAGCCCGGCATATTCCCCTGCGGCGCCGGCGTTGGGCTGGAGGGATACGGCGGCAAAGCCGGTGATTTTCGCCAGACGGTCGGACAGGACGGAGAGCATTTCCCGGATGCCTTCCGACTGGTCCGCCGGAACAAAGGGATGCAGGGAGTTGGCTTCCGGCCACGTGATGGGAATCATTTCAGAGGCGGCGTTCAGCTTCATCGTGCAGGAGCCCAGAGGGATCATGGCTTCATTTAGAGCCAGGTCCCGGGATTCCAGGCGGCGGATGTAGCGCATCATTTCCGTTTCGGAATGGTAGGAGTTGAAAGCCTTTTCCGTGCAGAAAGGCGTCTGGCGCGTGTGGACGGGATCCCAGGCAGGAGCGTCGCAATCGCAGGCAGCGGATGTTTCCGCACCTGCAAGGGCGGAGGCCAGTGCCGCTATATCCGCACAGGTTGCGGTTTCATCCAGAGAGATGGCTGCGTGGTCGGCATCCACCCTGCGGATGTTGTACCCGGCTTCCAGGGCTTTTTGCACCATGGCGTCCGCTTGTCCGGGAACGGACAGCAGCAGGGTGTCAAAGAAGTTTTTGTTTTTAATGGCGATGCCGGCTTCCGTGAGCGCCTTGTACAGGCTTTTGGTTTTCAAGTGGATTTCCGTGCCGATGCGTTTGAGGCCTTCCTGTCCGTGGTATACGGCGTAAAAGGCGGCAAGCACGGCCAGGAGCACCTGGGCGGTGCAGATGTTGGAGGTCGCCTTGTCGCGGCGAATATGCTGTTCCCTCGTTTGCAGGGCCAGGCGGTAGGCCGGGCGGCCCAGGGTATCTATGGACATGCCGATAAGGCGGCCGGGCATGCGGCGTTTGAGAGCGTCCGTGCAGGACATGTAGGCGGCATGGGGGCCGCCGAAGCCCATTGGGATGCCGAAGCGCTGCGTGTTGCCGATGCAGATATCGGCTCCGAAGGCGCCGGGTTCCCGGATGACGGTAAGGGCCATGAGATCCGCCGCCACGACGCAGAGCGCGCCCGTGGCATGCACGCGGGAAAAGAAGTCCGTGTAGTCGCAGATGCGGCCGAGCGTGTCCGGATATTGGACAAGCACTCCGGCCAGATCCGCACCGATGGATGCGGGGTCAAAGGATGAGCAATCTCCCACGATGATGTTAACGCCCTGGAAGGCGGCGCGGGTACGGATGACGCTGATGGTCTGGGGATGGCAGGTGTCCGCCACAAAGAAGGTGTTTGCTTTGGGGCGCGCGTTCCGGCACATGGTGACGGCTTCTGCTGCTGCGGTGCCTTCATCCAGCAGGGAGGCGTTCGCTACCGGCAGCCCTGTCAGGGAAGAGACCATGGTCTGGAAATTCATGAGCATTTCCAGCCGTCCCTGGGCGATTTCCGGTTGATAAGGGGTGTAGGCCGTGTACCAGCCGGGGTTCTCCAGTACATTGCGGAGGATGACGGAGGGAGTGATGGTGCCGTAATAGCCCTGGCCAATGAAGGTTTTCAGGAGCTTGTTTTTCCGCAGAATGGAACGGAGTTCCTCCAGGGCTTCCGTTTCCGATTTGGCTGCGGGCAGGTCCAGCGGGGCCTTCATGCGGATATCTGCGGGGACGATGTCCGCAATGAGTTCGTCAAGCGTCCGGTAGCCGAGGCTGTCAAGCATTTCCCGGCGTTCTTCCCCCTGGGGGCCGATGTGCCGGCTGGCAAAATCTGAGTGGGTATTCATGTGGTATCTCTGGCTGGTAATAGCGTCCGGCCGCGGGACGGGCCAAACAAAATGCCCCGGGATGGAATCACCGGGGCGGGGGAGGAAAGAATGGTTCAGGAGCAGTATTCCTCGTAATCCGTGGCGTTCATCATATCTTCCGTTTCCGTGGGAACGTCCAGGCGGATTTTGTACAGCCAGCCTGCGCCGTAGGGGTCGGAGTTAATGAGGGAGGGGTCATTGGAAAGCTCTTCATTCACTTCCAGGATTTCTCCTGAAACGGGGGTGTACACGTCGCTGGCGGCTTTGACAGATTCCACGACGGCGACGGGGTCGCCGGCCGCGACGGTGGCGCCTACTTCGGGAAGGTCTACAAAGACGACATCGGAGAGTTCGGCCTGGGCATGGTCTGAAATGCCGATGGTGCCGATGTCCCCGTCAATTTCAATCCATTCGTGATCCTTGGAATACAGCAGATTTTCTGGTACGTCGTGCATAAGATGTAATTGTTTGAAGTGAGAGTGTAGTAAAATGAGGTGTTTGTCAGTTTATTTTTGCGCCGTCGTGTCAGCCTTTTTTATAAAAGGGTTTTTTTACGACCACGGCCGGAAATTTCCTTCCCCTTACGTCAATTTCCAGCTCCGTGCCGACCTTGGCATGGGCGGCAGGC
>OHGW01001053.1_pt1 | contig 11236 bp, 9 predicted proteins | sample 1567821 | NCBI WGS metagenome assembly OHGW01 (sample SAMEA3879572, study PRJEB24766) | human gut metagenome | biome: human-associated habitat; feature: feces | place: USA | collected 1985/1987 | reverse complement strand
CCGGTCGACGGGTTCGGTGCCCGGGAGTTTGTCCGGCTGTGCGTCCTCTCGTCGGTGTCCGATCCGACGCCCGAAGGCAAGTCCATCGTCGAACTGGGTGCCGAGCAGGGCATCAAGACCGATCCCCTGCAACTGGTCGGCGTGCACATGGTGAAGTTCACCGCCGAGACCAAGTGCTCGGGTGTGGACATGCCCGACGGCCGCCGTATCCGCAAGGGCGCTTCGGAAGCGATCCTGCGCATGTGTGCCGAGGCGGGGCACGAATGCCCCGCAGGTATCGAAGCCACCGTGCACGATCTCGGAGAACGGCGGGACGCCCCTCGTGGTCTGCGAGAACGAACGGATCATGGGCGTCATCGAATTGCAGGACATCATCAAGACGGGTATCCGCGAGCGTTTCGAGCGTCTGCGCAAGATGGGCGTGAAAACCGTGATGGTGACGGGCGACAACCCGCTGACGGCAAAATACATTGCCGAACAGGCAGGCGTCGACGACTTCATCGCCGAAGCCCGCCCCGAGGATAAACTCGAATACATCCGCCGGGAGCAGCGGGCCGGTAAACTGGTCGCCATGATGGGCGACGGCACGAACGATGCCCCGGCGCTGGCGCAGGCCGACGTGGGCGTGGCGATGAACAGCGGTACGCAGGCCGCCAAGGAGGCCGGCAACATGGTCGACCTGGACAATGACCCCACGAAACTGATCGAGATCGTCGAGATCGGCAAGCAGCTCCTGATGACGCGCGGCACGCTGACCACCTTCTCGATCGCCAACGACGTGGCCAAGTATTTCGCCATCGTCCCGGCGCTGTTCATCGCCTCCATCCCTTCGTTGCAGGCTCTGAACATCATGCACCTCGATTCGCCCGAAAGCGCTATCCTGTCGGCCGTGATTTTCAACGCGGTCATCATCCCGTTGCTGATCCCGCTGGCGCTGCGCGGCGTGACGTACAAGCCGATCGGGGCTTCGGCCCTGCTGCGCCGCAACCTCTTCATCTACGGGCTCGGAGGTGTCATCGTGCCGTTCGTGGGCATCAAACTGATAGATATGTTGGTAAGTGTATTCTTTTAACGTGTTGCAATTATGAAAAACCTTTGGATTTCAGTGAAGATAACGCTGGCAATGTGCCTGTTGCTCGGCGTGGGATATGTACTCGTGCTGCGCGGGGTTTCGGCCCTTGCGGGCCCCAACGGCGGGCAGGCCGAAACACTTACGCTCGATGGCCGGGTCGTCGGCGCCGCGAACGTAGGCCAGTCCTTCACTGAGGCCAAATATTTCTGGGGACGTCCGTCGGCCGTCGATTACAACGGCGGCGGCTCTGGCGGCAGCAATAAGGCTACGACCAATCCCGAATACCTGGCCGATGTGGAGCAGCGCGTGCAGGATTTCCTCGCGGCGCATCCTTACCTCTCCCGCGGAGAGGTGCCTTCGGAAATGGTGACAGCCAGCGGTTCGGGCCTCGATCCCGACATCTCGCCCCGCGGGGCGCAGGTGCAGGTGCGCCGCGTCGCCGCGGCCCGCGGGCTCGACGAGGCCGTCGTGCAGCGGCTGGTCGACTCGCTGACGCAAAAACCGTGGCTGGGGCTTTTCGGCACGGCGAAGGTCAACGTCCTGCGCCTGAATATCGCGCTGGAAACCCTGCAACCGAACGTCACGGCCTCGGCCGGTGTCCGGCAGGCCGGCGGGTGCGGGGAGGGTGTATCCCCGGAAAACTAATGGAAACTACATGAAACGGATATGGAAAAGAAAACTGAAAAGGATAAATATATGAAACGCTGGATCGTAATTCTGCTAACCGCCATGGCGGTAATGCTCACCGTCGACCTCTGTGCGCAGGATAGGCAGCGCGGTGTGGAAATTTCGGGTGGCACCGACCTCGTGAGCGGCTATGTATGGCGCGGTGTCTGGGAAGCGGGCGTGAGCCTTCAGCCCACGCTGGCACTGGCTGCCGGGAATTTTTCGGTGACCGCCTGGGGTTCGGTCGATTTTGCGACGACCTCCTACAAGGAGATGGACTTGACGATGGCTTATGCCCTCGGCCCCGTGACTTTCTCGCTGGCCGACCTTTACTGGGAAGGCGGCGCCGGTGACCGGGGCACAATCAGTCGTAACTATTTCCGTTTCGGTGCCGACTCCCCGCACCGTGTCGAGGCTGGGATAGCCTGGTGCATCTCGCCCAGGGTGCCCCTGACCCTGGCATGGAACACGGTACTGTTCGGCGCCGCGGATGTCGATGCCGCCGGCGACCGTGCCTATGCCACCTACATCGAGGCATCCTATCCTTTCGCCGTAAAGGGCATAGATATGAAGGCCGGCGTAGGCGTCGTACCGTGGAACGCCGTCGGCACCTATGGCATCGACCGCGATTTCTATGTGCAAAACGTCTTCGTCAATGCAGCGAAGGGCTGGACGGTAGCGGGGTCGTTGCAACTGGGACTTTTCACTTCGCTGAGCTGGAACCCGGCGGCCCAGGACGTTAATTTCGTGGGCGGAATATCGTTCCGCATGTGATTATGGACAAGGAAGGCAGTGTTCAGCGGTTCCTGGATCTGATCCGCCGCTCGCACCGGGGCAAGTTCAAAATCTACATCGGCATGAGTGCCGGGGTGGGTAAGAGTTACCGCATGTTGCAGGAAGCGCATCAGTTGCTCGACGCAGGCGTGGACGTCTGCATCGGATTTATCGAAACGCACGGCCGTGCCGAAACGGAAGCCCTCGTCGCAGGGCTTCCCCTCGTGCCGCGCCGCAGGCTCTTCTACAAAGGCAAGGAACTCGAGGAGATGGACACGCAGGCCATCCTGAACCTGCATCCCGAGATCGTGGTCGTGGACGAACTGGCGCACACCAATATCGAAGGCAGCGGCAATCCCAAGCGCTGGCAGGACGTGATGCAACTGCTCGATGCGGGGATCAGCGTCATCACGGCGGTCAACATCCAGCATATCGAGGGGCTGAACGAGTCCGTGCAGGAGATTACGGGCGTCGAGGTGCACGAGCGCGTGCCGGACAGCGTGCTGGCCATGGCCGACGAAGTGGTGAACATCGACCTCACGGCCGACGAACTGATCGACCGCCTGAAGGCAGGCAAAATCTATAAACCCGACAAGGTCGCTGCGGCACTCAACAATTTCTTCACGCAGGAGAACATCCTCCAACTGCGCGAACTGGCGCTCAAGGAGGTGGCGCTGCGCGTGGAGAAGAAGGTCGAGAACGAGGTCGCCGCAGGCGACAAGTGCCGCCACGACAGGTTGCTGGCCGTCATCGACTCCTCGGAAAAGCGGTCGCGCCGCGTGATCCGCAAGACGGCGCGCATGGCCACGCACATCAACACCTCGTTCGTCGTGCTCTACGTGCAGGGCGACCGCGAGGCCGCCGACCGGATCCCGCTGGCCAACCAGCGTTACCTGATCAACAACCTGAACCTCGCCACGGAGCTCGGCGGCGAAATCCGCCGGGTGCATTCCAACCGTCCGGTCGAGGCGATCCTCGAAACCTGCCGGGAACAAAAAATCAGTATCGTCTGCGTCGGGCGGCCCGAATTTTCATTATTTTCGCTGCTGAAGAACGCGATCGTGCTGCGTAGCCTGATCGGCCGCCTGTCGCGTATGAACATCGACCTTTTTATTATGTCATGACTATGAAAATACAAGGGAGGCTTACCCTGGGCATTGGCGTGCTGTTCGCCATGATCCTGTTGCTCGGCATCCAGTCGGTCAGCTATGTCCGCCAGCTTTCGCGCGCTACGGGCACCATCCTGGCCGACAACTATAATTCGCTGCAATACGCCGGGGACATGCTCCGTTCGCTGAACGACATCGGCCAGGATTCCGTCTCGCGGCACGCCCTGCGCCAGAGCCTGGCGCTCCAGCAGCAGAACATCACCGAAGTCAGCGAAAAGGAGCTTACGGCGGCCTTGCAGCAGCATGTCGCCAGCCTGAGCGACCCCGTCACCGAGGCCGAGATACAGACCGTGCGTGCCGACCTATACCGCATTATGGAGGTGAACATGGCGGCCATCCGGGCCAAGAGCTCGCAGGTCGAGGAGCGTGCCGACTATGTCATGTGGTGGCTGATCGTCGTGGCCGCCCTGTGCGCCCTGGTAGCGGGCGCCGTGCTGGTGTGGTTCCCGCGGATGGTGCTGCGTCCGATCGACGAGCTGAAGAAGGGGATCAAGGAGATCGCCAGCCATAATTACGGCAAGCGGCTCGACTTCACGGGCAACCGCGAGTTCGAATCCGTCGCCGAGTCGTTCAACAACATGGCGGCCAAGCTCGACGAGTACCGCCGCAGTTCGCTCGACGACCTGATGACGGCCAAGAAACGCATCGAGGCGATCGTTGATACGCTCCACGAACCGATCATCGGTCTCGATCCCCGGAAGACCATCCTCTTCATGAACCGCGAGGCGCTGTCGGTGCTCAACCTGCCCGAAACCGTCATCGGGCGCGATGCCGCCGAGGTGGCGCTCGCCAACGACCTGCTCCGGCGCCTGCTGCGCGAGCTTTACGGCGAGAAGAAAAACGCCGGGCAGGAACCGCTGAAGATCTATGCCGACAACAAGGAGAGCTATTTCCAGATGGAAGATACGCCGCTCTACATCATGCCGGTCGGCAGCCGGGAGCAACAGTTCGTCGGCAACCTGATCGTCCTGAACAACATCACCAAGTACAAGGAGCTGGACTCGGCCAAGACCAATTTCATCTCGACCGTCTCGCATGAGATGAAGACCCCGATCTCGTCGATCCTGATGAGCCTGCAACTGCTCGGCGACAACCGTCTCGGGCCGCTCAACGAAGAACAGAAACAACTCGTGGGCAGCATCCGCGAGAGCAGCGACCGCCTGTTGAATATCACGGGCGAATTGCTCAACATGACGCAGGTCGAGTCCGGGAAACTCAGGCTCATGCCCAAGGTCGTGAAGCCTGTCGAGCTGATCGACTATGCGGTCAAGGCGACACAGGTGCTGGCCGAGCGTTTCCGCTGCTTCGTCGAGGTGGAGTATCCCGAGAAGATTTCGAAACTGTTCGTCGACAACGAAAAGATCGCATGGGTCATCACCAACCTCCTCTCCAACGCCATCCACCATTCCCCCGAGAATTCGCGCATCATCGTCGGGGCCGTGCAGCATGAAAAGGCGGTCGAGATTTTCGTGCAGGATTTCGGACGGGGCATCGACCCGCGTTACCATAAGAGCATTTTCGAGCGTTATTTCCGCGTGCCGGGTACCAAAGTGCAGGGCAGCGGGTTGGGGCTGGCCATCTCCAAGGAGTTTGTCGAGGCGCACGGCGGTACGATCTCGGTCGAAAGCGGGATCGGCAAGGGAAGCCGCTTTTCGATCCTGTTGCCGGCATAGCGCCCTGCCGGGGAGGCCCCTCACAGCGCGCCGAAGCCGCAGGCATCGTGCCTGCGGCTTCCCCGTTTTCGTTTGCCCGGACGGAATTGTCCGGTGTGGCGACGGCAGGCGGCAGCGGGAAAGAAATAAAATTCGCATTTTCCCCGGCTTTCTCCGTATTTATTTATTTTGCCTGTTGCAGACGGCCAATTACCGTAGAAAAAAGCTTGTTTAAAGTAAAAATTATTATCTTTGCGGGAGTACAGCACCAAACCAAATAATCATTGCGAATTATGGTCGATTCTTTTTTGGGACAAGCCGAAGAAGGCAATAAAACCGCTCTGCTGAAACTGCAGTTGATCGGACACTACATCATGGGAGGGGATTTCAGTATCACGGATCTGAGCCATGAAATGAACCTGTCGGTGCCGACGGTCACCAAACTGGTCAGCGAACTGATCGAAGAGGGCTTCGTGCACGATTTCGGGAAGCAGGGCACTGCCGGAGGGCGCCGGCCCAACATCTACGGATTGAACCCTTATGCAGGTTATTTCGTCGGTGTCGACATCAAGAAGGACATCATCACTCTGGCGATCATCAATTTCAAGGGGCAGGTCGTCGACATGCGCGATTGCGTGCCGTTCGTCATGGAAAATTCGGTGCAGGCGCTCGACCGGTTATGCGACGTGGTCAACGGGTTCATCGCCAAGAGCAAGATCGACCGTGCCAAGATTTTTTCGGTCGGCTTCAACCTCTCGGGGCGGGTCAATTCCAAGACCGGGTACAGTTACAGCTATTTCTTCGTCGAGGAGGAGCCGCTCACGATGCTGCTGGAGAAACGCCTGGGCTGCAAGGTCTATGTCGAGAACGATACCCGGGCGATGACCTACGGGGAGTACATGTGTGGCGTGGGTAACAACGAGGATACGATGATATTCGTCAATGCCAGCTGGGGTTTGGGCGTCGGGCTGGTCATCGACCGCAAACTGTTCTATGGCCGGTCGGGATTCTCGGGCGAGTTCGGGCATTTCCCGCTGCTCGACAACGAGGTGATCTGCCGGTGCGGCAAGCGCGGCTGCCTCGAAACCGGTGCCTCGGGCTCGGCCGTGCACCGTATATTCATGGAGAAGCTGGCGCAGAAGCGTGTTTCGATGCTTTCCGACAAGTACAATCGCGGCGAGCAGATCCTGTTGGAGGATATTCTCGAAGCGCTGGGACAGGAGGACGTGCTTGCCATCGAAGTCATGGAAACCGTCGGGCATACGCTCGGCAAGGCCATGGCGGGGCTCATCAACCTCTTCAATCCCGACCTCATCGTGCTGGGCGGGACGCTGGCCGTGGCCAAGGATTATATCATGTTGCCGCTTAAGAGTGCCATCAATAAATATTCGCTGCAACTCGTGAATAAGGATACTACCATAAAACTCAGTAAGTTGGGTGAAAAAGCTGGGGCCGTGGGCGCCTGTATGCTGAGCCGTAGCAAGATGCTGGGGCTGATGTAGTCCGGAACCAAAAAAATTAGCTATAAAGAGAAGTCCGTAGCCTTACGGACTTTTTTTTATACCCGTTATTGCCCGATATTACCTGTCACAAATGTTTTTTTTGGTCGATTAGAATAAAAAAGACTATAATATTGCCTCATTGTAAATTTATTTATTATATTTGCATAGAAAAACGATAAAATTTACTTTATTTTATGCAAACTATAAAATCCCGTCTGATATGAAAACTTCGAGTCGAAGGAATTTTCTTAAGAAAGTAGCTGTGACGGCGGCTTCGGCTGTCGCCGTCCCCGGACTGGTCAAGGCAGCTTCGGAGTTGGGTGCAGAAGGGATGGACGATGCCCTGGCCGCATCCGCTCCGGGGCACGGCGGGCTGATCGTCCCCAAGGGGGAGGGGTTGCGCATCACGGGTACGTTCCTCGACGAAATCTCGCACGACATCCCGCACCAGAACTGGGGCGAGAAGGAGTGGGACGCCGATTTCCGCCATATGAAGTCGATCGGCATCGATACGGTGATCGGGATTCGCTCGGGCTACCGCAAGTTCATCACCTACCCTTCGCCCTACCTGCTCAAAAAAGGGTGTTACATGCCGTCGGTCGACCTGCTCGACCTGTTCCTGCGCCTGGCCGGCAAGTACGGCATGAAGTTCTACTTCGGGCTTTACGACTCGGGCGAATACTGGGACACGGGCGACATGTCGCATGAGGTCGAACATAACAAATATGTAATCGACGAGGTGTGGAACATGTACGGCCGCAAATACGAGAGTTTCGGCGGCTGGTACCTGAGCGGCGAGATCAGCCGTGCCACCAAGGGTGCCATCGGGACGTTCCATGCCCTGGGCAAACAGTGCAAGGAGGTTTCGGGCGGGCTGCCCACCTTCATCTCGCCGTGGATCGACGGCAAGAAGGCGGTGATGGCCAGCGGGAGCAAACTGACCAAGGAGCAGGCTGTTTCCGTCGAGCAGCACGAATGCGAATGGGACGAGATATTCGACGGGATTCACGATGTGGTGGATGCCTGTGCGTTTCAGGACGGGCATATCGACTACGACGAGCTGGATGCGTTCTTTGCGGTCAACAAACGCCTGGCCGACAAGTACGGCATGCAATGCTGGACCAACGCCGAGTCGTTCGACCGCGACATGCCCATCAAATTCCTGCCCATCAAGTTCGACAAGCTGCGCATGAAGCTCGAAGCCGCCATGCGTGCGGGCTACGACAAGGCCATCACATTCGAATTTTCGCATTTCATGAGCCCCCAGTCTGCATACCTGCAGGCCGGGCATCTCTTCGACCGTTACAAGGAATACTTTAACATCCGTTAGCCGATGAAATCACAGACGAATACGGGATATGTGGCATTCCTGTCACTGGTAGCCGCCATAGGCGGGATTTTGTTCGGGTACGACACGGCGGTCATTTCGGGTACGATATCCGGTGTGGCCTCGCAGTTCTCGCTGGACGCCATGCAGCAGGGATGGTTCGTTGGGTGTGCGCTCGTCGGTTCGATCGGCGGCGTGGCCGTGGCCGGAGTGCTGAGCGACCGTTTCGGGCGCAAGCTGACGATGTTGCTGTCGGCCGTGCTGTTCACCGTTTCGGCCGTCGGCTGTGCCGTCAGTGCCGACTTCACGCAACTGGTCGTTTACCGCATCGTGGGCGGCGTGGGCATCGGCGTGGTGTCGATCGTTTCGCCGATGTATATTTCCGAGGTCGCCGTGGCGCGCTGGCGCGGGACACTCGTGTCGCTTTACCAGCTGGCCATCACGGTCGGGTTCCTGGCGGCCTACCTCGTGAACTTCCAGATACTCAAATCGGCCGAAACGGCCGCCTACGCCTCCCCGTGGATGCAGAAGATATGGGTTACGGAGTTGTGGCGCGGCATGTTCGGTGCCGAAACGCTGCCTGCGTTGCTCTTCTTCACCGTTATATTCTTCATTCCCGAAAGCCCCCGCTGGCTCGTGCTGCGCGGCCGCGACGTGCGTGCGCATGCCGTTTTGCAGCGTATCTACCGTTCGTCGGAAGCCGCCGACGAGGAGATCGCTGCCGTTCACGGCACGGCTTCCGCTTCGTCGAAGTCCGAATGGCGCGTGCTGTTCGAGCCGGGTATCCGCAAGGCGGTCGTCATAGGCGTTTTCATCGCCATCCTGGGGCAGTTCATGGGCGTGAACGCCGTGCTGTACTACGGCCCGACGATCTTCGAAAATGCAGGGCTGTCGAGCGGCGATTCGCTCTTCTCGCAGGTGCTCGTGGGTGTGGTCAACATGCTGACCTCGGTGCTGGCGCTTGTCATCATCGACCGCGTGGGACGCAAACAACTGGTCTACTGGGGTGTGTCGGGCATGATCGTTTCGCTGCTCTGCATCGGGTTCTATTTCATGTGCGGCGCGGCGCTGGGATTGCCCAGCGTATTCCTGCTGGTGTTCTTCCTGGCCTATATTTTCTGCTGCGCCGTTTCTATCTGCGCCGTGGTGTGGGTGCTGCTCTCGGAGATGTACCCCACCCGGGTGCGCGGGCTGGCGATGTCGATCGCCGGGCTTGCGCTGTGGGTGGGCACCTACCTCATCGGGCAGCTGACGCCCTGGATGCTCGAAAACCTTACGCCCGCCGGCACGTTCTTCCTCTTCGCGGCGATGTGCGTCCCCTATATGTTGATTATCTGGCGTGCCGTTCCCGAAACCACGGGGCGCTCGCTTGAAGAAATAGAGAAATACTGGCAAAAAAATGAATAACACGAATAATGAATCCGGTGCTGTGCGCATTCAGGCCGGAGACCTCCGTCGTCTGGATCACCTCCGGGACATCAATTTAACAACCGACACTATGGATTTTCAGAAACTGGCCGGCGAGTATAAGTCGGAGCTGCTGGACAGCGTCCTGCCGTTTTGGCTCGAACACTCCCAGGATAAACAATACGGGGGGTATTTCACCTGCCTCGAACGCGACGGCAGCGTCTACGACACCGACAAGTTCATCTGGCTGCAAGGCCGCGAGGTGTGGCTTTTCTCGATGCTCTATAACAAGGTGGAAAAACGCCCCGAGTGGCTCGAGTGTGCTTTGCAGGGTGCGGAGTTCCTGAAGAAATACGGCCATGATGGCAATTACAACTGGTATTTCTCGCTTACGCGCGACGGCCGGCCGCTGGTCGACCCCTACAACATTTTCTCGTATACGTTCGCCACGATGGCCTTCGCGCAGCTGGCCATCGCCTCGGACGACGCCGGGTATGCCGCCATCGCCAAAAAGACTTTCGACCGGGTGCTCGAGAAGCGTTCGAACCCCAAGGGCAAGTGGTGCAAGGCACATCCGGGGACGCGTCCGATCAAGGATTTCGCGCTGCCGATGATCCTGTGCAACCTGTCGCTCGAAATCGAGCAGCTCATCGACAAGCAACTCATCGACCAAACGATCGAAACATGCCTGCACGAGGTGATGGAGGTCTTTTACCAGAAAGACCTCGGGCTTATCGTCGAGAATGTCTCGGCGGAAGACAATTCGCTGGTCGACTCCTTCGAGGGACGCTCGGTCAACCCGGGGCATTCGCTTGAGGCGATGTGGTTCATCATGGACTTGGGCAAGCGGCTCGGTCGTCCCGAACTGATCGACAAAGCCGTGAAGATTGCGCTTTCGACCATTGAATACGGCTGGGACAAACAGTACGGCGGCATATTCTATTTCATGGATCGCCTCGGGCGTCCGCAGCAGCAGCTCGAATGGGATCAGAAACTGTGGTGGGTGCATATCGAATCCGCGATTACGATGATCAAGGGCTACCAGCTGACGGGCAACAAGGAGTGCCTCGCGTGGTTCCAGAAACTGCACGATTACATGTGGACGCACTTCAAAGATCCGAAATATCCCGAATGGTTCGGTTACCTCAACCGCCGCGGGGAGGTACTCCTCCCGCTCAAGGGCGGCAAGTGGAAGGGGTGTTTCCATGTTCCGCGCGGACTTTACCAGATATGGCAGATCCTCGAACAATGCAAATAGGCGGCTCGTTCCCGATGCCTGATAAACGATTTGCCGGCCTCAAACGGTGCCGTGATATTTAAAAGAAACGAAACAAGCATGACACGTATAGGATTCTTACTTTCGGCGGTGTTGTCCCTCGCAATCGGGCACGTACGTCCCGCACAAGCCAAAACGATACGCCGCACGGTCGACGTGCTGGTTATCGGCGGCACGACTTCGGGCACTTCGGCGGCCATCGCCGCGGCGCGTCAGGGGGCGGCCACGCTGATCGTCGAACCCACGCCCATGCTCGGGGGGATGTTCTCGGCGCAGGGCGTCCCGGCTGCCGACGGTAACCACCACCTGCCCTCGGGGCTGTGGAACGAATTTCGCGAGGCTTTGCGCGCCCATTACGGCGGGGCCGAAGCGCTTGCCACGGGCTGGGTGA
>OHGW01001052.1_pt1 | contig 11238 bp, 9 predicted proteins | sample 1567821 | NCBI WGS metagenome assembly OHGW01 (sample SAMEA3879572, study PRJEB24766) | human gut metagenome | biome: human-associated habitat; feature: feces | place: USA | collected 1985/1987 | reverse complement strand
TGAAGAATCCTTCCGCATGCCCCTCATCATGAGATGGCCGGGCCACATCAGGCCGGGCGTGCGCTCCTCCGCCATGGTGCAGGAACTGGATTATGCTCCCACTTTCTGCGACGTAGCCGGGGTAAATACCAAGGAAAATATGAATACCTTCCAGGGCCGCAGCCTCACTCCCCTGTTCAAGACCGGAGAACATCAGGATTTCAAAAACCGTTCTCTTTACTACGCTTTTTACGAAAATCCGGGTGAACACAACGCTCCGCGCCATGACGGCCTGCGCACGGACCGCTACACGCTGTCCTATATCTGGACCAGCGACGAATGGATGCTTTTTGACAACCAGAAGGACCCGGCCCAAATGCACAACGTCATCAACAAACCGGAATATGCGGAAACCGTGAAAGAACTCAAAACCCTGTACGGCAAGCTCCGCAAAGACTACCAGGTACCGGAAGGCTTCCCCGGGGCCACCGGCAAACTGGCCGTCAAGCCGCAGTGGGACTGCGCTCCCTCCAGAGATTGACGCCGCCATTCACCGTTCCTCCCGAAACACGGTTGTCCGGAACACGCCATTGACGACGGAGGGACAGGGTTTAAATCCTCACACAAACAACAACCATTACCATACGCGCCGCATGAAATCAATTTTGCTAGCCGCAGCGTTCCTGGGTTCCCTCTGCTGGGCCGGAACCAATCCCTACAACATTATTCCGGAGCCCGTCAACGTGACGACAACTTCCGGAACTACCAAAAACCTCAAAATCATCCATGAGCAAAAAGTCGCCGGACTGGGCAATGAAGGGTATGCCATGAAACTGACGCCCGGCGGCGTGGAACTCCGTTATACCACGCCCAACGGGAAGGCCATGGCCATGGCGACCCTGTTCCAGCTCCAGGACCAGCTTTCGGATACTCCTGAGGGCCTTCCCTGCGGCAGCATCCAGGATTCCCCCGACTTCGGCTGGCGCGGCATGATGGTAGACGTAGGCCGCTACCACTATCCCATGAAGGAGATCTACAATTTTGTGGACGCCATGCATTATTACAAATACAACGTCCTGCATCTCCATCTGACGGAAGACCAGGGCTGGCGTCTCCCCGTGCCGGGCTACGACAAGCTCCGCACCATCGGCGCCGTCCGCCCCTCCGCTCCGGAAAGCCAGAACAACTCCCTGCTGGCCAATGAAGGCATGTATACCAAGAAGGAGCTCCAGGACCTGGTAGCCTACTGCAAAGCGCGCGGTATCCAGGTACTGCCGGAAGTGGAAATGCCGGGTCATAACATGGCCCTGGCCGCGTCCTATCCCGAATTCTGCTGCAACACCAAACGGGCCCAGGTATGGACGCACGGCGGTGTTTCCTCCAAGCTGATTTGCCCGCAGAAACCGGCCACTAAAAAGTTTCTTAAGGATACCTTCAATACCGTCCAGCAGATATTCCCTTTCCCGTACATCCACATCGGCGGTGACGAATGCCCCATGGGGGACTGGAAGAAGTGCCCGGACTGCCAGGCCGCCCGAGCCAAAAAGGGCCAGGGGGATAATGTGGAAGCCCAGATGAGCGATTTCACGAAAAGCCTGACGGCCATGCTCGCCAAGCACCGGAAAAAGCCCATCCTGTGGTATGACATCAACAAGAGCTATTACCACAAGGGGGAAACCGTCATGTCCTGGCTGCCGGGAGAATTCCCGCGTTGCATTGATAAGACGAAGGAACAGGGCATCGACCTCATCGTCACCCCCCAGTTCAAGTATTATCTGGCGCGTACCCAGATGAAATTCCCGGCGGACGACGTGCGCGCCCGGCCCGGCGGAGCTCCCATCCTGCTGAAAGACTGCTACAACTTCGATCCCCGCAACGGACGGGACAAGAATGACGTCAAGCACATCAAGGGAATCAACCTCTGCATGTGGGCGGAATGGATTCCCTCCGGCGAATTGCTGATGTACATGACCTACCCCCGCGCCATGGCTGTTTCCGAAACCGCGTGGGGCAGCCACAAGAACCGTCCAAGCCTGGAAGAGTTTGAAAAGAAAATGGAAACCCACAAGAAACATTTCCAGAAGCGTTTCGGCTATACTCTGGAACGCACTGTGGAAAACAAACCCTACCGGGAAAAATTCATCACCCAGGAGGAAATCGAACGTATTAACGAGAATTATAAAAAGGGCCAGCAAAACGCGGACAAATAGCGTTTCCCTTTCTCTCGCCATCCTCTGATTTCTTCAAAGCCGGGGACGCGGACAACCGCGGATCCCCGGCTTTCTTTTCCCGCTTGACCGGGAAGCCCTCTTCCCTTCTAATCGTTCCGCCATGTTACACCTTTACGATACCCGCACCAGAACGGCCCAGGACATTTCTCCCATGGATGGAAAAACACTGCGCTTTTACTGTTGCGGACCCACGGTGTACGGCCCGGCCCACATCGGCAATTTCCGCACTTTCGTGATGCAGGACGTCTTCCGCCGCGTCCTGGAACTGGGGGGGGTGCCCACCACGCATATCCGCAATCTGACGGATGTGGATGACAAAACTATCCGGGATTCTCAAAAGGCTGGCGTTTCTCTGGCGGAATTCACCGCAGGCTGGGCGGATCTGTTCCACCGGGACTGTGCCGCCCTTAATTGCCTGCCTCCCCATGCGGAACCCTCCGCCGTGGGCCATATTCCCGAACAAATACGGATGGTTCAAACACTGGTGGAAAAGGGCCATGCCTATGTCTCGGAAGACGGTTCCGTGTATTTCAGAATTTCTTCCTTCCCGGAATACGGAAGGCTTTCCCACCTGGACGAACGTGAACTGGATTTAGGAAAAACCGCCAATACCCGGTCCAACGCAGACGAATATGAAAAAGACTCCGTGGCAGACTTCGTGCTGTGGAAGAGCCGCAGGCCGGAAGACGGAAACAACTTCTGGCCCTCTCCCTGGGGAGAAGGCCGCCCCGGCTGGCACCTGGAATGCTCCGCCATGATCCATAAATACTTCGGCAATGACTTTGATCTCCACTCCGGCGGCGTGGATCTGGTATTCCCCCACCATGAAAACGAAGTGGCCCAGTCCCGCTGCGCCTGCGGCGGCGGCTTCGCGCGCCTGTGGTTCCACATCACGCACCTGCTGGTGGACGGAGGCAAGATGTCCAAATCCCTGGGCAACATGTACACGCTGGCGGATTTGGACAAACTGGGCCACAGGCCGTCCGCGGTCCGGTACGTACTGGCGGGGGGCTATTACCGCCGTCCGTTGAATTTCACCCTTTCCTCTCTGGAAGACGCTAAAGCCGCGCTGAACCGCCTGTCCAAATTCGATATGCAGCTCAGGAACGCCTCCGGAACGGATTCCGTTCCCTCCTATGAGGAATTCTGCGCGGCATTCCCGGAATTGGGAATTTTCCAGCCGGCATGGGACAGCCTGAACGATGACCTAAACACTCCGGAAGCCCTGGGCCATGTTTTCAGCGCCATCAGGAAGGCGGATATCCCCTCCCTTTCACCGGAGGAGGCGGCCCGCCTGCGGAATGCCTTCCACTTTATTCTGGCCGCCTTCGGCATTATTCTGCCGGAGGAGGGACAGGAGGAAGCCCCGGAAGAAATCCGCACCCTGGCGGATCAGCGCTGGCAGGCCAAGCAGAACCGGGACTGGACGGAAGCCGACCGCCTGAGGGCGGAAGTGGCAGCGCTGGGCTGGGTCATTAAAGACCGCAAGGACGGATACGACCTGGCACGCAAATAAACAAATGGACGCCTTTTCCTCTATTCCCAATCATACGGGCTTCACGGCCAGGAACCTGTTCATGGACAGGCAGGGAATCCTGAGAGGCGGAGCCTTCGCCAAAATAGCCCCCGGCGGCGGCCCCCTTTCCCCGCACCGCCATGCCCACGCTCATTTATTCATTGTCACCCGTGGAACGATTTCTGTCATGCTTGACGGAGAAGAAAGAACGGTTCACGAGTACGAATCCCAGCTCGTTCCCGGCGGCGTTCTCCATGCCGTCTGGAACAGGAATACGGAACCGGCGGAAATCCTGGGACTGACGCTGGAAACGCCTTCCTCCCCCACATCGTCAATTTAATGAGTTCCCGACAGCGCACCCTGGGCCATGCCGCCGCCCTCATGACCATTCTCATCTGGGGAACGACTTTCGTCTCCACCAAGGTGCTTTTGCGGGATTTCACACCCGTCACGGTACTCTTCACCCGCTTTGTAATAGGATATGCTTTTCTCTGGTGCCTGAAACCGCGGTTTCTTCCATTCTCCGGTTGGAAAAAGGAATTCCTGTTCGCCGGAGCGGGATTGACCGGGGTTACCCTGTACTTCCTGCTGGAAAACATCGCCCTGACCTATACCTTTGCCTCCAATGTGGGGATTATCGTGGCAGTGGTTCCTTTCTTCACAGCCCTTCTGGCTCATTTCCTGCTGAAGGGGGAAGGCTTTTCCCGCCGTTTCTTCCTGGGTTTTGCCGCCGCCTTTACGGGTATCTTCCTCATCATGGCAAACGGAGCCTTCGTTCTGGAACTGAATCCGGCGGGGGATATCCTGGCACTGGGCGCGGCCTTTGTCTGGGCTGCGTATTCCATTCTGATGAAAAAAATCGGAGTCAACACGTCCAACATGATCATCTGTACGCGCCGCATTTTTTTCTATGGCATCGCGCTGATGATTCCCGCCCTGTGGCTCCTTCCGGCAAACATGGACTGGCATCTGATGGTAAAACCCGTCAATGCCTTTAATCTGCTGTATCTGGGCCTGTTCGCTTCCGCACTTTGTTTCCTGACCTGGAACCGCGTGGTGGAAATTCTGGGAGCCGTCAAATCCAGTATTTATATTTACATGGTACCGGTCGTAGCCGTGCTGGCGTCAGCCATCATTCTGGGGGAACGCCTGACCTGGATATCCCTGACAGGGATCCTGCTCACCCTGTGCGGCGTCACGATTTCAGAGTATAGAAAAAAAACACGGAAAAGCGGAAAGAAAAGGCCATCCTGAGAAAAATCCGATTTCTCCCGCTCCGGTTCTCTATATTTTTCCCCCTTGCATGGAGATGGACAGAAACCGCTTCCAGAACATGTCAGGCCGATGATTTCCCGCAACGGACAGACATTCATTTATCACGTTGCGGAAAAACCTGTCTCTGGATTAGATATCCGGCAACAACAAAGTTTTTTGAAAAAAATCCTCTCAGCTTCCGGAAACGTTTCTTTCCGCCTCTTCTTGAATTCGGGCTTCCGTCTCTTCAATCTTTTCCGAAAGGTCAGCCCATTGTGTAAAACAGGTTTCCAGCTGCCGGTCCGTCTGCTGAAAACGGGAGGTAAGCTCCATGACGGCTTCCGTATCAGCCGCCACGTCCGGACGTTCCAATTGAGAAGTAATTTCCGTCTTTTCCGTTTCCAGCCGTGCTATTTCTTCTTCCAGCAGCTCCAGTTTCTCCTGAAGAGGACGCAGCAGGCGCGTCTTCTTCTGGCGGATTTCCGCCTCCATGCGCCTGCGTGCCTTGCGGTCCAGCCCGGCGCCCGGTTCCGCCGCTCCGGAGGGGGGTAAGGCGGCTGCGGCAGCCAGGGCCTGGTTCCTCTCCACCTTTTCCAAATAATCAGAAACATTGCCCAGGTAAACGCGCGGTTTTTCTCCCGGGACGAATTCCAGTACTTTCGTCACGATGGGATCCAGGAAACTGCGGTTGTGGGAAACGATGCAGTAGGAACCCGGATATTCGGACAGAGCCTGTTGAAGCACCTGCTGAGACTGGATATCCAGATGATTGGTCGGTTCATCCAGAATCAGAAAATTGGCCGGATGCAACAGCATGCACACCAGCGCCACACGGGAGCGCTCACCCCCGGAAAGCACGCCAACGCGCTTGTGTACGTCATCCCCCCGGAACAGAAGGTCATCAGCATGCGTCTGGGAGAAAAAAGCTACCTGCGTATGGCGTCCCATGGTCACGCTGCCGGAACTGGGGGCCTCTCCGCCGGAAATAAGGCGGGAAAATGTGGATTTCCCCGCCCCGTTTACTCCTACAATGGCAATGCGGTCTCCCTTGACAATTTCAAAATCCACATTCTCAAAAACGGAAACGGAACCATAATGTTTGGAAACCTTTTCCAGCCTGACCACAGAATGGGCGCCAGCGGGAGGAGCAGGAAAGTGAAAGTTCATGACGGCGTCATCCTCTTCCACCTCAATCAGTTCCACTTTTTCCAGCTGCTTGATGCGGGACTGCACCAGGGAAGCCTTGGTGGCTTTATAACGGAAACGGTCGATAAATTCCTTCGTTTTGGCAATCTCCCGTTCCTGAGCCTTTTTCTGGCGCAGCAGAATTTCCTTCCGCAGCACGCTTTCCTTCAGGAAATAGGAAAAATTGCCCGCGTACTCCTCCGCCCGGCCGTGGTAAAAAGCAATCGTACGGGAAACCAGGGCATCCAGAAGCGCCACATCATGGGAAATAAGGATGATAGCACCCCGGTAGGAACGCAGATATTGTTCCATCCACCGTTGGGACTGGATGTCCAAATGGTTGGTAGGTTCGTCCAGAAGCAGCACTTCAGGCTCCCGGAGCAGCAGTTTGGCTAATGCGATGCGCATTTGCCAGCCGCCGGAAAATTCTCCGCAATCCCGGTCAAAATCCCTGTCTTTGAATCCCAGGCCGCGCAGGATGGATTCCGTCCGGGGACGCAGCCGGGCGGAATTATGGGCATGCAGCACCAGTTCCAATTCCCCGATTTCATTGAGAACTTCAGAGTAGGCGGCGGAACGGGGATCCAGCCCCGCCATTTCCCGCGTCAGGGCATCAATGCGCTCCTGAAGATCCATCAGGTCCGCAAAGGCGGACATGGCTTCATCAATCAATCTGCGCCCGCGGATATGAATTCCTTCCTGGGGCAGGTAACCCACCTGGGAATGCCTGGATTTGATAATGGAGCCGGAATCCGGTTCATTCAAACCGGCAATGCACTTCATCAGCGTGGATTTTCCCGCGCCGTTATGGCCCGCCAGGGCAATTCTTTCCCCATCCTCCACTGTAAAGGAAAGGTCATTGAACAGGACGCGTGCGCCATACTGCACGCGCAGGTTTTGAACAGCCAGAACCATGTACTGAAAAAGCAGAGAGAAGAAAACAGCGGAACGAACAGCCCCGTGCCGCGCTCCGCTGAATGAATGCCGGAATGAGGTTATTTACCAAGCGCCTTGTTCCACGCGGCAATGCGGTCGGCCTGTTCCGCAAACAGATCATCCGCATTATCTTCAATCGTAATGCCGGAGATGGTGTCTCCCTGCTTAATGGAATCCACCACGCTCTGGCCTTCCGTCACCTTGCCGAAGACGGTGTGCTTACCATTCAGCCAGTCGGTGGGCACATGGGTGATGAAGAATTGGGAACCGTTGGTGCCGGGGCCAGCGTTCGCCATGGAAAGCACGCCGGGGCCGTCATGCCTGAGGTCCGGGCGGCACTCGTCCTCAAACCTGTAGCCAGGGCCCCCCATGCCTGTACCGGTGGGGTCGCCGCCCTGAATCATGAAATCCGGAATCACGCGGTGAAACTTGAGCCCGTCATAAAACCCCCTAGACGCCAGATTCAGAAAGGAAGCCGCCGTCACGGGCGTCTTGGAAGCAAACACCGTCAGCCTGATGTCGCCCTTGGAAGTATGGATGGTGATATTCTTGTCAGTTGCCATGGGTGCATGTTAAACGCGCAAAAAGGCATGGTAAAGGCTTATTGCGTACAGTCTCCGGGCCCCTCCGTTATTTCCCGCCCGTTTCTCCGCCGCACCTTTCCCTGCCGGGAAAAAGAATACTGCCGCACCTGCCTGTCATGATGGTTCCTAATGACAGGAGGAACGGTTGATTTTCCACAAAGGAAGACCGAATTTGAATGACATGAGCGAAGAACTGGTAGAAGAATTCATTACGGTTGAATCCATCTTTGTCCGCGGACGCAATTGCCTGGCGCTCAGGTCAAAATTTTCTCCCCTGTTTACGGACTACTACCTTCACCTCATGCAGTACGGCCTGCGCAACGAAGAACTCTGCGACAGCCTGCTGAAAGAACTCATGGCCTATTTCACCCTCTATATGGTCGCACGGCCCTGGGCGGAGCAGCATGCCTGGACAGTCAATCTCCGGACGCCTGCCGTCGCCAATCTGTTTGTCACCGGTTCTTCCCTGACGGAATCCGTAGTGGGGCGCGTCTTCACACAGGACATTAAGGAACCTGAAGAAAACACGCTGTATTCCACCCTGCTCCGCAAGGGGTTTGAACCGCAATACTCCGTCGTACCCATTCCGGGAACGTCTCCGGCCCGGTGGGTGGAGGAATTCTACAGGCAAAGCGAACAGAGAAACGCCCGCTGCATTGAGCTCCCGGATGAATGCTACACCATGGTGACGGCCCAGCCTGACGCGGATGAAGAATGGCTTGCTTCCCTCACCCGGGAGAAAATGGCCCATCTGGAAGAAGATGAAAATACCCGAGTGCTGGAAACGCGCCGGTTCCGCTTTTACTGCGGCTGCACGCTGGACCGCATCCTGCCCACGCTCAAGACCCTTCAGGACAACAAGGAAGACCTGTTCCAGGGAGAAGAGGAGCTGGAAGTCACGTGCCCCAGATGCGCCGCCATTTACCGTGTCACGAAAGAAAATCTGGAAGATTGAGACATACATGATTTCTTTCTGACAATTAGTCTTTTCGGCAACGAACTTCGTGCTTAAACTTTCCTTGTGCCGACTTGTCCGAAGTGTTTACATAATTTCCACCGCGGGGCGGAATCATTGTGCCCTCACTGCGGTTTTTCCCTGGAAAACCTGGACAAAAAATACGGCAAAGACGCCATACCCTACCGCCGCGTATGCGACAACGCCGGCGCTCTCCGGCAGCAGGACCGCATGAGGCTGAATGCCCTGCTGGAGAAACTGGAACGCCGCATCCCTCCCGTTCTCCTGTCCGTCTATTTCCCCAACATCCTGGAGCCCTTTTCCCTTATTCCGCACAGTTTCTGGACGATGAACCACCTGACGGTGGATGAGGCCGGCTTCCCTAACCATCAGGGACCGCTGGATCCCCAGTGGCTCCTGGTTCTGGTGCTGGACGTGCGCACGGACACGGCCTGCTTCATGTGGGGCTATGAACTGGACCCTTATGTAGAGCCGGACCTGATCAACAAATCCATCATGAAAGCCCGCATTCCCCTGCGGGAAAGCATGCTGCTCCAGGCTGCGGGGGCCATCATGAAAAACGCCGTCCAGCTCGTAGCCAGGAAAGCGCGCTCCAAAGTCAGGCATCCCATGCGCTACGGATTAACGCCTCCCACCCCCGAGGACCGGAAAGGAGGAGGCGCATGAACCCCCTTTTGTTCCCATGCCTGCTGGCGGCGGCCATCTTTCCGGCTCCCGCCCAGGAATTACCCGCCCTGAAATGGACCAACCACGACCAGCAATCCCTGATGAGAGGCGCGTGGTGGAATGCCAACCCTCCCTTGCTACCCCCTGTGGATGCGGCAGCGGCTCCCTCCGACCCCATGCCGGAACCCGCCGCCAATGCAGACTCCCCCGCCGTGGATCCCATTCCGGAGGACTTTACGGACGTCAATGAATATTTCCTGCCGGACTACATCCGTACCTCCACCGGCCTGATTGACCCCCAGAAGCTTCTCGCGGAAGTGGAAAGCAATGACGTCATCGAACTTATCAAGCTCATCAAATCCCGCTACAATGTCAACCTGTTCGTCAGCATCTTCGCGGCCGGACAGAAAGTCCCCCCTTCCGTCAATGCTCCCACCATCGCCCGCCAGATATTCAGGAACAAGGAGCGCAACCTGCTGCTCCATTTCCACATGGGGGATATTAAAAGCGCCCAGATCGCACTGGATCCGGAGCTGAGCTCCCAGCTTAGGGATGCGGGACGGAGGGATCTCCTGTACCAGGTGAAGCAGGACGCCTCCCGATTCACCAATCCGCAGGACGAGCTCATTGAGGCCATGATTTCCCTGGCAAGAAGAACAGAGGCGGACATGGCATCCGCCCCCAGGCCCACCCTTCCCGCACTGGAGCCTGACAACCCTGCCAGCATCCCGGAAGCCAACATCACCATCCAGGAACCGGAGGAAACGCAAGAATCCTCCCTCCATGCCATGATGAAAGCCTGGATGACTTTCGCCCTGGCCAATGTAGCCGGCATCATCCTGCACATCTCCGCACTGGCGGCCATAGTGGTGCTCTGGCTGGTCTGGAAAAACAAGAGAGTGGTGCATCTGCTGCCGTCAGAGCCGGACAAGCGCCTGGGCGCTCCCCACGGCGCCTCCCAGAGCCGCCCCGTGAACTACTGCATGCAGGACAGCCGCGGGCCGAACTCCATCGGACGCAGGCAAATGCGCCAGCACATGCGCGACGTCTCATGATAGAATCATCCCCACCCCCCGGAATCCGCGCCTCCCTGAATGAGCCGGAAGCCGTCATCCGAATGGACGTGAATGCGGGCTCTCCCCGCATGCTCTGCACGCAGGGCCGCTATCTGGCTCCGGTGCAGGCCCCGCCCGGCGCGCGCATCCGCTTCCGCCTGTTCCGGGGAAAGCGCGGCATTACAGCCCCGGAAACCTTCATCATGCCCGGACCTCCTCCCGCCCGGGCCGTACCCTCCACGCTGATTCCCTGCACCCAGGACCGGGACTTCATGATTTACGACTGGGCGTCCCGGCATGAAGCCGCATGCCGCATCGTGCGCGAAACACACCCGGACCTCCTCTTCATCGGAGACTCCATCACGCATTTCTGGGGAGGTGCGCCCGTGGATGAACCGCACCGGGACATTTTGCAAAAATCCCCGGAAACATGGAACCTGTGCACGGCGGGAATGCGGGCGGTCAATCTGGGGTTTGGCTACGACCGGGTGGAAAACGCCCTGTGGCGGCTCCGCCACGGAGAACTGGACGGTGCGGAAGACAATGCCGTTTGCGTGGTGCTCCTGGGCACGAACAACCTTGCGGAAAACACGGACGGGGAAATCCTGGAAGGCATTCGTGCCGTCTGCCGGGAAATCACCGGCAAACTGGCAAAAGCCGTCATCATCCTCCAGGGATTTTACCCGCGCAACAGCGCCCGGGAAGGTACGGCGGAACGCATTGCCGGCATCAATCTCCTCCTGAATCGCCTGGCCGCGGAAGAAAATTTCATTTATACGGAACCGGGACGCGTCATGGCTAATAGCGACGGATACGTCCCGGAAGAGCTTTCCAGCGACGGACTGCACCCTTCTGC
>OHGW01001043.1_pt1 | contig 11311 bp, 6 predicted proteins | sample 1567821 | NCBI WGS metagenome assembly OHGW01 (sample SAMEA3879572, study PRJEB24766) | human gut metagenome | biome: human-associated habitat; feature: feces | place: USA | collected 1985/1987 | reverse complement strand
ATCCTGCCGTTCTTCCTGCTGAACCACGGGCTGAGAAGGGGCGGACGCCTGCGGGCCGAAACGGTTGGCCGTGCCTACGGGCCGCTGCTGCTGCTGCCATGCGGGACGGGGAGAAGTCTCCCGTTGGGGCGCGGTGCGCGCCTGCCATCCCTGACGGAAAACCGGGTGATAATTGCCGTTTGTTTCTTCCGTCCGTTCGCTGCCCCAGGGGCGGTAGCCGCTGCCTGGCTGAACGGAAGTCACATCGGCCGCCAGAGATTCCTCCAGCCGGTTTTCCTGCGGCACTGCGGAACTCTCGGCGGAAACAGTACCTTCTGCAGAAACGGGCGCTGCTTCCTCCTGAGTCGCCGCGGTGCTTTCGTCCGAATCGCCCAGCGCATGATAAAGCCGCTGTACGATCCCTTCTTTATCGATGCCGGCGCTCAGCTTTACTTTGTTTTCGCGTGCAAGCGCCCGAAGCTGCACGACAGTCATCGACTGCAATTCTTTCATCTGCAAACAAACCCCTCCTTTTCCCTTCCCGGAACAACCATTCAAAACTGCCTGTCTTTACGGCTTAACGGCCAGCACAGCATCACGATCCACAGCCTGTTCCACCCAATGGGCGAAACCGTTGTAGGGCGCTTCGTTCTGCGGAATGAAACCGGCGCCCTCCATGGCTTGCAGCACGGAATCGCGGGCAAGTGTGTACGTGTTAAAAGAAAGCGCGATCGCGCCCCCGTGCTTGAGCACGGCAAAACAGCTTTCGCATACCTTTGACGCAAAGTTCGCCAAAGACATGACTTTTCTCCCTTCGCTGGGAGCATGTTGTACGCCATAGGGCAGATCGGCCACCGCCAGATGGCAGCTTTCCCGCGCCATGACAGCTGGAAGCACGCCCAGGTCGCCGTTCAGAAGCCGGAACGTACGCTCGTCTCCGTTTTTCCAGCCCTCGATGCTGGTGCTGAGACGGTAGCCTACGCTGCGGACCGGTTTGCCTTTCGGAACCGTGAGCGAGCTTTCTTCTCGTTTGTGCTTTAAGCGGTTCATTTTCAGGGAACGCCCCAATAATTGATCCGCTTCCAGCAATGCTTTTGCGTCCACGTCCATCCCGACGGCATGGTCTCCTTCTTCCAGCGCGCAGAAAAGCGTCGTTCCTTTTCCGCACATGGGGTCGAGCACCGTCAGCGGCGCGTCGCTCTGCGCGAACCCGGAGACCGCGCGGGCGCAGTGCAAAAGCAGCCGGGTGAAATCTGCGTTGGTTTTTCCCTTGTACTTCATCAGCTCCGAAAGTTCTTCCGGGTAATAGCTGCGTCCGGCGCGGGGCAGAGGAGCCAGAGAACCGTCTTCCCGCAGCTCGGCGGCAAAGCAGCAGCCAGCGTTTGCGGAAATATCGCGCCATTGCGGGACGGTCAGTTCTGGAACGGAAAATACCAGAAAAGGTTCTCCCCCCAGAGAGCGAAGCTCCGTATTAGACGGAAGCTTCCATGCATTCAGAACGCAGGAAAGTTCGGTCATTGCCAGTTTTTCCAGCGAATGACGGTATCTGACGTTCGAGTGCGGCTTCAAGAGCATAGCGTATTGCACGGGAAACCTCTTTTCACAGGGATAAAGAGTACCAAAAACAAGCTGATTAACCCAGCTCACAGTAGTATATCACGTGCTAAAAATAAAATCAAACATTTTTGAACGGAAAATTCGTAAAAATTGAATGAATTACGCAAACGCTTGCATTACATGCAATATTTGCGTTGAATGGAATCCAACGTTCCGTACATATTTCATGAACGAGAAACAGAAAGAAATACTTTGACAAAGGAGGGAAAGAGTTGCTATAATAAGAAACGGCCTTGTGCTGTGCAGCGTCTTTTCACGAACTGCGCAGCGTTTCCGAATCTACCTCCGTAGCTCAGTAGGATAGAGCGGTCGCCTCCTAATAAGAAGTCGGACTGCCGCCTGAATTGAGCGATCAGGTGCCCCAAATCCCCCGGAATCTGTTCGATTTTCCCTCCTAGAGCTACCGCCAACCAGCTAACGCGAGGCGGACGATAGAGGGCCTGTGAAAGTCGAACACGCCGCCCGCAGTTAGCCAGCTAACGCGGAAAGCCCGGATGACTCCCCTCGGTCAGGAAGACCGAAAAGCTCGAAAGCTTTGTAAAATAAGGATTTCGAGAACATGGTCCCGTACCTCAGCAGGATAGAGGGTCCGCCTCCTAAGCGGAACGTCGCGCGTTCGAATCGCGCCGGGATCGCCAAAAAAGCCCGTTTTTGAAGCAAAAAGCTGCTAACAGCAGCCTGCTAACAAAAGCGGGCGTTTTTCTTTTTCTGTCGGGTCTTTTTGCTAACGAATTCAAGCATCCTGTTAGCAGACTGCCAACAATTTTGCCTGATTTCTAACGGCGTCCCCTTTTGCTTGCTCTCAAAATTGCAAACATTGGCGGACGATTCAGCAAAAAAATGTGGCAGCCATGAAAAGACATACCGTTCCTTTGGGGCCATTCGTTGGATTTCGAAGGTATTTTCTGACTAAGCATGCACAAATAGTGAATATTTGTGATGGAGCCTAACAGGTGAATTGGTCTTGCTTATGGATGAGGCTGCTAACGGAACAGGTCATCCGATTAGCTGAAGAATAAAACTGACGTTGGCATATCTAACATCTACCGCCTATGTTTGCGTTTATGATACTTTGCGTATATTAATTCTCTTTACAATGATCAGTTGAAGATTGTCAAGATAATATTGAATTTGTCAATTACATGTTGACAAGTCTATCTTCTCATAGTAAAATACTATCGGAAGAATGGACGAGGTGAGTATTGATGTCAATAAGCTACAATAAGCTGTGGAAATTGCTTATAGACAAAGACATGACAAAGACAGAGCTTCGCAAGAAAGCAGGCGTTACTACGAATGTCATCGCTAAGATGGGCAAGCATGAATCTATCCAGCTTGAAACCCTCTACAAAATATGTAAAGTGCTTGATTGCAGCATAGATGACATTTCAGAAGTAATTGACGATGGAGAGGAGGGCGATTCTGTATGAAGTCAAATTTCGAGTTTCTTCGTCGTTATTGGCCTGCCCTGGCAGAAATCGGTGCGACTGCCGAAGGTTATCTATTTACTGATCCGAACAGTTGCATCTTCAAACTGGGCATGTTTGGCGAACGAGTTGTCTCAGAAATATTTGCGGTTGAGCACCTTCGCACGCCGGAAGCTGATGATTCGCAGGCTGCCCGTATACGTATTTTGAAGCGAGAAGGCTTATTGCCTTCAAATATTGACGATATATTCTATACACTGCGTCAGCAGAGAAACAAGGCGGTTCATGCGGGGCTTGATTCTTTGGCCGACGCAAAGACATTGCTGGAAATGACATATCGCCTTGCTTGCTGGTTTATGGAAGTGTATGGCGATTGGGGTTATATCCCTGATCCGTTTATTATGCCAGAGAAAGAGGTGGCGGTTGATTATGCTTCTTTGCTTGCTGAAAAGGAAGCGGAGATTGTCAAACTGAACGCCCGAGTCACTGCAGTGGTAACTGCGGCATCAGCAGCTCCGAAGCAGGAACGCAAGCAAAAGTCTGAGCAGGTTGCAGCAAGTTCTGATGCCACTGAAGCAGAAACACGTTTGATTATTGATTGTCAGCTTCGCGCAGCTGGATGGGAGGCTGACACGCAGTCCCTGCGCTACGCCAACGGGACTCGTCCCGTCAAAGGGCGCAACTTGGCTATTGCGGAATGGCCGACAACTGCTCAAGATGGTGATGATGGCCGCGCTGATTATGCGCTTTTCATTGGCTTGCAGATGGTTGGCATCATAGAAGCCAAACGGATCAGCATAGACGTTCCTGGAGTTGTCGATGGACAATGCCGGGAATATGCAGCAGCGATTCGTGAAGAAGACAAGCCGCTGTGTATAGGCGAATGGGGTGGGTATTATGTTCCGTTCCTGTTTGCAGCCAATGGACGCCGATATGTTGAGCAATGGAAGGAAAAATCTGGTGTCTGGTTTCGGGATGTAAGAAATCCTGCCAACAAATCACGTTCACTCAGAGGGTGGATGAGTCCGGAAGGATTAACGACGCTTCTGAGCAATAATCCTGCTACAGCGAATGCAAAGCTGGAAAATACACCTTATGATTTGCTCCGTGATCCTGATGGACTTCATTTGCGTGATTATCAGATTCGTGCTATAGAAGCAGCCGAGAAGGCGATTATCAACGGACAGAAAGCAGTTCTCTTGTCCATGGCTACTGGCACAGGTAAAACAAGAACCGTCCTCGGTATGATTTACCGTTTCCTTTCCACAAATCGGTTCAGGCGTATTCTATTTCTGGTGGATCGCAACTCCCTCGGTGAGCAGGCTCAGGATGTATTCAAAGAGGTTAAGCTGGAAGAACTGCTGACTCTGGATAACATATACAATATCCGTGAGCTTGGGCAACAGGGCTTTGACGCGGAGACCCGCATCAAAGTTGCTACCGTTCAGAGCATGGTTCGGCATCTTCTTAATGACGAAGAAGCTTCTATCTCTGTATCTGACTACGATTTAATCATTGTCGATGAGGCGCATCGGGGATATACGATGGATAAAGAGCTTTCCGAAACAGAAATGCTCTATCGTGATGAAGCAGATTATATTAGCAAGTATCGTATGGTGATTGAGTATTTCGATGCCGTAAAAATCGCCCTGACTGCGACACCTGCGCTGCATACCACAGCAATCTTCGGTAATCCGGTTTTCAACTACAGTTACCGCGAGGCAGTCATTGACGGATATCTTGTCGATCATGATGCTCCTCACAACATTGTCAGCAAACTCCGTGCCGAGGGCATTCGGTATAGCGCTGGTGAACAGATTACCATGATGGACCCTGTCACCGGTGAATTGCTCAACAGCAGTGAACTGGAAGATGAAATTGAGTTCGATGTAGAAACCTTCAACAGGCAGGTCATTACTCGCCCATTTAATGAGACAGTGCTGCGTGAAATCTCGGAATACATTGATCCCGAAGGGCAAGGTAAAACTCTGATATTCGCTGTGGATGATGATCATGCTGATATGATCGTTGATATTCTCAGGGAAATCTATAGCGAAAAGGGTGTTAACCCTGATGCCATCAGGAAAATCACTGGCAGCATAGGTGATAAGGCCGTTGTTAGTAATGCCATCCGTGAATTCAAGAACGAGCAGAATCCCAATATCGTTGTGACTGTCGATCTTCTAACAACGGGTATTGATGTGCCAGAGATTACCTCTCTGGTGTTTATGCGCCGAATCCGTTCCAGAATTCTGTTTGAACAAATGCTCGGGCGCGCCACCCGGCTTTGCCCTGATATTGGTAAAACACATTTTGAGATCTACGATCCCGTAGGCGTATATGAATCATTGACGGACTTCACGAATATGAAGCCCGTGTCTCGCAACCCTTCCACTACTTTTGAGGAACTGATCAAAGGGTTGGAGGTTCTGGAAGAAGAACGGCATATTCGAGCACAGATCGATGAAATCGTCTCGAAGCTCCGCCGGAAGAGTCGATATGTATCCAATCATGGAAGTGAACAGTTTACTTACATGACAAAAGGTCACACTCTGGTTTCCTTTGCCGACGCGCTACACGCCATCCAGGATATTGATAAGGCAAAGACTTATGTGTTTGACGCAAAAGAAGCTCTTATCATGCTGGATCATGATTTCAAGCCTCGTCCTGGCAAGATTGTTGATGACCACCCAGATGAGATTATCAGTCATACACGGGGCTATGGGAAAGGTCAAGCACCGCAGGATTATCTGGACTCCTTTGCTGATTTTATCAAGACACATATCAACGAGATTAAAGCGCTCAAGATTCTCTGCACGAGACCTTCTGACCTGACCAGGGATGCATTGAAAAGCTTGCGCATGGAGTTGGATCGTCACAGCTTTACAGAGGAACAGTTAAACGGGGCGTGGAAAGCTGTTACCAATCAGGATATCACAGCGGATATCATCGCCTTCATCCGGCGTGAAGCGCTTGGTTCAGCTCTGATCAGCCACGAGAGCAGGATCAAGCATGCGTTTGCGCGAATCCGTCAGGAGCATGCTTTCAACCAGAACCAGTTGAACTGGTTGGCGCGTATCGAAAAAACCATGCTGGAAGAGCCGGTATTAGATGAGAGCATTTTTGACCAGGGGGCGTTCAAGACAAACGGCGGGTTCAGTATGATTGACAAACGGTTTGGCGGAAATCTGCGCGAAATCATCCGCGAAATCAATCAGTACATTTATGATGACGGAGGCAAGGCTGCATGAACAATCAGGAGATCGTGGCAAAGCTTTGGAACCTTTGCAATGTGCTTCGCGATGACGGTATCACCTACCACGAGTATGTGACTGAGCTTACCTATATTCTTTTTCTGAAGATGTGCAAGGAGACAGGGAGCGAGGAAGCAATCCCGGAAGGATACCGCTGGGACAGCCTGACCAGCCGAAGCGGGCTTGAGCTGAAAAAGCATTATCAGACCCTGCTGTCTTTCCTTGGGGAAAATTGCACTGGCCGTGTGCGGGAGATCTATCAGGGAGCGCAAACAAAGATCGACGAGCCCAAAAATCTCGAAAAAATCATCACCACCATTGATCAGTTCGACTGGTTCACCGCCAAGGAAGAGGGCCTCGGCAATCTTTATGAAGGACTGCTGGAGAAGAACGCCAATGAAAAAAAGTCTGGGGCGGGACAGTACTTCACGCCCCGCGTGCTCATCAACGTGATGACGCGCCTGATCGCACCTCAGCCCGGAGAGCTCTGCAACGATCCCGCGTGCGGAACTTTTGGATTTATGATTGCCGCAGACGCGTATGTAAAATCCATCACCGACGATTTGTTCTCTCTATCCATTGACGAGCAGGAATTCCAGAAGAAGCGTGCGTTTACCGGTTGCGAGTTGGTGCATGACACGCATCGCCTTGCGCTGATGAACGCGATGCTTCATGATATCGAATGCCCGATCTACCTGGGCGATACGCTGTCTTCTTTCGGAACGCAATTGAAGGGCTATGATGTCGTTCTGACCAATCCGCCCTTCGGTACAAAGAAAGGCGGTGAACGCGCCACCCGTGACGACCTGACCTTCCCCAGCAGTAACAAACAGCTTAATTTCCTCCAGCACATCTATCGCAGCCTGAACCGGAGCGGACACGCGCGCGCCGCAGTGGTTTTGCCTGATAATGTGCTTTTCGCCGACGGAGATGGAGAGAAGATCCGCCGAGACTTGATGGAAAAGTGCAATCTGCATACCATTCTTCGCCTTCCCACTGGCATTTTCTATGCCCAAGGTGTCAAAACCAACGTCCTCTTCTTCACCCGTGGCGCTCATGATACCGGAAACACCCGCGAAATCTGGTTCTATGATCTTCGCTCCGACATGCCCTCCTTCGGGAAAACCAATCCGCTGAAAGAGAGCCACTTTGATGAATTTGTGACCTGCTATGCAGGTGGTGATCTTTCAGCCCGGCATGAGACCTGGAGCGTGGATAACCCCAACGGGCGGTGGCGTCGCTATACCTATGAAGAAATACTCGCCCGCGACAAGACCAGCCTTGATATTACCTGGATGAAGAGCAGCACCGGAACGGACGATTATACACTGGCGGAGCTGCTGGAGCAGATCAAGACCAAATCCGCAAATATCGCCAAGGCAGTCGCAGCCCTGGAGGAATTGATTGGCGAGGTTGATGAATAATGGATACGAAGGCGCTTAGGCAGAAAATACTCGACCTTGCCATCCGGGGCAAGCTCGTGCCACAGGATCCCAATGACGAGCCAGCTTCTGTTTTGCTGGAACGTATTCGTGCGCAAAAACAACAGATGGTACGTGAAGGCAAGCTGAAGTCCAAAGACATAAAGGATGATACCGTTATCTTCGTTGGTGAGGATAATTTGCATTATGAGAAGCTGGCAGACGGAACGGTGAAATGTATCGAGGAGGAGATTCCGTTTGACGTACCGAAAGGATGGTTATGGGCAAGAATCTTCTCTATTGCTGACGATCTTCCCTATGGTACAGCAAAGAAATCAGAAAAGGAAGGTAAACTTGTAGTCCTGCGTATGGGGAACATACAATCGGGAGAGATTGACTATAATGATTTGGTTTATTCATCAGATGAAGAAGATATTGCACGGTATTCATTGATTCCAGGCGACCTGTTGTTTAATAGAACTAATAGTGCGGAATGGGTTGGAAAAACTGCTATTTATCGTGGAGATGTTCCATGCATTTATGCTGGATATCTTATCAGGGTGCGTACTCATATTAATGCTGAATACTTAAATGCTGTCATGAATAGTGGTTACGCAAAAGATTACTGTAATTCAGTTAAAACTGACGGAGTAAACCAGTCAAATATTAACGCGCAAAAGCTTGGTGCATTTCTCGTTCCGATTCCTCCAATAAAAGAACAGCTTCGCATTGATGCCTATATTGCAAAGGCATTGCCGCATGTTCAAGCCATAGGGCAAAACAAGGCAGATATTGCAGCCCTAGTTTCTCTCACAAAATCAAAAATCCTTGACCTTGCCGTCCACGGTCAGCTTGTTCCACATAATCCCAACGATGAACCTGCTTCTGTTCTTCTTGATCGCATCCGCGCAGAGAAGAAAGAGCTCGTTAAGCAAGGTATAATCAAGCAAGACAAGCGGGAATCTGGCATCTTTCTTGGTGAGGATAACTCTTATTATGAGAAGGTCGGGGATCAGCGGGTTTGTATTGATGATGATCTCCCATATTCACTCCCTGAAGGTTGGGTTTGGTGCGAGCTACAGGATTGCTGTATAAAAGAGATCAAACGCGGTCGTTCTCCAAAGTATGCTGACAATGGCCACGTGCTATCCTTTGCACAAAAATGCAATCAGAAAACCGGAGGTATCAACATGAGCTTGGCGCTGTTGATCGACGACTCAACCGCATGCCGATACGAAGATGATGAATATTTGCAGGATGGCGATATCGTCATCAATTCCACGGGTACTGGCACTTTGGGGCGTGTTGGCATTTATCGCGCCACAGATAATCTGGCAGGGACGCCGGTTGTTCCTGATTCGCATGTAACAGTTGTTCGTGTTTCATCGCTGCTTGACCCGCTGTACTTCTTCTATTGCCTGAAATCAATGCAGTCAAGGCTTGAAACATTGGGCGAAGGATCGACAAATCAGAAGGAGCTAAAACCCTTGACTGTGCAACAGTTACGGATCCCTATACCTCCAATCGCAGAGCAGAATGAAATTGTTAAGCAGATTGTAGCCTTGTTTGGTCATTTGGACGCCATTGCTACTGATCTAACTTAAAGATGATGCGATAAGACTGGTCTGTTCAAGCGCTTTTTGCACATGAATCACAATCCGTTTCTGTTCCGCTATTGGCGGAATTGGGTATAACCAGTTTTCAATATCGTCTTTGCTTATCGAAGGTGAATTATCACCTTTCATGAACTGGTTAAGTCCGTTCACCACATATGGGGACAGCATAAGATAGAACATAAATTCCGGGATAAGTGCTCCACTCGAGTTGCAAACGTAAAACCCGGTTGAAGCGATGCAGCTGCTATATTCTTCCGGGATATAAGCGATGTTCTGAAGATATGGCCTAACCAAGGAAAACAAAACGCTTCCAGCACGGACTGCCCGACTGGCTCTGCTTGGCGCATCATGAACTGCCATATGCTTTGGCTCAGTGATGACATGATTTCGATTGTCAATAGAGTCTATGTCGATGTAATCAAAATCCACACCGGCAGGGCGTTTGCTTTCCATACCGGAGAAGCACGAGTATCCACGCACCCAAGCCCATCCTTCAGGCAACTCAAATGGTATTAACTCGTCGATGCAGCTTACAGCCTCACCGACCTTCTCATAATAAGAGGAAATGACACATCGCTCTCCTATAATTTCCTTGCAGCAGCGCTGCGGAAAGGAGGGCGTCAACATGACGCAGTTGCAAGAATTCGAGCAGTCCCTGAAACGCTCGAACCTGTCCGGAAATACGATCACATCGTATATGTGGACAGTCACATGGTATCAGGAGCACTACGACGGAATCACGGCGGGAAACCTGATGGCCTACAAAGGCTATCTGGTGGAGCACTACAGACCCAAGACGGTGAACTTGCGGATTCAGGGGATTAACAAGTTCCTGTGCTTTATTGGGCAGGAGAAGCTACAGCTCAAAGCTGTGAAAATCCAGCAGAAGAACTTCCTGGAGAACGTGATCAGCAACGCTGATTATCAGTTTCTGAAAAAGAAGCTGAAGGCCGATGGAAACATGGAGTGGTACTTTGTCGTATGGTATCTGGCTGCGACAGGTGCGCGGGTCAGCGAGCTGATCCAAATCAAGATTGAGCACGTCACAGCCGGTTACTTCGATCTCTATACGAAAGGCGGTAAGCTGCGACGGCTGTACATTCCGAAAAAGCTCAGAGACGAGACCATCACATGGCTGGAGGCGCAGAAACGTACCTCCGGCTATTTGTTTTTGAATCGTTACGGGGAGCGCATCACTACCCGCGGCGTTTCTCAGCAGCTGAAGAACTACGCAAAGAAGTACGGGCTTGACACCAAGGTTGTCTATCCGCACTCCTTCCGGCATCGCTATGCCAAGAACTTTCTTGAGAAGTATAATGACATCGCGCTCCTGGCTGACCTGATGGGGCACGAAAGCATCGAGACAACCCGCATCTATCTCCGGCGCACTGCCAGTGAACAGAAGGCGCTCGTTGATAAAATCGTGACATGGTAATTAACGCAGCCGCCCTCGAGATGAGGGCGGCTGTAATCATAATATTGTATTCAAGAGCTTAAAGGCTTCATCAATTTTTGCAACAATAGCTATCTGCTCATCTACCGGTGGGAGAGCAAAGGGAATGCTGTTCAGAACGTTTCCCGTAAGATGCTTGATAGTCACTCCTTTACAAATATCCTTGATGATTCCCTTTGATTCATAGAACATCATATAATACATGAAGAAGCGTGGATTTATGCCTCCCCAAAACCTGACACGATGAAGAGCATTTTGGTAAAGAATATCATTGTCGCTAATCCAGATGGCACTTCTGCCAACATCACCGCCTTCACATATTAACAAGTCACCCTTAGTTATCGTATAACGGTCCATTTCTTCTGGTTCAAATCGCATTTGGTTTACGTCCGAAAGATCGACTTCATCCCAGCGAATGTTGACACTTCTAAGGTAAGGGTGCAGATCACCGGTGTTTTTAGCTTGATCCAAGGTTTTCCCTAATTCGGAATGTGAAATATTTGGAAGTAGACACCATGACCAACCGTCAGGCAGATCAAACAAG
>OHGW01001040.1_pt1 | contig 11333 bp, 13 predicted proteins | sample 1567821 | NCBI WGS metagenome assembly OHGW01 (sample SAMEA3879572, study PRJEB24766) | human gut metagenome | biome: human-associated habitat; feature: feces | place: USA | collected 1985/1987 | reverse complement strand
AAAACCCGTAAAACTCAAAAAAGTGGCATTCAGCCACTTTTTTGACACTCTGACACGCCCGGTTCCGCCGGGCGTTTTTTGGACTTTAATGCTGTAATTATTCATTAATGTCCGTCCACTACTCTACATATTTATTTATATATTTCAAAAAATGAACAGTACCCTCTCTCATAAATTTCATTTGTTATTTTTATAACAAAATTTTAAAATTGTCTATTGCAGATTCTTCATCAATGGGATAAAATTATGTAAAACAAAAAAATATAAAACCTGTCATTTGCATTTTAAGTCAAAAATTTGCCGTTAAACGCGGTTTTATAAGAAAATATATTAAAGCTTGAGCTTTTTAACATACACATTATAAGAAGGAGGTAAGGTACATTGCCGACCATTATTGAATGTATAACCCAGGCTGAGGCGAAGGGTGCGGAGCTGAAAAAACAGGCTGCCGCAAGGGCAAAGGAAATAACGGACGATGCGGAGGCGCGCCGTGGGAGGACCATAAAGGAGGCCCATGACGCGGGGCGCGCCATGATACAGAGGGCAAAGGACGAGGCGGAAAAGCAGGGAGCCGCGCTGGCGGCGGAGCTGACTGCCCGGGCGGATAAAGAGGCGGCGGAGGAATGCGGAAGGGCCGAGGCAAAACTGCAGGCTGCCGCGGAATACATTGTCAGAGAGGTAATCAAGGCATGATAGTACCAATGAAGAAATTGACTCTGGCTGCCCTTCTGGAGCACCGGGAGGCCATATTGCAGGCCCTCCAGTCAATTTGCGCGGTACAGCTCATTTCCATAGGCGAAGGGGAACAGTCCTCGGCCGCGGCCGAGGGAAGGGTCCAGCGGCTGCAAAGCGCCGAGGAGCTGCTCAAGCCCTACGCCGGGAAGGCAGGCTTCGGCCCCAAGCCCGAGGCTACGCGGCAGGAGCTTGAGGAGGACATACAGCCGGCACTGGAGATCTGTGCCGAGCTGGAGGGGCTGCAAAGGCGCGTAGCCCAGAACGGCAGCGATACCGAGAAGCGCAGATTACAGCTCGGCTCACTGCTTCCCTGGGCGGATATGACAGACCCGCTGGAGAAGGTGCATTCCACCGCAAGCATAAAGGTGATGACCGGCACGGTTCCGGCAGAGGGCGTTAAGGCGCTCATGGAAACCGGCGCGCTGGTGCAGCTTTACGGCGGCGATAAGGAGCGGGCGGCTCTGGTGATATGCCCCAATGAGGAGTATGCTGGAATAGCGCCCTCCATAAGGGCCACCGGCTTTCAGGAGAAGGGCTTCGGGGATATCAGGGGCACCGCCTCGGAGAATATACAGAGGCTCAGGACGGAGATAGAAGCGCTGGAGGCGGAAAGGGCACAGCTGGAAGCCCGGCTTGCAGCCTTCGCACCCAAGCGGGAGGAAATACGCAGGGCGCTGGACGGCGCGGCCATAGACCGGGACAGGGAGCAGAGCAAGGAAGCGCTGGCCCATACCAATACCGCGTTTCTGCTCACAGGCTGGGTCAGGGAGGACATGACGGAAAAGGTGCGCCGGGAGATCGAAAAGATCACGGACGTTTATTATCTCGCCTTTGAGGATCCCTCCGAGGGAGACGCGGTGCCTACTGTGCTCAAAAACAGCAGGCTGATCACCCCCTATGAGGCGGTTACAAACCTCTATTCCCTGCCGGCCTACGGCACGATAGACGGCACGCCGCTGATGGCACCCTTTTACTTCATCTTCTTCGGCATGATGCTTTCGGACAGCGTTTACGGCGCGGTGCTGGCACTTGGCGCCTGGGCGTTTCTGAAATACCTAAAGCCCACCGGCATGATGAAGAACCTTGCCGGCGTGCTCATGCAGGGCGGCATCTCCACGATATTCATGGGGCTGCTGTTCGGAACCTGCGCGGGCGTGGGCTGGCCGGTGATATTCAGGGGCACCGCCCTTGAAAATACCTTCCCCCTCATAGATTCCTCGACGAACCCCATGGGTATGCTCATGGTGTGCGCCGCCTTCGGCATAATACACATGTTCTACGCCGTGCTCATAGCCACGTGGAACTGCCTGAAGCACAAGGACTACATGGGCGCGCTCATAGACAATATGTGCTGGATATTCATAGTCTCCGGACTCATCATGCAGGCGGCGCCCATGGCAGGGCTGCCCCAGGGCGTTGCGGAGTTCGGCAAGTGGCTGGCCATAGTGTCTGCGGTGCTGGTGTTCCTGTTCGCAGGGCGGTCAAAGAAGAACATCGCCGGAAGGCTCATATCCGGCGCGGGCAAGCTGTACGACGTGACCTCGTGGCTGGGAGACGTGCTCTCCTACGCCCGTATATTCGCCCTTGGCCTTTCCACCGGCGTCATAGGCATGGTGCTGAACACCCTCTGCTGGGATATGCTCTTCGCTTCCTTCAAGGGGAACCCGGCGCTGATGCTCGTGGGCTTTATAATAGTCACGGTGCTGTCCGTGGCGCTCCACGTGTTTATGATGCTCATAAGCACCCTGGGCTGCTTCGTGCATACCGCGAGGCTCCAGTACGTGGAGTTCTTCGGCAAGTTCTACGAGGCGGGCGGCAAGGCGTTCACGCCGCTGAGGTACGAGACAAAGTACGTCAACGTCAAATAAAGCGGGAGGCCGCTTATAATAAAAAAAGAATAACAATCAACATTTTTTCGGAGGTTAAACACAATGAGTCTTTCTGAATTTTTCGCTTCACTGAACCAGAACGGTCAGCTCCTCGCGGGGCTGGGCGCGGTATTTGCGGCGCTGTTCGCGGGCATAGGCTCCGCGGTGGGCGTGGGCCACGCCGGCCAGGCTGGCGCGGCGGTGATAGCCGAGGATCCCGACCAGTTCGGCTCGGTGCTGGTGCTCCAGCTCCTCCCCGGCACCCAGGGCATATACGGCCTGCTCATAGGCTTCGTTATCGCCAGCAAGGCTAACCTTCTGGGCGCGGGCTCCGCGATATCCCCCGAGGCGGGCATGTCGCTCTTCCTTGCGGCCCTGCCCATAGCCTTCGGCGGCCTGCTCTCCGCCATAGCGCAGGGCAAGGTGGCCGCGAGCGGCATAGCCATGGTGGGCAAGCGCCCCTCCGAGGCGGGCAAGGCGATAATCTTCACGGTCATGGTCGAGACCTACGCGGTGCTGGCCCTGCTGTTCTCCTTCCTGCTTGTAAACGGCGTACAGGTCTAAACCGGAGCGGCTTATGGCACAGGAAACTAATTTCGGGGCTGAAAAGCTCACCTCACGCATAGTGGAGGAGGCGGAAGCCGAGGCCGGCCGCATCATAATGGAGGCGGAGGCGAAGGCCGGGGCCATAAGCTCCCAGGCCGAGGCCGAGGCTGAGAGGCTCAATATAGAATACGCGAAAAAGGCTGAAAAGGCAGCGGCGGATATAATAGAGCGCAGCCGTACCAACGGCGCGCTGGACAGCCGCAAGACCGCCCTCAGGGAAAAGCGCCGGGTGCTGGACGCGGCCTTCGAGCTGGCTGAAAAGGAGCTTTGCGCCCTGGAGGGCGAAAAGCGGGAAGCGCTGCTCAGCCTTATGATAAGGGAAAACGTAAAGGGCGGAGAAACCTTGCGCCCGGCAAAGCCTGACAGGGCAAGTATAGCCTCGCTTATAGAAAAGCAGAACCCCTCCCTCCCCCGCCCCGTGGAGCTGGGCGAGGATATAGAGGCGGGGGGCGGCTTCAGGCTGCTGGGCTGCGGATACGAGACGGACTGCACCTTTGAGGCCATGCTCCGTGACTTCCGTGAAAGGCGCGAAAGCGAAGCGGCCCGCGTGCTGTTCGAGTAAAGGAGGGCCTGTATGCCACAGAAAAGCCCTGTTTACGCAGTTACCCGCATAAGGGTGCACGAAAAGGACATGGTAAAGCCCGAACGCATGGCGAGAATGGCCGAGGCCAGCCCCGCCGAGGTGATGAGGGCATTGGGGGACATAGGCTACGGCGGGATTTCCGACCCTCAGCTTTCTGACGGGGACAGGATGATCGCAAAGGAGCTTTCCGACGCCTACGCCCTCATAAACGAAGTTACCTTCAGCCCGGAGCAGACCGACCTGTTCATACTCAAGGGGGACGCCAACAACCTGAAGCTGCTCATAAAGCAGCGGCTTACCGGCACAGCGGACTCCCCCGCCCTCATGAAGGGAGTATACCCCAAGGACGACATTATCCGCATGGTACACAACGCGGATTACAGGGAGCTGCCGGAGGAATTTACCAAGCGGCTCAACGCCCTTGAGCAGTCCTTCTCCGGGGAGATAGACCCGGGCAGGATATCCACCGAGATAGACCGGGCATACCTTGAGCATTGCCTGAACAACGCAAAGGGGGTTTCCCTTGAGTACTTCAAGAGCCTGGCGGATTTTACCAACCTGCTGACGATGCTTCGCATGCGCAATATGGGCGCGGGGGCGGATAAGCTGAAAAACTCTCTCATGCCGGAGGGATACGTATCCCACAGGCTGCTCATACAGTGCTTTGACGGGCCGGAGGAGGGCATAGCCAGGGCGGCGGCCACAGGCCCCGCACGAGAGAGCATACTCAAGGGCCTGGAGGAATACGGCAGGAGCGGCAGGCTCACAGAGCTGGAGCGCCAGCGGGACAATTACCTCATATCCCTTTTTAAAGGGGCAAAGTTCGCCGAGGGCGGCATAGAGCCGCTGATAGGCTATCTTTTGGGCCGGGAGCAGGAGGCAAAGTGCCTTAGGCTCATAATCACCGCAAAGCGCAATAACCTGCCGGATAAGGTGATAACCGAAAGGCTGGGTGAACTGTATGGATAAACGCACGGATATCGCCATGATAGGCGACAGGGACTCGGTGCTCATAGGCAAGGCCGTAGGCCTCGGCGTGTTTGACGAGACGGACGGCGAAAGGGCAAACAGGCTTATATACAGGCTTGCCAGGGAGGGCTGCAAGGTCATTTTCCTGACCGAGCCGGTATACGCCCAGTGCAGCGAGGCCATAAACAAATTCAAGACGGAGACATTCCCCGCAATAATACCCATTCCGGATTCCCACGGCCCTTCCGGCGTGGCCATGGCAGCCATAAAGGCCAACGTGGAAAAGGCTATAGGCGCGGATATACTATTCTCGGAGGATAAATAAATATGGCAGTTAAAGGAACCATAGTTAAGGTATCGGGCCCCCTGATAGTGGCTTCCGGCATGGCGGACGTAAACATGTACGACGTGGTCCGCGTATCCGAAAAGCACCTCATAGGCGAAGTCATAGAGCTTCGCGGGGATAAGGCCTCCATACAGGTATACGAGGAGACCGGCGGCATAGGCCCCGGGGAGCCTGTGGAATCCACCGGCGCTCCCCTGTCGGTAGAGCTTGCCCCCGGGCTTATAGAATCCATATACGACGGCATTCAGCGCCCGCTCAATAAAATTCAGGAGCTGGCCGGGGACAGGATAACGAGAGGTATCCGGGTGGACTCCATAGACCACGAAAGGCTCTGGGATTTCCAGCCTGCGGCACAGATAGGCGATATACTGAAGCCCGGCGATATCCTGGGCACCGTACAGGAGACGGAAGCGGTGCTCCATAAGATAATGGTGCCTCCAAATGTGGAGGGCCAGCTCACATGGATACACTCCGGCGAGGCCAACGTAGTACAGACCATAGCCAAGCTCGTCACCAGTAAGGGGGAGACGGTAGAGCTGCCCATGCTGCAGAAGTGGCCGGTGCGTATAGGCAGGCCCTACGCAAGGAAGATGGCCCCTACCGAGCCCATGATAACCGGACAGCGGGTTATAGACACCCTGTTCCCGGTAGCAAAGGGCGGCGTGGCGGCTGTTCCGGGGCCCTTCGGCAGCGGCAAGACGGTGGTTCAGCATCAGCTCGCAAAGTGGGCCGACGCGGACATAATCGTATACGTGGGCTGCGGCGAGCGGGGCAACGAGATGACCGACGTTCTGATGGAGTTCCCGGAGCTGAAGGACCCCCGCACGGGCCTTTCGCTCATGAAGCGCACGGTGCTTATAGCAAACACCTCGGATATGCCGGTTGCGGCCCGTGAAGCCAGCATATATACCGGCATTACGATCGCAGAATATTTCCGTGATATGGGATATTCTGTCGCGCTGATGGCAGACTCGACTTCCCGCTGGGCAGAGGCGCTGCGGGAGATGTCCGGCCGTCTGGAGGAGATGCCCGGCGAGGAGGGCTACCCCGCATACCTGAGCAGCCGTCTGGCGGAGTTCTACGAGAGGGCGGGCTCCGTTGTGACGTTAGGTACGGAGGGCCGCACTGGCGCGGTCACGGCTATAGGCGCCGTTTCCCCTCCGGGCGGCGATATTTCAGAGCCGGTATCCCAGGCGACCCTCCGCACCGTAAAGGTGTTCTGGGGCTTGAGCGCAAAGCTGGCATACGCCCGCCACTTCCCCGCCATAGACTGGCTGACCTCATATTCCCTGTATCTGGACCGTCTGGAGCCCTGGTTCAATAAGGAAGTGGACCCCGACTGGACCGCCATGGTGCAGAAGGTCATGAACATGCTGCAGGAGGAGAGCGAGCTGGAGGAGATCGTCCGCCTGGTGGGCATAGACGCCCTGAGCTACAAAGACAGGCTCACCCTGGAGGCCACCCGCTCCATAAGAGAGGACTACCTCCATCAGAACGCCTTCCATGAGGTGGATACCTACACCTCTCCCGCAAAGCAGGCCATGCTGCTGCGGCTGATAATAGGCTACTACGAAAAGAGCTTGGACGCCCTTTCAAAGGACGCTTCCTTCAATAAGCTTGCGGCGCTGCCCGTCCGGGAGGACATAGGCCGCTTCAAGTATACCGAGGAGGATAAGTGCGCCGAGAGGTATGAGGAGATAACCGCAAAGCTCAACGCGGAGATCCGGGAGCTTACGGAAGGAGGCGAAGCATAATGCGCAAGGAATACAAGACCATCAGGGAAGTTGCCGGCCCCCTTATGCTGGTGGATCAGGTAGAAGGCGTAAAGTACGACGAGCTGGTGGAGATAGAGCAGTCCGACGGAAGGATACGCCGGGGCAAGGTGCTTGAGATAAATCAGGATAAGGCGCTGCTGCAGCTCTTCGAGGGCAGTCAGGGACTGCGCATAACCGATTCCAGCGCGAAATTCCTTGGCCACTCCATAGAGCTGGCAGTTGCGCCGGATATGCTGGGAAGGGTATTCGACGGCATGGGCAGGCCCATAGACGGCGGCGCCGAGCTCATACCCGAAAAGCGGCTGGACATCAACGGCGCGCCCATAAACCCCGCCGCGAGGGACTACCCCAACGAGTTCATACAGACCGGCATTTCCGCAATAGACGGCCTGAACACGCTGGTACGCGGCCAGAAGCTGCCGGTGTTCTCAGGCTCCGGCCTGCCCCACGCAAACCTTGCGGCCCAGATAGCCCGTCAGGCTAAGGTGCGGGGCACCGGCGAGGGCTTCGCGGTAGTATTCGCCGCCGTAGGCATAACCTTTGAGGAGGCGGACTTTTTCACCTCCGACTTCAGGGCCACCGGCGCCATAGACCGTACCGTCACCTTCATAAACCTTGCCAACGACCCCGCCATAGAGCGCATAGCCACTCCCCGCATGGCGCTCACCGCCGCGGAGTATCTTGCATACGACCTTGGCATGCACGTGCTGGTAATAATCACGGATATAACCAACTACGCGGAGGCCCTCCGTGAAGTATCCGCCGCCCGCAAGGAGGTTCCCGGCCGCCGCGGCTACCCCGGCTACCTCTATACCGACCTTGCCACGCTCTATGAGCGTGCCGGCCGCCGCATCGGCAAGAAGGGCTCCATCACCCTCATCCCGATCCTGACCATGCCGGAAGACGACAAGACCCACCCGATCCCCGACCTCACCGGCTACATCACCGAGGGGCAGATCATCCTCAGCCGCGACCTCTACCGCAAGGGCGTCATTCCCCCCGTCGACGTGCTGCCGAGCCTGTCCCGACTCAAGGACAAGGGCATCGGCCCGGGCAAGACGCGTGAGGACCACGCGGGCACCATGAACCAGCTCTTTGCCGCCTATTCCGCCGGCAAGGACGCCAAGGAGCTCGCGACCATCCTCGGCGAGAGCGCCCTTTCGCCCACGGACCGGCTGTACGCGAAGTTCGCCGAGGAATTCGAGCAGCGCTACGTCAGCCAGGGCTACGAGGAGAACCGGTCGATCGAGGAGACGCTGAACATCGGCTGGGAGCTGCTTTCCATCCTGCCTGAGACGGAGCTCAAGCGCATCAAGCCCGAGTTCATCGAGAAGTACCTGCCCAAAAAGCAGGCGTAAGGCGGTGCGCTCATGGCCAGTAAAACGATCAATCCGACCCGGATGGAGCTCACGCGGCTCAAGGGCCGGCTCCGCACCGCCGTGCGCGGCCACCGGCTGCTCAAGGACAAGCGCGACGAGCTGATGCGGCAGTTCTTCCTCATCGTGCGGGAGAACAAGGCGCTGCGCGCCAAGGTCGAGGCCGGCATCGAGGAGGCCAACCGCGCCATGACCGTCGCGTCGAGCGTGATGTCCCCCGAGATGCTGCAGCAGGCGCTGCTCTACCCCAAGCAGTCGGCGACGCTCGACATGACGTTCAAAAACATCATGTCGGTCTCCGTCCCCATCTATGAGTTCCACACGAAGAGCGAGGACGCCGCGTCCATCTACCCCTACGGCTTCGCGCAGACCTCCGGCGAGCTCGACGATGCGCTCGGGGCGCTCGCCTCCGTGTTCCAGGATATGCTGGAGCTTGCGCAGGCCGAAAAGAAGACGCAGCTGCTCGCCTCCGAGATCGAAAAGACCCGCCGCCGCGTCAACGCGCTGGAATACGTCATGATCCCCGAGATGGAGAAGAACATCAAATACATCTCCATGAAGCTCGAGGAAAACGACCGCGCGACCAAGGTCCGCCTGATGAAAGTCAAGGACATGGTGCTCAAGGACGCGCACAATTTCGAGGAATAACGCAAAAAATCCCCCTTCTGCGAAGGCAGACGGGGGATTTTTTCAAGCTTACAGCATGGTCAGGATCGATTTGAGGTCCGGCAGCAGGTAGTCGGGCTGGGCCTGCTCGCGCAGGTATTCGGCCGGGAAGCTGGTGGCAAGGCCGATGGCCTGGATCCCGGCGGCGTGGGCGGCGCGGATGCCGCTCGGCGCATCCTCCACCACGATGCACTCGGCCGGGGCAAGGCACAGGCTGGCCGCGCCCGTCTGATAGATCTCGGGGTCGGGTTTCGGGTTTTTGATGTCCGTGCCGGTCACCAGATGGTCAAAAAGCGTCTGCTCCGCGCCGATGGCGGCGAGGTTCATCAGCACCTTCACGCGGTCGGCCGACGAGCAGACCGCCAGCTTGTAGCCGCGGCTGCGCAGCGTGTGCAAAACGTCCAGCACACCGTCCGGGATGTTGGCCTCTTCCTTGACGTGCTCGCCGTAGCACGCGTAGAGATAGTCCTTCATCTCCGTGCGGTACGGCACGCCGTATTTTTCCGCCACGCCGCCGACATAGCGGTTTTCCCCGCAGCCGACGAACTCGGCGAAGTCGCTCTCTTTCGCCTCGATGCCGTACTTTTTGAGCGCCCGCACGCCGGTCTTGGCCATGTATTCCTCCGAGTCGATGAGGACGCCGTCCATATCGAACAGAACTGCTTTCCAGGACATAACTTTCTCCTTTTCAATAGAAAACGGCCGCCATACGCATATGGCGGCCATGAAATTTTCTTACAGAGCCTTCTTGGCGGTCTCAACGAGGACCTTGAACGCCTCGGGATCGGCGATGGCCAGCTCGCTCAGAGCCTTGCGGTTCATCTCGATGCCGGACTTCTTCAGACCGTAGATGAAACGGCTGTAGTTGATGCCGTAGGGAGCGACGGCCGCGGAAATACGGGCGATCCACAGCTGACGGAAATCTCTCTTCTTCAGCTTGCGGCTGACATACGAATAAACGCCGGACTTTGCAACGGCCTGCTTGGCCATCTTAAAGTGACGGGACTTGGAGCCCCAGTAGGACTTCGCGAGCTTCAGGGTCTTATTTCTTCTTTTGCGCGTCATCATTGCGCCTTTAACTCTTGCCATTATATTATCCTCCTATGTGTCGTCAACCCTTACGATTATTTGTAAGGGATCATCTTCTTCACGATATCTTCCACAGTCACGTCGGCGTAGCCGTTCTTGCGCAGGTTGCGGGTACGCTTGGTGGTCTTCTTGGTGAGGATATGGCTCTTGAATGCGTGCGCTCTCTTGACCTTACCGTTCTTGGTCAGGTTGAATCTTTTCTTGGCGCCGCTATGGGATTTCAGCTTAGGCATAGTGGTTCTCCTTCCGTGTAATTGCTATTGTATTTTATTTGGAATTTTTGGGACTGAGGAACATGGACATGTTGCGTCCCTCGAGCTTGGCGTCTTTGGCGATCGTGGCGATCTCGCTGCAGTCGGCGCCGAACTTCTTCAGCAGCTCCTGTCCGAGCGACGTATGCGCCATTTCACGGCCGCGGAAACGTACGGTGACTTTAACCCGGTTGCCATCGTTCAGGAACTTGACAGCGCTTTTGACCTTGGTATTGAAGTCGTTGGTATCGATGCTGGGGGACATGCGGATCTCCTTGATCTCGACAACCTTCTGGTTTTTCTTGGCTTCCTTTTCCTTCTTCAGCTGTTCGAAGCGGAACTTTCCGTAGTCCATGATCTTGCAGACCGGCGGAACCGCGTTCGGCGCGATCTTGACAAGGTCAAGGTCCTTCTCCTCGGCAAGCGCTAGGGCGTCGGACGAGGTCATAATACCAAGCTGGCTGCCGTCAGCTCCGATCACGCGAAGCTCCTTGTCGCGGATCTCCTCGTTGATCTGATGTTCTAATTTACCGATTGTAAAGCACCTCCAAATGCAAAGTGCGGATGCCGCAAAGCACCCGCACATAAAATCCGTACTTCCGCCAGGGGCGGAGGAAATTATGAACCTCTTCGCAGCGCTTGAGGTGAGGTGCGGTGCTCGCCGCTCCTTCTTTGTTTTCTCCGAAGTATTATAGCGGAGAAAACCCGGCTTGTCAACAGCAAACTGCAGATTTTTTTGCCCCTACGGGCGGAAAATAGGCAGATCCGGCGGCGCAAAGGAAAACAGCGCCAGCGCCGCCCCATAGATCCCGGCCGCGATCACAAGAGGCCCGCACAGCCACCCCGGCAGCGCCCTGCGCTGCAGCCGGTATGCGAGCAAAAACCCCGCGCCCATCGCCAGCACGTACAAAAGCAGATCGAGCCAGAGCCCGTGCACGCCGAAGCCGTACCGGAGCGGATAATACGCCCCAAGCAGCAGCAAGGGCGCGGCCAGCAGCCCCACCAGCAGCCCGCACCAGCGGCCTCTTGCGTCGTCCGCGCCGCGCGCGAGCACGAACGCGGCCGCGAG